>Ga0105237_10004368_pt1 | contig 16385 bp, 14 predicted proteins | sample KBSC24metaG_FD_81520 | JGI IMG/M metagenome (GOLD analysis project Ga0105237, IMG submission 81520) | Corn rhizosphere microbial communities from Kellogg Biological Station, Michigan, USA - KBS C2-4 metaG | ecosystem: Host-associated > Plants > Roots > Rhizosphere > Soil | place: Michigan, USA... | reverse complement strand
TTACGTCACGGGTCATCCGCTGGACGATTACCGTTCCGCCCTGGAAAAACCGGGCATCATCCCGATCGGCAAACTGGCCGAACAGGAGGAGAAGAGCACCGTCACCATCGCGGGCGCCCTCACGTCCGTGGAAAAGAAGTTTACCAAGAAGGACAACAAACCTTTTGCCGTGGTCGTGCTCGAAGACCTGACCGCCTCCCTGGAGGTCATGATCTGGAACGAGGCCTTTACCAAGAGCCAGGCCCACCTGATTCAGGGGGCCGTCGTCACCATCACCGGCCGTCTGGATATGCGGGAAGAAGCGCCGAGGGTCGTCGCCAATGAAATCAAGCCGGTGAAAAAGCCGGCGCCTACGGACAAACCCGTGATCCTGTGTTTCGACCACCAGAGCACCACCGAGGCTGACCTGCAAACCGCGCGGACCGTCGTCGAGAAATTCCCCGGTTCCCGCCGCCTGGAAGTCCAGTTCCAGATGGCCGATGGTGGCCGGGTGCGGATGCAGTCCGAGTTCCGGGTGTCGTGGAACCAGGAAATGGCAAAGGATCTCGGCCCATGGGTGAGGAAGTGAGGGAAAAGAGCCAGGAGCCAGGAGCCAAGTGGCTGTAGCGAGTCCGTGATCTACGCCATGAGCGTGGTTTTGAAGCGGGGTTCACCTTGAACGAAGGTGAAGCTGGGCCAAGGATTACTTGGCTCATGGATCTTGGCACTCCCCTTCGCCACGGTCTGGACCTTCCTTCCAAGTCCCCAGGCGTCTCCGGAAAATAAAACCGCCGGGATGTTTCCATCCCGGCGGTTTCAATGAATCTAGGCTCTTGGAGTCAGCTTAGAAGATGAAGCGGATGCCAGCGCGGATCTGGGTCGCGTCGGCTTCATTTCCGCCCCAGGTGTAGCGACCTTCGGTGAAGACACCGATGGTGTGGGTCGCACGCCATTCGAGGCCGCCGCCGGCGTTCCAGGTGCCAACGGTCGTGTTGTCGAACATCACGCCGCCGCCGACGAAGATGTAAGGAGCGATGCAGACGCTGCCTTCGATCGGGTAACGGGCGATGATCCGGCCGGTGAAGTCCCAGACAGCGGGGCCGCCGTCATAGACGTTGCCGTCGACACCGATACCGAGATACTTCATGAAGAAGTAGTTCACGCCGAGGCCGCCACCCCACCCGTCACGATGCGGGTTGTCATGGTTGGCGTCGGTCCACGATCCGAACACGTCGATTTGGATTTCCTGGTCCTTGAAGCAAGGCTCCGCAGGGGTGCCCTTCATTTCTTTGCTTTCTTTCATCTCATGGCCGGCAAACGCGCTCGAGGCGAGGGCGAGGCATGCGAAGAAGGGAATAACGATTTTTTTCATCAATGTTTTCTCCTGGTTTGGTTGGGTTTTTGCGGCCAAGTTTAGGGGCCGTTGGCGCACAGAACTAGGGAACGGTTACGGAGGTGTAAAGAACTTTTTTGCTCCCGGAAAACGATGCAAGACCTGAAGCCTCAGGCCTTTCTATAGGATTTGTAATTCCCCTAACCTCGGAGGGAACAGAGACACCGCACTGAAGAGGCGCGGTGAATTCGTCCTCGCCCTCGTCCTCGAAATCCTCAAGCGCCCCGAGGAGGCGCGACGACCACGCGTCTTCCCATCGGTCTTGCCCGACGGAATAGTCCATTTGGGACTCTCTTTGGCCAAATCGACCAATCGAGAAGGAGGACGAGGGACGAGGACGAATTTGCCAACGCGTCCGCATTTCGATCCCGCGGAATTTTGCCCGTGGCGAGGATGCCCGCCAACCCCGAAAATGCCCTCCGTCCTCCCACCGCGGATTCCGCGCAGATTCCGTTTGTCTTTCCGAAGAGCCTCTCTAGAGTCGCCCTCCCGTTTTTCCCAAAATGTTTCGTTCCCAAACAGAAATGAAAATATTCTGCGGCTCGGCGCATCGCCAGCTCGCACAGCGTATTTGCGCCTTCATCGGCGTGCCGCTGGGGAACGCCACGGTCGACACCTTTCCGGACGGTGAGACCTATGTGAAGATCAACGACAACATCCGGGGCCGCGACGTCTTCCTCGTCCAGCCCACGTGCCCTCCGACGAACCAGAACCTGATGGAGTTGCTGATCATGGTCGATGCGGCCCGGCGGGCCAGCGCGGCCAGGATCACGGCGGTCATTCCATTTTTCGGCTATGCCCGGCAGGACCGCAAGGACCAGCCACGGGTCCCGATCACGGCCAAGCTCGTCGCCAATCTTCTCACGGCTGCCGGAGTGGACCGCGTCCTGACCATGGACCTGCACGCGCAGCAGGTCGCTGGATTCTTCGATATCCCGGTCGACCACCTTTTCGCCGCGCCGGTCCTCATCCGCTACCTGCGGGAGAAGAAATTCTCGAACCCGGTCGTCGTATCGCCCGACGTGGGCGGCCTGAAAATGGCCTCGGCCTACTCCCAGGCGCTCGGCGCCAGCCTGGCCATCGTGGCCAAGCGCCGCAAGAGCCCGACGGAGATCGAGGCCCTCAACGTCATCGGTGAAGTGGAAGGCCGCGAAGTCATTATCGTCGACGACCTGACCGAAACCGCCGGCACCCTGTGCAGCGCCGCCAAAATTCTGAAGGAACGCGGCGCCACGAAGATCATCGCGGGTGTCTCCCACGCCGTCCTCGCCGACCTGGGCATCGACCGCTTGAAAAAATCGGCCATCGAGGAGCTGATCACCACGAACAGCGTCCCCGTCCGCACCGGCGACGGCTTTCCCATCACCACACTCTGCATCGCGGAGTTGCTGGGCGAAGGCATCAAGCGCATTCACGACGACGAATCCGTCTCCTCCCTCTTTCGTATCGACGGCACAGAAAACATCTAAAATCCTATGGCTAAGCAACAAAAACTAATCGCGCACACGCGCCCCACCTCCGGCCGCTCCGCGGTCAAAAAAATCAAGCAACAGGGCCTTGTCCCCGCCGTCGTCTATGGCGGTCAGGACGAGCCGATCAATCTTTCGATCAATGCCCGCGAAATCGGCAACATCCTGGCTCACGCGACCAGCGAGCACTTCCTCGTGGATCTCGAGATCGCCGACGGAGGCGCCAAGAGCAACCGGCTCGCGCTCGTCCAGGAAGTGCAGCATGACCCGATCCGCGGCAACGTGCTCCACGTCGACTTTCACGCCGTGAAGGCGGACGAGAAGTTGCACGCCAAGATCCCGGTCGAAACGATCGGCGAACCTGCCGGCGTGAAGAACTTCGGCGGCCTCCTCGAGATCTCCATGCACGAGATCGAAGTGGAGTGTCTCCCAAAGGACCTGCCCGATCTCATCACCCTCGACGTCACCGCGCTGGGCATCGGAGACGCGATCCACATCAAGGACGTCCAGCTTCCCGAAGGCGTCACGGCCAAGGCGGATGGCGATCTGACGGTGGTCCGCGTGGCCGCGCCGAAGGTCGAGGCCGAGCCCACGCCGGCCGAAGCGGCGGCTGCCGGTCCGGAAGTCATCAAGGAGAAGAAGGACGATGCCGCCGCGGCTCCGGCGGCGGCCAAAGGCGCGGCTCCTGCGAAGGGCGCGGCCCCGGCGAAGCCTGCGGACAAGAAGTAGTCCCCTTCCCTCGCGCGTGAAACCATGTCTTCGATCCTCGCCCCGGACCTTCGGCTCCTTGTGGGTCTCGGTAATCCGGGCCGCGAGTATCGAGAGACACGCCACAATGTCGGGTTCATGATCCTCGACCGTCTGGCCACGCGGGAGCGCACGGAATTCCGCACCGAAAAGAGCTGGCAGGCCGAAGTGGCCCGCGCCGGCGATCTGGTGCTCTGCAAACCGCTGACCTACATGAACCTCAGCGGCCAGTCGGTGCGCCCGCTCAGCCAGTTTTACAAGATCGAACCCGCACAGATGCTCGTGATCCTCGACGACATGGCGCTCCCGCTCGGCAAGCTCCGGCTCCGGCCTGAAGGCTCCGCCGGCGGTCACAATGGGCTCAAATCCTTGATCGAGCACTTCGGCACGCAGGCCGTCCCCCGCCTCCGGGTGGGGATCGGTGGCGCCGAACGCGACGCCGTGGACCATGTGCTCGGACGCTTCAGCCCCGAGGAACAAGCCCCGCTGAACGAAAGCCTGGCCCGCGCTTTGGAAGCGATCGATTGCGTGCGAACCCAAGGGCTCGCTGCGGCGATGAACAGTTACAATTAGAAAACTCTCCCTCCCCCTCTTCCGCTTCATCTCCCTCCCATCCAAGTACGATTGGGAGGAAGATGAAGAGGGAAAGGAGGAGGAAGGGAGCCCACCACAAACCAAAAGAACCTAAACAGAACCCGATGAAAAACCGATACGAAGGACTCCTCGTCCTCAATGTGAAAGGCAATGAAGAAGGCGCCAAGGATGTGATCGAGCGCCTGGAAGGCGAATTCAAAAAAGAAGGCGCCAAGATCGAGCAGGTCCAGAAGATGGATCGCCGCCAGTTTACCTACGTGGCCGGCCCGCTCGATAGCGGCTACTTCGTGAACTTCATCTTCAGCGCCGAGCCCGCCTCCGTCGACAAACTGCGCGCCCGCTTCAAGCTCGACGAGGACGTGTATCGCCAGCACTATCAGAAGCTGCGCGCGAAGAAGGCCGAGAAAGCCGAGAAAGCGGCCTAAACGAGCCCCCGCGGAACCGAACCCTAAAGAGATCTTATGGCCAACCTGAACAAAGTCATGCTCATCGGGAATCTCACCCGGGATCCCGAGATCAAGTACACGCCGAAAGGCACCGCGATTGCGGACATCGGTCTGGCCGTAAACCGCAACTACACCACCGAGAGTGGGGAGAAGCGCGAGGAAACGACTTTTGTCGACGTGACGCTCTGGGGCCGCGTGGCGGAGATCGTGGGCGAGTATTGCAAAAAAGGCCGGCCGCTCTTCGTGGAAGGTCGCCTGCAGCTCGATACCTGGGACGACAAGCAAACCGGCCAGAAGCGCAGCAAGCTCAAGGTCGTGGGTGACAACATCCAGCTCCTCGGCGGCCGCGAAGGTGGCGCCGGAGGAGGTGGGGGTGGCGAAAGCAGTGGCGGCGGTGGCGGTGAATACAGTGAAGGGCGGCCTCCACAGAGCCGGCCCGCAGCCCGTCCAGCGCCTCCACAGAAGCGCCCGCCAGCCGACCCTGACCTCGACGCCCCGGAAGACGATATCCCGTTCTAGGGGCTGAAGTGGCTCAGTAGCAGGGGCGTGAGCCAGCGCCACCTGGCTCCTGGCTCCTGGCTCCTGGCTCCTGGCACTTGAAACTTAAAAAGGCGGGCACCTCATCGGTGCCCGCCTTTTTGTTTTTGCAACAGAGGCAAAAGGCCAGAAGTCAGAGATCAAGGATCAGCGTATCCCGGGCACGGAGGCCGAATACCGATGACTGAACACTGATTACTGATGACTGCCCTTCATCACTCCCCCGGGATGCTCATCTCGAACACGGTTTCGTTGTCACCGGCTTCAGTGCCGGCCCGTGGCTCGAGACTGAGCGTCTGGTAGGCGCGTTCCAGCGCCCGCGGGTTGTTGCGCAGTTCGGGGAAAACGGCGATCAAGCGTTGCTTGATCCACTGGCGTGCCATCCCCCGCTCGATCGGATGCAACTCCGGCTCGCTGGAAAAGGCCCGCTTAATGAACTGTAGAAGTCCCGATTTCATCATAATTGCTGGTAATAATACACAGATTGGGCGTTTTGTTTGGCACAATTTTGTGAATTGCTGGAATCAAATAGGGAGAATACGTAGGAGTCCGTAAGCCCAGTCCGCGAGCACGAGGCCACTGGGCTAATGGCCATTTACAGAGACAAATTCGTTTCGATTGGTTACCCACGAACCCATCGGCCAATGTGAGCTGCCAGAAAGTTCAGGTGGAAGATGACTACGATCATCCCTGGCTGCCATGAGGGTCGGTAGCCCGGGCGGACCATGCTCCGCTGCCGGAGCCCGTAAGTCAGCAACCCCGCCAGCAGCCCCCAAGCAAGATAGCCTGCAAACGGGGCCTCGAAAATTGGTGGGCCATCCAGGCTACCGGACCGCCAGAACCAAAATCCCCGCAGCTTGGCCGCCAGCGGCTCCAGGCTGGCATCCGTCAGGAAGCCGATGGCAGCCACGCCGAGAGCGATCTGGGTGTGGCTCCAGCGAGGAAAGAGGCGCAGCAATCCATCCCGCGCCCCAATGATTACCGCGAACCAGAATAACGGGAGCCCCAAGGGCACGGGCCCCAGCCGGGCCAGATAGATCCTGCCGATCTGAATCGGCCCCAGCGGCAGCCCATACTGGATTCGCCCGAGTGGGAATCCAATCCGAGCGCTGACCCAGCCGAGCACGGTGACCGACAGGAGAATGATCACGATCCAGCGTCGCGCCATCCCCTGCCCTTCCCGCTGGACCAATCCCGCATAGGCATTGGCGGCTGCCAGGATGATCCAGACGAAGTCCAGTTGCGGGAGCAGCCACTGGAGCGACAGGAGCAGATCACGATTGGATACCCAATCGGCGAGTTGCGCATCTCCGATTCCAAACGCCCAAATCACCCCCACGACGAATGAGACGATGACGAAGAACAGCCACAAGGCAGCCGCCACCGGCTCCAGGGCGCGTGCCAGGGATGAGGTCGAGGCCGGCATGAGTGTCTACCCTCGGCCGATCGAGTTCAGCCGAAGAATCACGCCGAACAACAAGTCGAAACTACCTCGATGCGTTTAATCCGGGCAAATCGCACACCACCCGAGGAGGCAACTTACGCAGCCTGATCGGCATCCGCGACGGCGTGATCGCGCGCCTTCAGGCTGGCAATGGCCGCACGGACTTCCGTCCGCAGATCCATGAGCATCTCGCGGGTGATTTCCATCTGGGCATCCTTGAATTGCGCCCATTCCGTGGCGGTCGCTTCCAGGCGGGCATACGCCTGCGCAATGTAGGCGCGGGCCGCGTCGGTCAGATGCGGCGACTCGAGCTTGGTCTCCATGCGGCGCTGGGCTTCACCCAACTCGGCAAGCAGGATTTTCTCGGAAGGCACCGTGCGGAGTTTCTGGGCCAGACCCACCTTGGAGAGAGTCCAGATGATCCACTTCGTGGGATCGAACTGCCAGGGCTTCACGCCATTGCGGTAGTCGTGCTGAAACTCGTGGTGAAAATTGTGGTATCCCTCGCCGAAGGTGAAGACCGCCATGATCCAGGAGTCGCGGGCCGAGCACTTGGAGGAATACGGCCGGCGGCCGATGTAGTGGCAGAGGGAATTGATGCAAAACGTGCAATGCTGGAGGAACACGACCCGGGCGACCCCCGCGATGAGCATTCCACCGAGGGCGGAGGGCCAGCCACCCCACGCATAACCCATCAAAGCCGGCATCCCGAGGGCCACAAAGAGGCCGATCAACTGCACGTATTTGTGCTGGAACATGACCATCGAGTCCCTCTTCAAGTCGGCAACGTTGTCGTAGGTCAATTCCGGCCGCAGCTTGAACATCAGCCAGCCGACGTGGGCGTGAAACAGCCCCTTGTTGATCGAATACGGGTCCTCGTCGTGATCGACATGCTTGTGGTGGGTCCGGTGCTCGGTGCACCACATCAGAGCCGAGTTTTCAAAGGCGCCGGCGCCGAAGAAGAGGACGAGCGCCTTGACGATCGGATGCCCCTGGAAGGCCAGGTGCGAAAACATCCGGTGATAGCCCAAAGTGATCGAGAATCCGCAGGCCGCGAAAAAGAACAAGAACATCGCCACTTGAAACCAATCGAGTCCGTAGTACCAGATGTAAGCGGGAACAGCCGTGAGCGAGAGCAACAGCGTGCTGATCAGGAACGAGCTGGTCACCCAGTTGACTCGATGGAAGGGAATGTTTTTGAACATGAAGTGAGGAGGAGCGGCGGGCGGGGGTAAAAAGCGGTGTGGTATAAGGATAAAGCAGGTCGCATGCAACGGCAATCATAGGATTGCATGTATTTTCCAGAAAATGGCTCGGGTAACTACGTATCAAGGAAGCCGCTGATTGGGGGCTATTCGGACGGGCACCGAGTCTCTTCTCAAAGCCATGCGGAGTCGGCGCTTGCCATACAGAGATACGCCGCGCACTGTTTTCAGATGTCATTCAAAGATTTTGGCCTCGATCCCGAGGTTGTTCGCGGGGTGGAGTCGATGGGATACGTCGATCCGACCCCCATCCAATTGCGCGCTTTCCCGATCATCCTCGAGGGGAAAGACATGATGGGCTCGGCCCAGACCGGAACGGGAAAGACGGCGGCTTTCGGCCTGCCCATCCTTTCCATGCTCAAGTCACACGGGAAAATGCGCGCCCTGATTCTCGAACCCACCCGGGAACTCGCGGCACAGGTCGAGACAGCGTTTCGGGATTTTGCCCGGTTCATGGACCTAACGGTTGGCCTCGTCTACGGCGGTGTCGGCTACGGCAAGCAGCGTGAATTCCTGGAAACGGGCGTGGATGTGCTGGTCGCGACGCCGGGTCGCTTGCTGGATTTTCTCGAGGATGGAACGGCCAAGTTGGGTGATATCGAATACCTCGTGCTGGATGAAGTCGATCGCATGCTCGACATGGGCTTTCTGCCCCAAGTGCGCCGGATCGTGGACCGGCTGCCGAAGCAGCGGCAGACGCTCTTTTTCTCCGCCACGCTCCCGCCGGAACTCGAGACGATGACGCAGTGGCTGCTGAAGAATCCGGTGCAAGTCGAGATCGGCCAGCGCCGCTCGCCAGCCGAAACGGTGACGCACGCCCTCTATCCGGTGGCGAAGGACCAGAAGTTCGAATTGCTCATCGCACTGCTGGAGCACACGAAGTTCGATTCCGCGATCATCTTTACCAGCACCAAGGTGATGGCCGACCGCGTCGCCCATCAACTCAAGGATCTCAAGCACTCCGTGGCGGTGCTGCACTCCAATCGCACCCAAAGCGAGCGCGAAGACGCGCTGGCCGGCTTCAAGAGCGGCAAATATGAAGTGATGGTCGCAACCGACATCGCCGCGCGCGGGCTGGATATCGCCGGCGTATCGCACGTGGTGAACTACGACGTGCCGCAGCATCCCGAAGATTACGTGCACCGCATCGGCCGGACGGGACGGGCGCTGCAAGTAGGCGATGCCGTGACGATCTTCACCGCCGAGGAGATCGACCACGTGCGCTCCATCGAGCGCTTCATCGGGACGGCGATCAAGCGCGTGAAGCTCGAGGGCTTCGACTATCTCTACACCGCTCTCTTCAATGAATCGCAGATTCCGGCGGGGGGCGTGGGGAAGGGCGTGAGGACGGCTCGGGGATACAGTTTCGGGGCCAGGCGGAAGCGGTGATGCGGGAAAGTAATCAGTATTCAGTGGCCAGTAATCAGTGGATTACGCTCGCGCATCTTTACTGATTACTAGTTCCGCACTGATTACTGATCACTTTTGAGCAGCCGCTCCTCGATCTCCCCGAGAATCTGGTGCGTGGCGTCGCGGTCGAATTTGTAGTCATCGAGGATGAATTCCCCTTTTCTTCCATCGATTTCGTAGCGCACGGTCGCCAGTCCCTTGTCGTCCCATTTCTTCTTTCCCAGGCCGGTGATGGCCCCGAACGGAATCCGAACGCCGGAAGGGGCGAACACCGCTTCCTCATCGGTCCGCACGACGCGGTCCTTTTGCCGGAGCCAGTAGACCAGGGCCACGATCGCGCCTGCACACAAGGCGGCGCTGACATAGAGTTGAAAATTGATGTCGCCGGGGGCGTAAAATTTGTGCGGCTTCTGCGCCGACCATCCGCGGCTCGCGGCGTAGGCGGGCCATTCCGCCTCGCGCCCGCTCTTCTCGAATTCCGTCTGGGCCAGCCAGCGCTCGTTGCTGCGCGGCCAGTTGACTTTGCCATCCCAAAAGAACCACCCGGAGACCGCAAACAGGAACACAGCCACGAAGAGCTTCTGCTTGCGCCAGATGGGAGTGATACGGGCTTCGGCGGACATGTAAGGAAGAGGCAAGGAAACCGGGCGCCAGCGAATGGCCAAGTGAAATCCGCGCGCCCTATGTGAAAATCCGAATATCGAATGATCAGGCTCCGCGCTGCACGATGCGCTCGATCGCCCACCGTGCGTGTTCCGCGATGAGCGGTTCCCCATCCTCCGCCGCTCTCCGCAGGGCGGCGAGGTCGTCCCTGGTGCCCACATTGCCGAGGGCGACACAGACATTGCGCAGGAAGCCACGCCGCTTGATGCGCTTGATCGGCGATTTGCGAAAAAGACGGCGGAAGCCTTCGTCATCGAGGGCGAGGAAATCGCGGAGCGCCCACTCATGCACATACTCCCGCGCGGCAAAAGTGCTCTCGCGCGAGGTCTGGGCAAAGCGGTTCCACGGGCAGGCCGTGAGGCAATCGTCGCAGCCATAGATGCGATCGCCCATGGCCACGCGGAATTCCTCGGGAATCGGACCTTTGTTTTCGATTGTGAGATAGGAAACGCAACGCCGGGCATCGAGCTGGTGCGGCGCGGTGATCGCGCCTGTGGGGCAGGCGGTGATGCAACGGGTGCACTTGCCGCAGTGATCGGTCATCGGCGCATCCGGCTCCAGGTCGAGCGTGGTGAGAATCTCCGCGAGGAAGAACCAGGTGCCCAGCTTCGGATGAATGAGCATGGTGCTCTTGCCATGCCATCCTGCACCGGCCAGTGCGGCGAAGTCGCGCTCCAGCACCGGCCCGGTGTCGACATAGCATCGCTGGCTTCCGCCGCGCTCGACGAGCCAGGTATCCATTCGCCAAAGCTTTTCCTCGATCACGTCGTGATAGTCGTCGCCCCAGGCGTAGCGGGCGATTTTTAAAGGATGAAGGATGAAGGATGAAGGATGAAGAGAAGAGTGTGGCGGATTCGTTGGAGAGGGCGGAGAAGTCGTACCACTGCCCAACTGATCTCTTCCTCCTTCATCCTTCTGCCTTCCGCCTTTCCCTTCCCCTCCCCCCTGCCAGTAGTTCATCCCCAGCACAATCACGCTCCGCGCGCCGGGCAGGACCTGCTGCGGGTCGGTGCGGCGGTCCTGGTTGCGGGCCAGCCAGGCCATGTCGCCGGCCCGTCCATCGGCCAGCCATTCGCGAAATTCGGCGGCATGCGGGGGCGTGACGCATCGGGCGATGCGGCAGAGTTCGAAACCTAGTTCGTGGGCGAGCGCGGCGAGCGCGGTTTTCACGCCTCAGAATCCCACGAAAACGCGCGTCGCGCCTCCGCAATCAGCGCCGTGGCGGTCATCTCATGGGCAAGCGTGGTCGTTTCGAGAGTAAACTGCGCCACGGCCTCGTAGAGCGGCCGCCGTTCGGCCAGGAGTTTGTGGACGGTCGCGCGCGGGTCGGCCGTTTGCAGGAGCGGCCGCTTCCTGTTGCGCGACACACGCTCGAAAATCACGTCCTCGCTCGCGGTCAGCCAAACCACAAAGCCCAGCTCCCGCAGCAACTCGTGATTCGCCTCCCGGGTCACGATGCCGCCGCCGGTCGAGATCACCGCCCGGTTGAGGATGCCCAGCGAACGCAGCGTGCACGTTTCCTGTTCGCGGAACCACGCCTCCCCGTGGCGCTCGAAAATCTCGGGGATCTGCATCCCGGCCCGCTCGACAATCACCGCATCGGTATCGATGAACTGGAACCCAAGGCGTTGGGCGACCAACCTTCCGATGGACGTCTTGCCACTGCCCATGAAGCCGATGAGAACGATGTTGGTGTGCGCGGTGGTCACGCCGGGAAATTGAGAACGGGACCGGGAAAGGAAAAGGGGAAAGTGCCGTGAACGGCGCGGACTCTTGCGATTTCAAACCAAGCCTGCTCTTATGCCGCCGCATGCGTGAACTGGCGATAGGCGATATTCACGGGTGTGCCCGCTCCTTCGAGACCCTCCTGGAACTGGTACAACCGGCCCCAACCGATACGGTCATTTTGCTCGGTGATTTTATCGATCGTGGCCCGGATTCCTGCCGGGTGATGGATATGATCCTGGACTTGAACCAGCGCTGCACCGTCATCGCCATCACCGGCAATCATGAGATCATGCTGCGCCAGGCCGCCACGGACCGGGAAGTGAAGGCCGATTGGTGGCGCCACGGCGGACAGGAAACCATGCGCTCCTACGTGCGGGCGGGATACGCCGCGGAAATCGCCGCCATCCCCGACCGCCATTGGCAGTTCCTCGTCGAGCAGACGCTCGACTACTGGGAAACGGACGAACGCATCTACGTCCACGCCTCCGTCGATCCGAAGCTGGATTTGGACGAGCAACCCGAATACCTGCTTTTCTGGCAGCCGTTCAGTGACCCGATGATCCACAAATCCGGAAAACAGATTATCTGCGGGCACGCCGCCCAGAAATCCGGAATGCCCGCCGTCTTTGAACGCGGAATCTGCATCGATACCTTTGCGCACGGTGGAGGGTGGCTCTCGTGCCTGGATGCGGGCAAGCAGACTGTCCTGCAGACCAACGAACGCGGCATGCGCCGTGTGTTGCCGTCGCTGGACCAGCGGCCCAAAGGGCCGCGGTAGTCGCTCGGCGATGGATTTGAGAACGATGAGTTGGCAGTTCCGCGACAACATGGCAGCATGTTGCCATGTCTCCGCTGGCTGACGCCGAAGCACTTTTGCCAAAGATGACGCCTGGCGAAAAAGCAGCGTTGCTCCAAATCGTCGCTCGCGATCTTGGCCAGAGCTTTCCCGGAATCGACAAGGATCCCGCCGTTTGTGGCGGTGAAGCCTGCATTAGCCGAACCCGAATACCTGTTTGGACGCTCGCGCGTGCCCGGCAACGTGGGCTGAGTGAGGCCGATCTCCTTCGGGCCTATCCCACGCTTCGCGCTGAAGATCTCACCAACGCCTGGTCATACCATCACGCCCACCTTGAGGAAATCGAACGAGCGATCGTCGAGAACGAGTCGGATTGACTGGTGTGTTTCGGCTTTATTCCAACGACCTTCTCGATAGACCCACCTGGAAGGATCGATCACCGTCATCGTCAAATCGTCACAGACGGCGAACAATCGACAATGGCAAAATGAGACACGTTTTTAACCGGTCTAAGGAACATGTTTCCGGTGGATGAATCAGAGTGGCCGTAACCACTTTCCCCCTTGATTCTTCGCTCTCCATCATTTCATCGACCGACTCGCTGGCTGACACTCGCGGCGGGCCTGCTGATGGCCTTGCCGCCACCGGTGCGAAGCGCGCCGGAGTCCTCCGACACCGCGGAGGCCATGCGGCTCCTGAAGACGAACTGCTTCTCCTGCCACAACTCTGACAAGAAGAAGGGCGGCCTGGTGATGACCTCGCGCGAGTTGCTCCTCAAGGGCGGGGAGAATGGGCAGGTGCTCGATCTTCAGGCGCCGGAGAAAAGTGTCCTGCTCGAATCGCTCGGCGCTGGGGCGGATCCCCACATGCCACCCAAGAAGCAGCTCTCCGCGGCGCAGATTGAAGTATTCCGGCGCTGGGTTCGAGCTGGCGCGGCGTGGGACGCCACCGCGCTGGTCAATCAGCCCTCGGCCCCGCGCGTAGTCGCGCCCGGCGCGCTCCCGGCGACCTACCGGCCCGTTCTCGCCCTCGCAATTTCACCGGATTCCACCCGGCTCGCGGCGGGCTGCGGCCCGGAGGTAGTGATCTACGATGTGTCGGGCACGAATCTCACGGTCGTATCGCGGGCCAGCGCCCATCCCGACCCGGTGCAATCGATCGCCTGGAGTCCGGACGGCCAGCATCTCGCGACCGGAGCGTTCCGTCGCGTGGTCATTTGGAACGCCCAGGCACTCACGGTTGAGAAGCAGATCACAGAAGGGCTCACCGATCGCGTCACCGCGCTTCGTTACGTGCCGGACGGCGGGCCGCTCGTCATCGCCGATGGGCGCACTGCCGAGGCCGGGACGGTGCGCTTCATCGACCCAGGAAACGGAACCATCACGGCTTCATGGCAGGCCCATGGCGACACCATCTTCGATCTTGCGGTGAGCGCCGACGGCAAGCTCCTGGCCACCGCAGGCGGCGACAAGCTGGTGAAGCTCTGGGACCTGCCCACGCACCGCGAAATCGCCAAGCTGGAGGGCCACATCGCGCAAGTCCTGTCGCTGGCGTTCAATCCCGATGCCACGCAGCTTGTCAGCGCCGGCGCCGATCAGCAGCTCAAGGTCTGGGACGTCAAGACCCGCGAGCGGATCGTCACGCTCGGCACGCAAACCTCGGCGGTCAACGCGGCCATTTGGTCCCCGGCCGGACCCACGGTCATCGCCGTCACCAACGCAGGCGCCGCTTCGCGCTACACCGACCTGACGAGCCACAACGGCACACAGAACAGCGAATCCGCCAAGGAGCGCAAACTCGAGGCCGCCGCCGTGGCGTTGCATTGCGTGGCCGCCACGGCCAATGGCGAGCGTGTATTCAGCGGCTCGCAGGACGGGCGCATTTTCGCCTGGAACAAGGACGCGAAGCTCGAAGCAAAAGTCGCCGTTAACGAAGGCGCCGCCAGTCCGACAAGTCCGACCGGTCCGACTGAGCCAATCGCGCACACTCCTCCGAGCTTCATGCGCGACGTTCTTCCCATTCTCAATAAAGCCGGATGCAGCGCCGGCTCGTGCCATGCCAAGCCCGACGGTCAGAATGGTTTCAAGCTCACGATCTTCTCCTTCGACCCGCAGTCCGATCTGCGCAACATCGTGCAGGACGATCGCGGCCGCCGGGTTTTCCCCGCCGCGCCTGACGAAAGCCTGATCCTGCTCAAGGCGACCAACACGATTCCACACGAAGGCGGCGAGCGTTTCGCCAAGGATTCGGACGCCTATCGCACGCTGGCGCAATGGATCGCCGGCGGGATGAGCTTCCGGGCGGAAGGCGAAGCCACGCTCGAAGGGATCAGCATGCAACCCGCCGAGCGGCTCTACCAAAAGGGCGAGTCGCAGTCGTTGAAGGTCGAGGCACGCTATTCCGACGGCTCAACACGCGACGTCACCGCGCTCGCGGATTTCGTTTCGAATGACAAGGAGATCGCGCGCGTCACTGAAGACGGCGTGGTCACTACCGGTAAAGTGAGCGGGCAGGCCGTCATCGTGGCGCGGTTCCTCGGCATGGTCGGCGATTCACGGATCAATGTGCCCGCCGATCATCTCCTGCCGGAAAGCCAGTATGCCGGACTGCCGGTGCGCAATTTCATCGACGCACTTGCCTACGCACAATTCAAGCAGCTGGGCCTTTTCCCCTCGGAATCGTGCAGCGATGCCGAGTTTCTGCGCCGCGCCTCGCTCGATACCATCGGCGCACTGCCCAAGCCGGAAGACACCCGCGCCTTCCTCGCCGACACTGCGCCCGACAAGCGCGACAAGCTCATCGACCACCTGCTGGACCATCCCTACTACGCCGACTTTTGGGCAAACAAATGGGCCGATCTGCTGCGCCCGAATCCCGACCGCGCGGGCATCAAGAGCGTATATGTGCTGGACCAATGGCTGCGGGAAAAATTCCGCGCGAACGAACCGTACGACGAGTTCGTCCGCGAGATCGTGACCACCGAGGGCAACACGCACCGCTACGGACCGGCGGTCGTCTATCGCGACCGTCGCGAGCCCGCCGATCTCACGACGATGTTCAGCCAGATCTTCCTCGGCGTGCGGCTCGACTGCGCGAAGTGCCATCATCACCCGACCGAGAAATGGGGGCAGGACGACTTCTATCGCATGGCCGCATTTTTCGGATCGTTGAAGCAGAAGGGCGCGGGCATCTCCGCGCCGATCTCCGCGGGCAATGAGACCTTCTACTTTAGCCCGGGGCGCTCGGTGAAACATCCTGTGACCGGCGAAATCATGGACCCTCGCCCGCCGGGCAGCGCGCCCGTGACCGTCGCGGACGACGTCGATCCGCGCCACGCCCTGGCCGATTGGATGACCGACCCAAAGAACCCATATTTTGCCCGTGCGATTTCAAATCGCGTCTGGGGTGCATTTTTCGGCAAGGGCATCGTCGACCCTGTCGATGATTTCCGGCTCTCGAATCCACCCTCCAATCCCGCGCTCCTCGGGGCGCTCGCGGAGGAACTCGTCCGCAAGAACTACAATCTCAAGGAGCTGATGCGGACCATCCTTCGCTCGCACCTGTATCAACTGAGCGCGATCCCGAACGAATTCAACAAAGCTGACACGCGCAACTTTTCCCGTGCCTACCGTCGCCGTCTTCCCGCCGAAGTGCTGACCGACGCCGTCGCCGATATCACCGGCGTGCCCGATACCTTTCCAGGAATGCCGCCCGGCAGCCGCGCGATGCAAACGTGGACGTACAAGATCGACTCACCGACGATGGACGCCTTCAGCCGGCCCAACTCGAGCAGCGATTGCCCGTGCGAACGGGATGCGCGCCCCAGCATCGTGCAGGCGCTGCATCTCATGAACTCGCGGCTCCTCCAGGGCAAGCTGGCGAGCAAGGAAGCGGGGGCACGCGTCGAGCGCCTC
>Ga0105237_10004367_pt1 | contig 16386 bp, 10 predicted proteins | sample KBSC24metaG_FD_81520 | JGI IMG/M metagenome (GOLD analysis project Ga0105237, IMG submission 81520) | Corn rhizosphere microbial communities from Kellogg Biological Station, Michigan, USA - KBS C2-4 metaG | ecosystem: Host-associated > Plants > Roots > Rhizosphere > Soil | place: Michigan, USA... | reverse complement strand
TAGACTGGCCCGACCAATTTCCGGCGGTGGACATTTGCCACGTGTATAACCCGTACGGGTCATTCCTCGCCACCGCGTTCAGGAATGCGGTGTACTGCGCGACCGTGACATCGTACTTGCCGATTTCATAAGCGTAATCAACGCGGCCATAGTCGATGGCGGGTTGAACATTGATCAGCTTGCTCAGGAGCAGCGGCACACCGGACTCGGGGCCGGCCACCGCAGTCGCGGGATCCGCCTGATTGCCCGGATTTCCCACGGGGCAGAGTTCAATCTTGACGACCGGCTGCGGCGACAGAGCACCTGCCGTATCCGCCGCTGCCGCGAAATTCGTAGCAAGCCGCGATTGCGCATGGAGCGCACTCGCCGCCTGCGACCACCAGAGTAGGGCCAAAACCAGCCCCGATAAGGTCTTGCCCGTTTTGTTGCTGACCACGCTGAACGGCATACCCGAAGTGTGCATTTCGTCCCGCATCACGTCAACGCCATCGAGAGCTTCGGTTCCCTCCGACTCTTGAAGTATCGTACGAATTTCGGGGGCAGAGAGCGCGGGTGGATCGGCTTGACGATGGCAAGGATGGGCGGCGAAGCCGCGACACGTTTTCTCATCGCGTTGCGGAGAACGCGATCCACCTTTTCCGCAACCGCCCGTCGAGAAGCCGCGGGCCATCCGTTGCGGAGAATCTTACTCCCGCCCGCCTCCGCCCGATGGGACCATCGTCATTCACGAAGCCCGTTCGACTTCCACCGGTGCTGCTTGCGGAGACCTGGTCACAAATCCTGATTGAGTGGGCTGCTGAAATCGTCGATGCGGGCCGCGGTCACATCGCTGAGGTATTGGAGGCGCCGCTTTTCCTGTTCCGCGGCCGGCATCAGGCTCAGGTATAGCTTGAGCCCCTCATCACGCTGCTTGAGCCAGTCGCGTTGCGCCTCGCGCAGATTCGGCACGCGGTCCTTGGCGACTTTGGCCAGTCGTTCCTTGTAGACCTGATTCAGCCGTTGATCCAGCGCCGTAAAGCGGGCGGTCAGGACCTCCATTGCCGGCAAGGATTCGACCGGTTCGGCACATGGGAGCCCGTGCGGCGGGGAGCCGGGCTGTGTTGATTTCGCGAGCTTTCGCAGATAATCGGTGAACTCGAATTTCTTCGTTTGGGTATTGAAATAGACGAAGCCTTCGCGCAAGGACCCTTTCTTGTCTCCGCCGCGCACTCCGATGAGCAGCCGCCTGGAATCGGAGCTCCACGCATAAAAGGCGGCCATGGCGTACTCACTGTCGGCGGAAAAGTTCCGCGGCACGGCGCCGAGCTTTGCGGCATTCTTCCAAGCCAGCTCATCGAAGTTTTCCAGCGGCGCGACCCGGCCATGGCCCGCCAGCTCGAAGAGATCGCCGGCGCGCAATCCGGACCCCACATGCCGCAACCCGTAGAGCCAGGCGCCATCCGGTGAGACGTGAAACTCGTCAGGCGAATCCAGGTTGCCGACGGACAGCTTGGTTCCCTGGGACTCGTTTTTGAGTGGGACGACATAGAGGCCGTCGTCGCGTTGCTCGATCCGGAGCGTCTTCGCGGGATCGGTGTAGAGAACATCGGCGGCACGCAGTTTCACCGGGGATAGAAGCAGGGTGATGGAAAGGAACGCGGCCGCCAGGCCCTGGCTGGAACGGCAAATCGGAAAGCCGGTCCGGCGACTCCAGGCAGGCGAATATTTCAGAGGATCGATGATTTGCATCATGCACATTCAAGCGCAAGATGTGATGGCCTACCACCCGCCAGCGAAAGAACCTGACTGGCGCGCGGTTCGGCGTCGGCTGGCCGTTTCCCTCGGGCGCTTTCAAGGTCGGTTACGTCAGCCCAGAAAGCCCGTCCGGCGTCCACCCCCACCTTTATCCGACCGTCGTCGTGAATCTCGCTCTTTGGTCTGCAGTCTATGTCGGGCTGCGATTGGCCGCCAACCGCGAAACGCTCTTCGTCTTCCTTCGGGCCTGCCTTCGCGTCATCTGCTTTGTCAGCGCGATGCTGTTTGTCATCGCCACTACTTGGGTCATCAGCTGTCTTCGCAACTGACTCCTAGAGCTTGTCATGAACTTTGCCGGCTCACATTGGGTTACGCCGAAGACGTTCAATGAGTCAGCCCAGCGAGGAGGCGGAGGGGAATGGGAGTGTTCGGCCGGGTGCGACAGGTTGCCGAACCTGCGAGGCTACGCCGAAGGCGTTTGATAATCCAGCCCAGGGTTGCCGAGCTTGCGAGGCTACCCTGGGTACCAGAGCGCGCCAGCGCTCAACCCTGCAAAGGGTTGCACGCCGTGTGCGCAGGGCTGCGCCGGTGATTCTGCACGAGAACCGATGGAGCAATCGGAGGAGGTCCTCGAGAACCCGCGTGTTAATCACCTCCCAATCCCGAAGGCATTGAATCGCTGCGGTGGTGTGGATTGATCCCGCGCGGATTCGGTGAAACCCTTGGCAGGGTTGGGAGGCGGGTTCGCCCGGGTGCCCAAGGTACTCTTCCGATTGGGACATCGGACCAACAGCTGAAACCTCAGACCAAGCTGTCCGCCCACGGCGTGAAACCCTTTGCAGGGTTGAGCGCTGCGCGCTTGAGACCCAGGGTAGCCTCGCAAGCTCGGCAACCCTGGGCTGAACTATCAAACGCCTTCGGCGTAGTCCCTATGTGAGCCGGCAAGGTTCATAACAGGCCCTATGCCCGGCCCGCAAACCCGGACTTCGCCCCCTGGTCACCGCAGGGCTCGCAGGCCCGGAAGTCAGAACGACGGTCGCGCGGTCTTGAAAATGGAAGGCTCCTGCGGGTTGCCGCCACTCGTGCTTGGCGTCGGCATCGGGGCCGATTTGGTGATCTCCGCTTCCAAGTCGGCAATGTACTTCGCCGCGCCGGTTCCCGGAGAATAGCCGACCTTCGTGGCCAGCATCTTGCCATCCGGGTCAGTGACGACGATCGTGGGATATCCGTGAGCTGGATATTTCTTCGCCAGCTCGGCGTTCTGACTTTTTACCGCCGCCGACAATGGTGTCTGGTGGGGAAAGTCCACCGTGACCAGCACGAGATATTTCTTCGCCCAGTTGCTAAATTGCGGCGTGCTAAAGACTTCCTTCTCCAGCATCTTGCAATACCCGCACCAATCCGAACCGGTAAAGTCGAGCAGCAGATATTTCTTCTCCGCCTTCGCTTCTTCGACCGCTTTGGAATAGTTGTCGGTCCAGCCGTGGGGCGAAGCAGCCTGCGTGGTCAGAGGCAGCAGACACGCTGCGGCGATGGCGGAGCATACAGTCACCAATGAGTGTTTCATAAGGGGGAAATGAAGGTTCCACTTTAGGGAACGCGTTCGCCGCGAAAAAACAATGCCAATTTTCCGTATTCCCAAAGATCCGGCTTGGGAAACGACGGCTTGCGGTTTCAAGCCTGCGGCGGCCTTGGAAATATAAATCGCAGAGTAATGCAGGACACTCCGGCGACCAGGAGGGGCAATTCGTCGAGAAGTAAAAAGGACGTCCACGTGTAGCCTTGCGCACGGAAGGCAGGGTTCGGCATGGCGAGGTGAAAGAGCCAGCTTTGGAACGGGATCAGGAATAGCATAAAAATTCCGACTCCGAGCCCCCACTTCCGCGGGCGCTTCCAGACTTTCCACGCCAAAAAGCCCCATATCGCGAGGTCGACGAATGGAGTGATCAAATGGCTGATGGGAGCGACGCCAAATGCGTGTGAGGCTACGAACGCGTTCCCCAGGCCGACGATCGCGAGCGATACGACCGCCACGCGGTGCATGATTTCTTGTGCTCTCACGATTGTGCTCTCACGACACGATTGTAAATCACCCGATCAGACTCGGTGCAGCGACGGTGGTCCGGGGATAGTTGGGCATGGCGGAGGGAAGAGGAATTGTATCCGAAACGGGGGCAGACCTGCCAGCGCGCTATTTTCGACCTGCGCCGCAGCACTGCGGCAAAGCCGGGTTTCGCACGCGCATCGTGCTGGAATCCCGCGGCACCCAAGCCGTTACCGTCATGAAAGCGGGCTTCATCAGATCTTAAGGTTCGATATGCGATGGATTCGGAATGCCCAATACCCCCCGCCCGCACAACTCTGACGAATTGCGCGCCAGCATTGCGAGGCTGTCGAAGTATTCCGAACAGCTGCGTGAACTGGCGAGGAAGAACGACGAAGAAGCCGCTAGCATTATGGAGCGCGTCAAGGAATTGGAGCGGCGGCTCGCCGAGGCCGAACCGCCAAAGGCAAAGAAGACCAGCGGAAAGCTCGGCTGAATCCGATCCCGCCAATCGGCGGGATCGTCGATGAGCCAATGCTCCGGGTCGCGCGTGCCTCCGGCTCGCTCGGTCCACATCTTGTGAAAACGAACCTTCGCTCGATGCGGCCATCTGCAGATGGCACTGTGGAAGCAATGCCCCCAACCGCCCAACCTTTCTGCACTTACGAGGCTCGGAAGTTCGATTCGATGGCCAGCGAGGGCCCTCGCCCGAGTCATCGTGCTGCAAGCGTCGCTCCACGACGGCGCCCGAAGGGCGCAGGTCCGGGGCCTGAAGGCCCCGGCTACTGTCAGTCATCGCTCCGCGATGGATGAAGCCGTCGCCTCTCCAACTGAGGTCTTTCCTTCGGTCGCCGCATTGGCTTACGATCCAGTTGCATTTTGCGCGGAGGCATTTGTGCCCCTTCCCTGCTCTGTCGAGACTGAACCCCTCCCCCCGATGAAGCAGCGTCTCCTCCGAAATGGCAGGCCTCCCGTCACCCCGAACCTATGAATCGCTCATTCCTGATCCTCGTGGCCACTTGTTGTGTGTTGCTGCCATCGGCTCACTCCGCGGCGCAGGTCGCGAGCCCGGCGGTCACCATCACAAGTCCCGACGCCATCAAAGTCATGAATTTGGAAGTGGGACAGCCACGGTTGTATGACTCGAAACCGCTGCGGGTGATTGAAAAAGTCACGGGCGACCTCAAGGGATGGAAGTTCACGGCGATCCCTCAACGCCTGGTCATGTCCTACACCATCCATGTGAACAAAGACGGGATCATCTACGCCTTCGGCGGCGGATCCACGAAGCAGCCCCCCACGCGCGAGCAATTCCTGGGTGACGGTGCGGCGCAATGGACAGCGGAATCCGGCGCCATCGCGGGAACGAATATCCCGATGTGCTTTCGGCGAAAGGTCACGTCCGGTGAGACGATATCGCTGCATGCGTTTGAGTTGTCGCTGGCGGCCGAAAGCATGGTGTTGGGGGATGCGAGTTCGTCGCCTTTGGCCGGGTCAGGCGCGAGCGCAGCGGACATCAATCGAAGCCCGTCGGAGGTTCTGTCGAAGGAGGCTCCGAATGTCATCGAATGGGCGTTGGCGCCGCTGGATCAAAAAGTTCCGGAAGGAATCCGCCAGAACCTGGTGGTGCTGCGTGAGGACCTGCTCGACGAACAGGCCAAGGCCCCCGCGGCCAGCGCCGCCACCTACAAGCTCGGACAGGAGCTTTGCAATAAGCTGGTGGAGACTCTCAATGAACGCGACCAGGCGCGCGTTCGTGCGGGTTACACCGCCGCGCAAGCCAACGCGAACAAGGGTGAGATCACGAATCAGGCGCTCGAAGCGCGGCGCACGGCAGCGGTACCTTCAGGACGCCGCACATCTGGTTCCATGGCTTGGCCCACTTATTTTCGCGAGGTTGACCAGCGGGAAGAACTGCGCAGGCAAAAACAAAACGGCGCGGCCTTGGAAAACCAGCGTCCGATCCTGGAATGGGCGGACCGCGGCGCTCAGATCCGGAAGGTTCTGGATGCGGTCTATGCGCAGTACCGGGAGGCGGCTCGCCGGCCACCAGCTCCGAAATGATGAAAGCGTTTCCGCGTGCCCTCTTCAAAATCGCGGTGGCGTGTTCATTCAGCCTGATGCTGAGATGCGCCGGCGTCGCCCAAGCCGATGCCAACGCGCAACTCCCCAATCTCCTGGTCAACGGATCATTCGAAAAGGATACTGACGGCTGGGATCTGGACCCGAAAAACGGCAAGGTCACCGCCACGAGCGATCCGAAGCAACCGCATGGGGGCCGGCCCAGCCTGCGGATCGACAATTTGGAGATCACTTTTAGTTCCTTCACGCAGGGTGTCCAACTCAAGCCCCTGACGAAGTACCGCCTGTCAGGTTGGATCAAAGCGAGCAAGATCATCGCCGGCGACGAGAAGGTGCAGGCGGGAGTGGGCGCCAGTCTCAATATCAATGGAATCCGCGAACGGACGCCGAACGTCTCCGACACCCCCGATTGGATCCATGCCTCCGTGGATTTCACCACCAAGGCGGATGCGAATACGAGGGTGGGCCTCAAGCTCTCGGACTACGGGAAGGCGGTGAAGGGAACCGTCTGGCTGGCCGAACTCTCCCTCGTCGAACTCGGGGCCGGTCCGGTCGCCGCCACTTCGAAGGCCCCGGCAGCTTCCCAACTTACTGCACCAGTCCCCCCACCCGCCCCGGCACTCTCCGCGACGGCCCGAGCCAGCGCAGCCGAACTGGTCAAGACGTATCGCAACAGCCTTGTCTTCGTAACCGGGTCCAACGGCTCGGGGAGCGGTTTTCTCGCCAAAAACAACTCGGCCACTTTTCTCTTCACCAATGCCCATGTTGCCGCCGGCGTGAAAGGCGCATCTTTCAAGACCCTCGACGACATGCCGGTGAAGACCGCCGCCGCGGGCTGCGCCGTGGAGCACGACGTTTTTTCCCTACAGGCCACCCCCACTGCAGGAAAGCCGTTCGAGATCATGCAAGGCGTCGATCAGAACGCTGGGATCGGCGACGAGATCGTGGTGCTCGGCAACGCCGAGGGCGCGGGTGTCATCAATACGATTACGGGCAGGATCGTGGGCATCGGCCCGCGGTTGGTCGAGGTCGATGCGCCGTTCCAGCCCGGCAACAGCGGCAGTCCCATCGTCCACTTGAAGAGCGGCAAGGTTATTGGGGTCGCCACTTACGCCATCATTCGCAAGTACGACACGACGACGCAAGAGCCCGTGAAAGTTCCAACGATCCGCCGCTTTGGGTATCGGCTCGATACGATCAAGATCTGGCAACCAGTCGCCTGGCCCGCGTTCTCCGCCCAAGCCGCGGAAATAGAAGCGGTCGAGAAATTGACGGATGACCTGGCCGGGTTTCTTAATGACCTCGCCACCAATTCGCGGGTCACGGCCGGAGCGCACAACAATCCGATTATCAAGAAGCGCCTCGACGCCTGGCTCGAAGACCGGGCGAAACGGCTCAGCCCGCGAGACGCGGCGATGGCCAACCAGAGCTTCCTGTCATTCTTGAAAATCACTTGCCAGACAGACACCGCCGCGGCCCGGCCGCACATGACCTACGACTATTTCCAGCGCAAACTCACCGACCAGCAAAAGGAGCGCGACGAAATGTCGAAGGTTTTCGACCAGATCATTCAGAATGTTCGCGTCGACAAGTAAGAGCTATGCGATCACCGCTTTGACCACCTGCCCCGCCACGTCGGTCAGCCGGAAATTCCGGCCATTAAATCGATAGGTCAGTTTCTCGTGATCGAGACCGAGCAGGGCGAGGATCGTGGCGTGCAGGTCGTTCACGCTCACCTTGTCCACCGCGGCTTTGTGGCCGACTTCATCGGTTTCTCCGAAGTGCACGCCGCCTTTCGCGCCGCCCCCGGCAAACCAGGTGGTGAAGGCGTGCGGATTGTGGTCGCGGCCCGGGGTCGCGCCTTTTTGCGCCAGTGGCAGACGGCCGAATTCCCCGCAGCAAATGACGAGCGTGGAGTCGAGGAGACCGCGCTGCTTGAGATCGCTGAGGAGGGCGGCGATCGGCTGATCGGTCTCGCCGGCAAATTGCCGGTGGTTGCCGGCGATGTCCTTGTGCCCATCCCACGACCGCTCGTTTTCCATGCCCCCGCTATAGATCTGCACCATGCGCACCCCGCGCTCCACCAAGCGCCGCGCCATGAGGCATTGTTTGGCAAAGTGGCCGCAGCGCTTTTCCTCCACACCGTAGAGCGTGCGGATCGATTCGGGCTCACTGGCGACATCGAGGGCCTCGGGCGCGGCGACCTGCATGCGGTAGGCCAGTTCGTAACTCTCGATGCGCGCCGCCAATTCGGAATCCTTCTGTTCGCGCTCTAGGTTGATTGCGTTGAGGCGGCTCATGAGATCGAGCTGCGACCGTTGCTGTTCCTCGGTCATGCCGGTGGGGCGCGTCAGGTTGTTGATCGGCTGGCCCTGCGCATTCAGCGCGGTGCCTTGATAGACTCCCGGCAGGAAGCCCGCGCCCCAATTGCTGGCGTGTCCCTTGGGCAATCCGCGGCCGAGGGTGTCGTACATCACCATGAAGGCCGGCAGGTTCTGATTCTCCGTGCCGAGACCGTAGGTCACCCAGGCCCCCGCGCAGGGAAATCCCATGCGGCTCATCCCGGTATTGATCTGGAAAAGCGCGGGCGAATGGTTATTCGTCTCCGTGTGGCACGAATGGATGAAGGCCATGTCGTCCACGTGCTCCGCGATTTTCGGGAAGATTTCCGAGACCCACGTTCCGCTGGCGCCGTGCTGCTGAAAGACGAACGGCGATTTCATCAGCCCGCCCACTTCGTTCACGAAAAAGCCGGTGTTCTTGTCGAAACCAGGCAGATCCTTGCCATCGTACTTTTCGAGCGCGGGTTTGTAATCCCACGTGTCCACCTGGCTCTGGCCGCCATTCATGAAGAGCCAGATCACCGACTTCGCCTTCGCGGGAAAATGCGGCTGCTTCGGCGCCAGCGGATTGATGGCATCGAGACTGGCGGCTGACCGCGCGTTGGGGGCCAGCAATCCCGAATCCGCGAGTAACGCGGCCAGGCCAATCAGGCCGGCGCCTGAGCCCGTGCGCCGCAGAAAATCGCGGCGGGAGACAAAACTCGGATGCGGTGCGATCGGGTAGTGCGGCAGGTTCATATGGAAACGTGGGTCTTCGCTATCATCTCAATCCACATAGAGAAATTCGTTGAGGCCGAAGACCATCTGGCAGAGATCGACCCAGGCCGTCCCGGGCGTTTGCTGGGCTGTGTACGACTGTATCTGGTGCGTGAGGAAAGCGAAAACCGTCTTCTCCTCGTTCGCTATGGGCGAACGGCCCAGTCCCTCCCGGAATACCTTGTCAATGACGTACCGGGGCAAGGGCACGGACTCCGGATTCTCCGCCAGCAACCGCTCCGCCCATTGCCGGGCCGCCGCGCGGACGAGTTGATTGTTCAAGAGGAGCAACGATTGCGGCGCTACCGTGGTACTGGACCGCAGTCCCATGCTCTGCAAGGTATCCGGCGCATCGAAGGTGACCATCATCGGCGGGAGCTGGCTGCGCTTGATCTGGAAGTAGATCGAGCGGCGCTTCATCGCCGGGTCGAGCGTTCCCGGTCCGAACATCTGAGGGTCGAGCATCCCACTGACCGCGAGAATCGAGTCGCGGATCGTCTCGCCTTCCAGGCGTTGGCGCTGGTGATGGGAAAAGAGCGCATTGCCCGGATCGGCGGCACGCTGTTCCTCGCTGGCGAGTGAGCTTTCCTGGTATGCGCTGCTGAGCATGATTGCCTTGTGCAGCGGCTTCAGCCTCCAGCCGCCCCGGATCAATTCCCCTGCCAGCCAATCGAGCAGCTCGGGGTGCGATGGCTTTTCGCCCTGCGCGCCGAAATCATTGGGCGTGCTGACGATGCCCCGTCCGAAATGATGCTGCCAGACGCGGTTGACGATCACGCGCGCCGCCAGTTGGCCGGCGCCGGCATCGGTGTCCGTCAGCCATTGGGCCAGGGCCGCGCGCTTCATCGGCGTGCGCGCATCGGCCGGAGCCGGGACGTTCCAGCGAGACTCCTCCGCCCGAGTCAGCACCTGGAGGAATCCCGGCATGGCTTCCTCCTGTTTCTGGTTCAAGTCGCCGCGCTTGAGCTGGAAGGTCTTCTCGTAAAAGTCCGGCCCTTGCGTGTGCAGGCGCACCGCCTTCAGGCCCTCGCTGCAGACCAGCGCCGTGATCGTTTCCGGCTTGGGCTCGAGACGGGCGTGGGCCGAAACCGCGGCGTCGAGTTTTTGCCACTCCGGATCTTGCGGGCGATACCAGACGAGCAGCTTGTCCATTTCGCCCGGCTTCCGCTGATTGGGAGCGGTCTTCAAGATGCGCTGCACCTCGGCGATCGTCTGGCCCGTCTGTCCATCAGGAATCGAGGGTTCGGGCGAATCCGTGATTGAAAGCCGCACCCGCCCCATTCCATGGCGTGCATTTTTTTCAAAGCTCAGCGTGAAGACCAGCGACGCACCCTCGGCGAGGGTGAGCGGTTCAGCGAGGGTGAAGACCGCCGCGTGGTCCTTGCCAAACTGGGGATCGATGGCCCAGGCCGATTTCTTGTCGCCATCGATGGCCGCCTTCACCGGCAAACCCTTCTGCTCGAAGGTGGCGCTGGCGCCCGCCAGCTTGACCGGCGTCGCGGTGCCGTCCGCGGACGTGAGCTTTACCGTGAAATCGCTGAGCGCAAAGTTCCCATTCGGCGCGCGCCCCGGCCCGGATCGCACCAACCCCTCGTGTTTGAGCGCCTCCAGCTTGACCGCTGTCAGCCGGCCCGCCGCCACCGGAGCCGTGATCGTGTAAACGTCGAAATCCGGATTCGTCCCCGTGGCCAGAAACGAACCGTCCCCCTGCCGCTCCATCGTCGCCCCGCCCTTCGAAACCGCCTCGCCGTCCTTGAGGATCTCCCATTTCGGCGCAGCGACCTTTCCCCCGCCCTGCTCCCAAGCCGCGAAACGGGCGGGAAGCTGCTCCTTCTCAAATCTCTCCCGCGCGGCCACAAGCGGCGCCTGCTCACGGTCCCACTGCTCCCTGGCCGGGCGATACTGTGCAGGATTAAGAACGATGTCGTAGTCGCTGCGGACCGTTTTTGTAAAAGTCGAGATGAGCTGGTAGTAATCCGTGGTCGGGATGGGATCGAACTTGTGATCGTGACAGCGCGCGCAGCCGACGCTCAATCCCAGGACCGCGTTGCCGGTGGTCGCCGCCATGTCGTCGAGTTCATCGTACCGCTCCTTCTCGGCCTGGTTGGCGGTAATCTGTGTCGCGTGCGTCCCGGCGGCGAGAAACCCGGTTGCCTTCCACGCTTCGGGATTTTCCGCTGCGAGCTCGTCGCCGGCAATCTGCCAGCGGACGAATTCGTCATAGGGTTGATCGGCATTCAACGCCCGGATGACAAAGTCGCGGTAGTGATACGCATTCGGCCGGTCATAATCCTGCTCGTAACCATGGCTCTCCGCGTAGCGCGCGAGGTCCAGCCAATGTCGTCCCCAGCGCTCTCCGTAATGGGGGCTGGCGAGAAGCTCATCGACGACCTTCTCGAACGCATTGGGTGAGGCGTCGCCGGCGAATTTCTCCACCTGTTCCGGCGTCGGCGGCAGCCCGATGAGATCGAAATACGCACGCCGGATCAGCTTCGCCTTGTCTGCAAAAGGAGACGGCGCGATCCCCTTCTCCTCGATCTTCGCCAGGATGAAGCGATCGATCGGGCTCTGGCACCACGCCTCGTTTTTCACCGGCGGCGCCTCCACTTTGGCCAGCGGCTGAAAGGACCAAAATTTTCGGTCATCGGCGGAAACCTTCGACTTATCGCGGCCCGCTTTGCCGGCAATGAGCGGCTTGGAAAATGGCGCGCCGAGATCCACCCATTGCGTGATTTTGGCGATCGCCTCATCGGGCAGTTTGTCCGCCTTTTTCGGCATCTTCAGGTCCGGATCGGTGTGGCGGATCGAGGTCACGATCAAGCTGTCCGCGGATTTGCCCGGCACGATCCCCTTGCCGGTATCGCCTTCCTTCATCGCCGACTCGCGCGTCGTCAGGTCGAGGCCCCCTTTGACGCCCTTTTCACCGCCGTGACATTTTACGCAGTTATCCGTCAGCAACTTCGCCACGTCGCTGTCGAAAAGCGCCAGGCCCTTCGTCATGTCCGCGGCATGATTCGCGGTGCCCGCATCCGGTGCGGCGAGGGCCGACGCGCCGAGCAGGAGCCACGGGATCGTAAAGAGGCGGAGGTTCATGGGGACTATCCGGGAGAGGATGCCGGAAATTAGCGTTTCTTAGCAGAAACACCACTTTGAGCTTTGGCAAAACCGGACTCCGCGCTCCCGCGCCATTCTTTATCCGTGTCATCCACGCCATCCGTGCTCCTCCTCTTGACGGCCGCGCACGAGTTGCTTCCAAGCCAGGGCGGATTCGTTGAAGGCGATGAGCACCGCTTTTGGTTGCGGCATGGCCACGCCGGGCCACTGCGTTTTAAATCTGTTTCCGTTTTTCGGTTTCCTTGCCCGTGCCGCCATCCACGAAGCGCACTGACTCATGGTAAATCGCCAGCACGATGCAACCCGCTTCGCCAATCACGCTGTGCTGGCTGCCCGTAGGGTTGATCACGAGCGTCCCCGCTGGGATGACGCCGTTCTGATCGCGTTGCGAACCGGCCAGGACCAGGATGTGCTCGATCCCGGGATGCTCGTGGAGCGGGATTTTGCTCGCCTCCCGGAAGCGCAAGAGCGCCGCCGTCGGCCCGTGGATGCCATCGCCGTAGAGCCGGTGAATATCCACCCCGCCCTTGAATGGCTGCCACGGGATGGTCTCGGGATGTTCTGCCAGGCGGAAGAGGCCCTTCATTTCCAGGCGAGGGAAGCGAGCGGCGTCATCAAGCTGCGGTGAGAAATTGGTTTCCACGGGAACGGCAATACTACCCCAAGCAATGCGTTATGGGACTGAATTCTGAGGCGAAAATTGAAGAATGGCGGCAGGGCGCCGGAGACTCCACCACGAGGGCAGATCAGAGGTCGGAGGTCAGATTCCGTGGCGCACGTCCCATCCACCACTCCACCACTCCCGAATCCTTGCAAATACCGGCGCCCTGCCCCCTTCGTCCCCCCTCGCTTCCTTCTGTTCAAATTTCCCGGTATCCGAAAGGCTGGCCGGGTGCATGCGCCCGCCCACGCTCTCGCCGATCTTGAAAAGGAACTCGCCCGGCAAACGCTGATCAGCGAGCGCTGGCGGTGCACGATTCTCGCCGTCGTGCTCGCTCTGCTCCTCGGCGTCATCGTCGTCTACTGGGTGGCACTCAGCCAGACGCCCGGCGCCTTGCCGGGCATGGGAGGAGTGATGGGCGTGGTGGCGTTTGGAGCGCTCTTTGAGTGGGGCACGCGCGGGTTCATCGCGCGCCTGCTGGCCTCCGGCCGTCCCCGTCCGCTGCTCGCCCCGTACATTGGCTCGTTGATCGAGATGTCGCTGCCCACCTGCGCCATCCTGATCCTCGCCCATGCCGATACGCCGCACGCCGCCATGAACAGCGCCGCTCCTTACGCCTACTTTCTCTACGTCATCCTCGCCTCCCTGCGTCTGGAATACCGCCCCTGCGTTTTTGCCGGGAGCGTCGCGGCGCTCTCCTACGGAGCGCTCGCGCTCATTTTCTGGCCCCGGCTCGAGCCCGTCTGGTCCGGTTCCATTTCCCTGCTGCGGCTCAATCTCCTCCTGCGCGTGACGCTGCTCTTCCTCGGAGGATTCGCCGCCGCGTTTGTCAGCATGCGCTTGAAGCGCACTTTGACCGAAACGCTCCAGCAAACGCAGGAACGCGCGCACATCGTCGAAATGTTTGGCCAGCACGTTTCGCCCGCCGTCGTCAACCAACTCCTCTCGCAGCCCCTCGGCGAAACCTCCGAGGAGCGCGACGTTTGCATCCTCGTCCTCGACATCCGGAACTTCACCGCCTTCTCCGAGTCGCGCGCCGCGGATGAAGTGGTCACCTATCTCAACACGCTCTGGAGCACCTTGGTCCTCGCGATCAACGAGCATCATGGCTTCATCAACAAATTCCTCGGTGACGGATTCCTCGCGGTGTTTGGCGCACCGCTCAGCGATGGCCACGACTGCCAGAGCGCCCTTGCCGCCGCCCGGCGCATCGTGACCGACACCGCCCAACTCACCGCCGCGGGCATTCTCCCGCCGACCCGTCTGGGCATCGCCCTGCACGCGGGCAAGGCGGTCGCCGGCAGCATCGGCTGCAACGAGCGGAAGGAATACACCGTGATCGGCGACGTGGTGAACGTGGCCTTTCGCATTGAGGCATTGAACAAGGAACTGGGTTCCACGCTGCTCATTTCCGAGCCCGTCAAGGCGGCGGCCGGAGTTGAAGGTGCGGAAGCCATCGTACCCATGCCGATCCGCGGGCGGCGCGAGCCGGTGCAACTCTACAAAGTCATCTGACCGGTCTGATTAAGCCGTCTCCGTCGTGGCCGGCGGTGCCACCGCCACGAACGATCCGTCACTCGCCATGGTGTACTGGCCGGGCTCAAGCACGGTAGCCACTCCGTTGATGTTCACGGTGATTTCGTGGGACACCGAAAGGACGCCACCATTCCCCGGAGGGATCGTGAGCGCGCCGGGCGCCACCGATAGCGTGCCTGTCGTCGCGCCACTTCCGATCGTGAGCACATTGGTGCTGGCCGTCGCCAAGACGATGCCCGAAGCGCCACTCGCGGTCGCACCCGTATTTGCGCCCGTGAGCAGCAGGACGCCATTGGCGTCGACCGTGCTGGCCGTGATCGTTCCCGATGGGGCTCCAACGGTGAGCACCCCGGTGCCGGCGATCGTCGCCGTGCCATCCGTGGGCGGAAGGTTGCCCGCGAGAAGCAGGGTGCCGTTGGCATCGACGGTGCTGGCCGTCACCGTTCCCGATGGGGCTCCCACGGTGAGAACCCCGGTGCCGACGATCGTCGCCGTACCGTCCGTGTGCGGAAGGGTGCCGCCTGCGGTCAAAGTCAACGTGCCTCCGCTGACCACAACGGGATCGGTCACATTGATGACTCCGCCGCTGCCCACGATGGCGGTGCCCGTGCCAGTGATCGTCGCGACGCCACCGGGATCGCCACTCACCACTGTGACGGTGCCCGACGTGGTTGCATTGGAATTCACGAGGTCGACCAAGTTGGTCGTTACCGTGCCGGTGCTCCCGGTATAAACGCCTCCGTTCAGGGTCACCGTGCCCGAGCCGTCGCGGATCAGCCCGCCGGTGTAATTTCCCACGGTCAGGGTACCGCCAAAAGTCACTCCCGAAGAGATTCCCAGGTTCACGGTCGCGCCACTGGTCAATGCCCCCACAGCACTTCCGGAATCGGTATTCGTGTTGCCATTCAAGATCAGCGTGCTTCCGCCGTAGCCACCAATGACCGTTGTCGTTCCGCTGCCAGCGGCGCTATTGCTGATGGTCAATGAGCCGCCAAAGACGGCGGCGCCGGAACTGGAGTCGCTGGGAACGGCTTGCAACGTATCATCGGCCCCCTTGTCCCCCTCGTCGATGCTGCCGAAGAGAATGTCATTGCCGGTCCCGCCGGTCAGTGTGTCGTGGCCGAGATCACCGAAGATCGTGTCATTGCCGGTCTGGCCGTCCAGTTTGTCGGTGTCGTCTCCGCCATGCATGTAATCGTTGCCATGGCCGCCGGCGATTGTGTCGTTGCCGGCCTCACCGAACAGGCCGTCGTTCCCTTCGCCGCCAACGAGCGTGTCGTTGCCGTCGCCGCCCCAGATCGAATCGTCCCCGAGCAGCCCCATGAGGCTGTCATTGCCATCCCCGCCGATGATCTGGTCGCCCTGGTTCCCGCCGACGATCGTGTCGTTGCCGCCTTCACCCCAGATCATGTTGTGGCCGTCGCCGCCCATGATCCTGTCGTTCCCGTCGCCACCGAGAATCGAGTCGTCACCGAGTCCGCCGAACACGCTGTCGTTCCCCGCTCCCGCGTTCACCAAATCATTGCCGGCTCCGGCATCGATGGTGTCATTGCCGCCTCCGCCCATGATGGAGTCGTCGCCATTGCCTCCGAAGATCCGGTCATGCCCATCAGCGGTGGGAATCGTGGACCCGGCGTAGCTGCCATCGCCATTGATGAAATCGTTGCCGTCACCGCCGCTCAGGCTGTCATTGCCGGCGTGGCCGAAAATGGTGTCGTCGCCGAAACCGCCACTGATCGTGTCGTTGCCGTCGCCGCCGGCCAGGTTGTCATTGCCCGCGCCGCCCAGGATGCTGTCGGCATCCGCCCCACCGGCGATGGAATCGTCGCCGTCGCCGCCATCGATGGTGTCTTTGCCCGCCATGCCCAGAATGATGTCGTTCCCATCGCCGCCGAAGATCCTGTCGTTCCCATCCCCGCCATTGATGAAGTCGTTTCCATTGCCGCCGAGCAGGCTGTCATGGCCCGCGCCGCCGGAAAGATAGTCCGCGCCTTCACCGCCCGAGAGCGTATCGTTCCCCAAGTCGCCGGCGATCGAGTCATCACCGTGCCCGCCGTAGATGCTGTCGTCGCCGAGCCCGCCGAAGAGGGTGTCGTTCCCGCCCCCGCCGTCGATGC
>Ga0105237_10004362_pt1 | contig 16401 bp, 18 predicted proteins | sample KBSC24metaG_FD_81520 | JGI IMG/M metagenome (GOLD analysis project Ga0105237, IMG submission 81520) | Corn rhizosphere microbial communities from Kellogg Biological Station, Michigan, USA - KBS C2-4 metaG | ecosystem: Host-associated > Plants > Roots > Rhizosphere > Soil | place: Michigan, USA... | reverse complement strand
GCGTGGCACCTGGAATGACCGCATGCTTGTAGAGACGACGCTGTCCATGCTTACTCACGTTTGCCATCTCAAGAAGCTGGCCCATCGCACCTGGCAGTATCTGGAAGCACGACTCGCTTTTGTGAGTGCGGCTTATAATTTGCTGGTGCAATGGAACGGGTTAAGGATCGATCCTGATCACCGAGTGAGGTTATCAATGACAGAGTTTGCGCTCTAAAACTGCAAATCCAAACTAGCACCATCCGTTAATACTTACCTGGCCTCTTTTGATCGATAGTTTTGCCAATAACATTTGCAGTACCACAGACACCCCCGATTAATCCTGTCTTAGCTAACGCATTGTGCTTGGTTTGAATCTTGGGAAGTGTCGAAAAACGCCATATTATCTAAGCACATAAATATGGCGTAAATAAACCTTACCTGTATAAGCATTGATTATAATTGAGGTGCACTTCTCTGTCATTTTATTTTTGACACCTATGCGATAATGAAATAATCCACGGATGACACCATATGGTTCACTGGTTGCCCATTCATCTGGACCCATTTCATCGGCAGCGATAAGAAGAGCTTCTTCTCGCGTAATCCATGGCCTCCGAAATCTGCAACATCTCGTAATAGTTTTAATCGACTTCATTTTGATTTCTTTGCCGTGAGTGTGTTATATAACGTGTTGGATGCTGCTATGCCACCCCCCAACAGTATACCGAGATCTCTTCCAAGTCCTAAATCAGTAGTATATGGCACTCCATTTGGAGAAGGCTCAAACGGATAAGAATAACCTTTACTCTTGTTTCCCACTGCGTGCGATTCCGCTGCTCCTTCTTCTAGGAACCTTATTAACGGCGACTTACTGTACGCCCATTCACCAAATTTCCCACGCATTTCGTTGATGCGAGAGCCAGGTTTAGGACTGAAATGTCGATGCATTAGTTCATGTCGTATCGTTTCTTCCAAATCTTCGCCTGTCAGCCCATGCTCTATAGTAATATTGCCTAAGTGATCCGTATAACCTTTTCCCCCACCTTTCGGATATCCATATTGCATGGTTTGCCCATATGCATTTGTATGTCCATTCGGACTGGCGTTTAGATCTGTTCCGGTAATTTCCTCTGGCCCCCACTTTCGAGACTTCGGTTTAGCAGCAGGCGCTCTTTCGATGGGCGTATTGTCCGGCAGTATGTTTTCCGGCGACGCATCATTTGTTGGCGTATGTTCTTGTAGCGTATTTTTCGGTAGTGTGTTTTCTGGCGGCGTATTTTCGGGCGATGGTGTCTGAGACCGTTGCCGATATTGGGAGCGTTGCCGATATGTTGAACCTAGCTTTCGTGCCCGTGTTGCCATCTTCATATCGCCCACAGCATCATACGCTGCCGCCAGCTTGTCCATATCCTTCGCAATCGCCAAGGCGCGGCCGCCGATCGGCAGCAGCACGGAGGCTGCGTTGAGGCTGAACTCCAGAGGATCTTCCTTAAATGCGCGCTTATAGTTCGGACCGATCGCCTGGATCGTCTTCATTGCCGCCTTTGTATCCCCGCCGGCATAAGCTCCGGCCGACGACGCCATGTCCTTAAACGTGCCGGGAGTTAATGCATCGGCCACACCATGAAGATATTTTATATGCTCAGCCTGTTCCTTACGGGCGCTGCGCACCTGATCCATATCGTTATTTAAGATGCCCTGACCTTCCAGCAGCCTGGATGCAACATAATTTCCGGCATGGCTCTCCACTCCCCATGCCATTTTCCCCGCGCCAACTGCCGCATCCTTGATCTTATTTCCAAGAATAGGAGCTCCGCGGCGAATGTTTTGACCTTCCTCGCCCATAACCTGCTTAATTGCGCCTGGGATCGCTTGCAAAGATGTTACAGAACTTTTCGGCGTTGCAAACGATCGCGCCCACTCATCTTTATCGATTGCCCTTCCCGACGGAGTGATGATGGCACTGCTTCCATCCGGAAACGTGACATGAGAGAAAGATGAGTTATTTTGGTCCGGCGTTACGGATGCGCCCTTTGGAATGAGTTGCCGTGCTGTATGAGCGCCTCCCACATGCTTTATGAATTGTGCCCCCATCGTTACTACCGGCGATGCATTCTGTTTTGTTTCCCCGGCTTTCGCCGCCGTAAATAAATCTCTATATGAAGTCTTTGCCGCCTGCTGCCACACTGGGATTTGCGTCGTTGCAATTGGAGATGGAGCAGAAGTATTCTGCTGCGGCTTTGATGGTTTTCCTTGGGGAGTTGTCGCCGTCTTGCGCGGAACCCTGGTCGGAAACGCTGTGGCAAGTGTCGCTTGCGGACTGGATTGGATATAGTTTGGTAGATAAGGCTGCGGGAATGCAGTTCCTGCTCTATTGGGGGTGAGATCTGCCTGGCCGCTCTGCGATATTCTTCGTTGGGGCTCCATCGTTTTGTCCTTCCATAAACAAAGCCGTTTCCAGCAACTGGAAACGGCTCGAATCTTGTGTTGAAAAGCCAAATTATGCCTGTGCGCCGTTAATTCGGACGATCATCTGATCAACGGCAAACGCCTTCAACCCCGCAACCGTTTCGTCGAAATCAGCTCTATCTATGATCTGCCTGGCGCACACAAGAAGCAGCCCGCGCGTCAAATGGAGGGCAGGCACATGCGCCAAAGCATGATCCACCGAATGCATCAGCGCATCGCGCACCTGCAGTCGCGCCTGCTCGATAGGAACATAGTCAGGAACCCGTGCGACGCTGTCGGCCACAAGAGCCCGTAGTGCCGGCTTGATGCTTTCAAGGGTATGCGCAGCCAGACCGCTTGACGTAAAAATACGCGGCAGGGCAAAAGAGCGTATCATCAATGATCCTCCTCATCCACGACACATACCTGGGCCGCGGCGAACGCCTCCGTAACAGCTTCCAATGCCGCGATATCCGCATTTTCGCCATGGTGAACATGCAGCCCGTTTTCGCGCAGCAGGCAAACTATCTTACGCCACAACCGCGCCCGCTTGATTTGCTTGATGCTCGGGCCGACTTCCGTTAACGCGAATTTCGCTTCGATCATGGTCCTCTCCTAAATGCAGTGCTTCAGCAGCGCCACTCTGTCCCCATAGAACACATCTGTATCGAGTGCGTGTGGAACTCCGTCCACTCGGCCGGCATCCGAATACTGCCAGATTGCGCACTTCGTGGATGGCTCGTGCCCATACCGGGCAATCCAGAGAAAGTGCATATTGGCCGGGAAAAATTGCGCCAGCTTTTCCTTGTAGAAAGAATCGCTTGAGTAGATTGCCGGCCACCGGCCGGTGAGCCGCTTAATTTCCTTGGCGCACTCATACGCATTGGCGCCGACCTGCGCGCCATCCGTCTCCACATCGAGCGCCAGTACTAGATCGCCCTTCTGCAGCGGCACGGTATGGACGAAGTGAGACGCCTGAGCAATGGGATCGGCTTTGGGGTCGAAGAAATGGTACGCGCCGCGGATAAGGCCCACAGACTTTGCCCGTACCCAGTTGGTGTAGAAGAGAGGATCGGTGTATGTCAGCCCCTGTGTTGCTTTGATCCATACAAATGACAGTCCGGCGTCGTGGACCGCATGCATCTGCACATCGCCGTCGCCATGATAGATATCGCATCCATATAGGGCAGGACCGTGTACTGTGATGGAAGGAGTAAGTTTCGGCATCGTCATTTCCTGAGTTAAATAAAAACGCCCGGACTGATGTTCAGGCGTAGCAATAATGAGACAGCCGTACCTTATCAATCAGGAGACAGCTGCCCATCCGTCTTCGTCACCGGTGGCGAGAGAGGGGACTTTGCCAAAACGCCCCCGGTAACGAGCACCGCCGCTGCGATCGCCTTCGGGTCGAGTTTGCCCTCATGCAGCGACGATCCCGCGGCATAGGCTGCCGACCCCAACAACGGCAATATCCAGGCCTTGTTGTGTTGGAAGCCCGCAGAAGCTGCCCGGGCCAGCGAGACGCCGAGAGCCTTGATATGGTTCATATTCTTTGCCCTCTATGACGCTCCGAACGTATCAAGTCGAGCCTGCAGTCGTGTGACCTGTTGCTGAAGCAGACTAACCTGCGCCTGCGCTCGCAAGGCCTCCTCACGCCAACGAGACGCTTCCTGTCGGCATTCGTCCACTTCCCGCTGGAGCCGCTCAACCTCTTTCCAAAGACCCTCCCTCAGATCCTTATTCTCACGCCACAACTGCTCCGAACGCTGCCGCTCCTCGTCCTGCTGCCTTCTCGCTTCCTGCAGAGCCACATCGGATCGCTTGAGAATAAGCGCCTGTACGATGTTAGCCAGCCCGAGCGCAGCTGCCACAAGCGCTCCCTGATCGATTTGCATAGGTGAAAATCCTCACAAAAGAAAAGCCGCCCCCAGTAAACAGGAGCGGCGTTGGCGTAAACGTTGTTGGTCGCTAATATTTATGTGAACAAGAAGAGTGGATTGACGCTAAGAAACAATATCGATACCTGCTTTCAGGTTGTTCACCTTGGTAGGCGTCAGAGGCGAGCCGTCTACCGGAGATGCATCGAATGCCTGCAAGCGGTAGCCGTATGACTGCGGCAGCGATATGCTCGCCCCATTGGACGTGGCTGTGCCGTCGCTGAAGCGTGGAGCCACAGATCGCGCGGAGGCGTCATCCTTTCTGGCATACATAACCGATTGCATTCCGTTCACGACGACAATGGATTCGGGCAGCGATTGCAGCGTGTAAAGATCGGTGTCACCGGGCGTTGCCGAGGCCACATATGTGCTGTCGCCGTCCGGCGTGGTGGCATTGACGAGCGAATAGTGGTCGCTGCCTGCACTGGTGTCCAGAGATACGGAATAGTCGCTCACGGGGAAGAGACAACCGACACGACGGTCACCTAAGAAGGTTGTCACTCCTCCATCTGATGTGGAAGCAAGATAGATATCATCGAACGTATTATCATTTCCGCCATTGCTGTCTTGAGCCCCCCAAAGCACAAGTTGGTTTGCTGTTGAGTTCGATGTCGCAGCAGTTATGACATTTGTAGCGGCAATAACGGTTCTGTTGCCTAGCCTCACCGTAACCTCCCCCGACGTTCCTGTTGAAAATAGAGTTTGCATCTCCGCATAATGCCACTGACCACCGGTTACTAGGCCTGGCACGCTTGGGGTCCCAATGAGTGTTGCTTGGCCGGGGCTCGCAAAACCGGGAGACGCTGCGCTTGTTCCACGAGTTACGTATAACTGTCCAGAGATATTGACACACAGCGACGCTTGGCATACTCCAGTATCGGCAAAGCTTACTAAGGTCGTATTGGAGTGAGGAAGAATGGTGAGATAGAACGCAATTCCTACTACCAGTCCGCTATAATCGCTCGTTAAGTTGCGAAGAAGGTTCGGTCCAACGCTGGCTGAGTGAATTTTGATGCCATTGCCACTGCGCGCGCTGACGATACTGTAGCCGTTTGGAGTGGTCGTAAAGTCCCACTTTGACAGAACTTGACTGGTGTCGTAGTGATCCCCACAACTATCGATGAATAGAAGCATTTTATTATTTCTCCGGGCCCATCCACAGAGTCGCGTGTACAATTCAAGATATGCAACCGCGTAAACAGATCGAGTTTCGATATCTTGAAGGTATGCGTGGAATTAATGCCATCTTTATCTGCATAAGGCATCTTTTCAGCCCTTTGCATCTATCAAATGGCATGGGAGATCAATGGGTTGTGGCGTTTTTATCGTTTTGTCTGGATACTGTCTCACGCTGTCCACCGAAACTTCCAGAGATCTCAAGGGTGTTTTGGGCTTCTTTATTTGTAGTTTCCGTTGGGTACTCTCTGCTTTGTCAAATTTATTCGGGAGTGCAATACCCCAGCGGCTGACGTGGGTGTTCTTCATTATAGAAACGAAAATAATGATGCAAGCCCAAGTTTGCCTCTCGTGGAGATGCACAATCACACACGTAAATGCTCTCCTGCTTAACGGTATGCCATAAACGCTCCACAAAAATGTTGTCTAAAGCGCGACTGCGGCTACCTACACTAATCTGGATCTCAGCACGCTCCAACTGGCCCGTGAAATCATGGCTCGTAACATGAATTAATGCTATAATAAGTTTAGTTTTCCATATTGGAGTCAAGTCTTGAGTAAGAAACGCATTGACTTCCTAGACGGCATGAGGGGATTGGCTGCACTCTATGTAGCTATTTTTCACGCCTTCGGAGAAGTCAGAGACAACACTGTTCGTGAATTCCCCCAGTCGATTAATTCGTTCCTTAATCCCTTTATGTATGGCAATATAGGTGTAGATGTTTTTATAGTTCTTTCTGGTTTTTGTTTGATGCTACCGATATTGAATGCTGGTGGTCGATATTCAAGTTCAGAACTAAAGAGTTATTTTTTTCGGCGTGCAAAACGCATTCTGCCGCCATATTATGCGGCATGGTTATTAGCGACCATTATTGTTACAATATTTCCCGTAATTGCAGCAACCCCTGGGGCAACTTGGCAAGGTGCAAAATCACCGATTTCGAATACAGTTATATTGTCACATCTGTTTTTAGTTCATAATTTACAAATGGAGTGGGAACTTAATATAAACGGACCGCTCTATAGCGTGGCCACTGAATGGCAGATTTACTTTCTCTTGCCTTTAATTCTTTTGCCGTTGTGGCATCGATATGGAATTTATGGACTTCTAATAGTTGCTGGAATCCTAGGAATTATCATATCTGCATCAGTTCCTGGAATCGTAGGTGCTCGTCCTTGGTTGATTGAATTGTTCGCGCTTGGAATGGCTGCTGCAATCTATTATAGAGTTTCCAAAAAATACTCAATTGGTAGACTCAAGCTATTATGTACTGCATCGTGGGTTACTGCTTGGATCGCTCATATATTAATACTTCGCCCGACAGATTTTCAGGTTATCATTGCCGACTACTTGGTTGGTATCGGGACGGCAACGGGGATTTTATTGCTTTGCAATGCAAACGAGGTTGACGCGTCAGCTAATCGCTTTAATGCATTAGGGTTATTTAAATCGAAACCTTTAATGTATATTGGCATGTTTTCATATAGTCTATATTTGTGTCACATGCCTATTATTGCCGCCGTACATGCGCTGGTATGGCACCTTGATTTTAGTCCCTTAGAATCATTAGTCGTTGAATTTGTAATTGGTATCCCTTGTGCTCTTATTTTTTCTTATATATTCTATTGGATTTTTGAGCGCCCTTTTCTTGCAAAACGCCCCAAAAATGAAAACGAAATTGTAGATAAGTCTTATAAAATTGCATAGATCTATTAACAATCTTTTGTCGTCCAAATATTTACTGATGATGTGCTGCCTACCCACTCTGGACACAAAGGTATTGTGTCATTCCACAGGCCATCACAGCAAATTTCTGTCGGAGACAAGTGATCGTTTGTTGTGCCACTTGGAGGAATAATTGTTCCTGGCAGAATACTTGTGGATCCGAATGCGACAAAACTAATTTCAAGACATAAGACAGTCGCCTCGATAAGAAATAGGCCAATTGTCGAAGGCTCGATTGCTGAGGCTGTTAGACGTGACGTATACATGCCATATGTGCTTGGCTCAAATGTCACCTGTGAGGATAACAGTTTGTTTGATACGACAGCCGTCGTTTCTAGTATCGCTTGAGTCTCAAAGATTATTCCCGTCATTATGTAATCCTCTTTATACCAATCTGTAGTCTGTTTGCTATTGCCGGGTTGTTGAAATCATTGAGTGTCCATGCAGTTGAGGTGAGTGGGTTTTGTCCCCAACATTCGAGGATATCACTGTAACCCGTGTTAATGAAGACTGGTGTTCCTACTACGACGGTATGTACTCCACCATCGCCCAAAACGGGTGCCACTGCAGCACCTGCACCTAATCCACTTGAATCAGTCTTGACATTTAAGACAGTTTGTACCGCAGTAATTGTTACTACAGACGTTGGTAAGATGTCTAGTTTTTATAAATCTATCAAGTTCGCTGATCCCGCTGATACAAACGTCAGATCATCATCCGGTATTGCTTGATTTACTGATTGCCAATTAGAGAATGCAGGAGACATACCCCCTATACTCCACTGTGTTAATTCCCCAGGACCTATTGGGAAATAGCATCCCACTTGTTGGTCACCGTCAAATCCCATGCAGGTATGTGTTCCGTCATCATGTTCATTGTTCAAATAAATATCATCGAAATAAGACCCTGCCCATGCGGTGGTTATCCCGCCGTGTATGGAAAACTGATTTGCACCGCCTGGCGTATTCGCGGTTGTAATGAAATCAATTGGTCCCGCGACTACTTGACTATTGGCTTTCAGTGTCATAGATCCTGAGGCAGTGTTCGAGAAGGTAACATCAAATTCAATGTAAATCCAAACATTTGGACGAACTAAGGCACCAATGCTATAACTGCCGATCTGTGTGGTAAAAGCAAAATCCCGCCAAAGGGATAATCGGCCGGATGCATCGAGCACAAGGACACACTGAAGAATTCCACCGTTCCACATGGCAGATATCGGCTGCTGTGGTCCATTAGTGATACTAGAGCCTGGGAGAACTGGGCATTTATACCGAAATCCCGCAATCAATCTGTTTTGCGGTACAGGGAAATTTCGACGACAAAATGTGTCGAAATAACTAAACGCTTGTGGGACAATATGCATGCAATTGCCTGTTGCGCCAGGCTCGTTCGTTATTATGCTACAGTTTCCAACAACATCCCACTTGTTTGTAATATGTGCAATATCGTAGTGATCGCCACAACTGTCCATGAATAGACGCGCCACTCGCCATATCCTCTCTACATTCACCTGAATTGTTGCGGGCCAATCAACTCCTGTTGCGTACAATCTACACAAGCCGCACAACAAATCGACAACACGATAGTTCTAACTGCCCGTCGAAGCATTTTATAGATCCAACATAAATACCAGCCTTCGCCCTCAACACTTCTTCCGTCGCCAAACATTTGCCCCATCCGCCGATTCCACCGTCCATTCAGTGCAAGGCGCCCCTTCATCGGCAGCCCACATCTTGCTGCAGCACACATGGGTTGGAGTAAGGTGGTCATTCGTCGTGCCATCCGGTGGCACAACCGTTCCGATTGGCGCAGGTCCCCAGAGATACTCAATGCAAAACTGCGACAAGCGCGCTCGCTGATCCACCTGACCGCCGACTGTCTCAAGAGTGAACTGAGAGAGACGCGCCTCTTGCACGGTCTGCCCGCCCAATGTCTCCAGCGCAAATTGCGACAGACGTCCCGTCGGCGCGGCGTCTGTCGCTGTCTCGATCGTAAATTGTGATAAACGGCTTGCCATACTCTGCTCCTCAATCTCCCTTGACGCTAAGAAACAATGTCCATACCTGCTTTCAGGTTGTTCACCTTGGAAGGCGTCAGAGGCGAGCCGTCTACCGGAGATACATCGAACGCCTGCAAGCGGTAGCCGTATGACTGTGGCAGCGATATGCTCGCCCCATTGGACGTGGCTGTGCCGTCGCTGAAGCGTGGAGCCACAGATCGCGCGGAGGCGTCATCCTTTCTGGCGTACATAACCGATTGCATTCCGTTCACGACGACAATGGATTCGGGCAGCGACTGCAGCGTGTAAAGATCGGTGTCACCGGGTGTTGCCGAGGCCACATATGTGCTGTCGCCGTCCGGCGTGGTGGCATTGACGAGCGAATAGTGGTCGCTGCCCGTACTGGTGTCCAGAGATACGGAATAGTCGCTTACGGGGAAGAGACAGTCGATATGGCGGTCTCCCAAAAAATCCGAGATGCCGCCGGTAAGATTTGCGAGATAGATGTCATCGTAATAATTGGTATTCGCAGCGCCTGGACCAGAACTAATTAAGGCAAACTGATTCGCATATTCGTTGGACGATGCGGTCGTCCTCACTCCACTGACGCTGAAGAGCAAATTGTTGTTGACACGGACCGAACACATCCCGCTTGATCCGGCGCTGAATTGCACTTTCATCTCGATGTAATACCATTGATTGTTTGTGATGATCGCGCCGCCCTCCGTCGTTGCGCCTGCGATTTGTGTCAGCGATGCCGGATTGAGAAAGCTTGAACTGGTAGTGCCTCCCGTTGTAACATAGACCCGCCCCGCACAGTCTACACAAAGCGTCACCTGGTACGTGCCACTGTCACCAAAATAGAAAATCGGTGTACTGATCTGTGGCAGAATATCCAGCTTAAACGCCATTCCTGCAACGAGACCGTTTTCATTGTTTGCAAGGTTGTGGATGAGGCCGCTGGAACCTGTTGGGGAATTATAAAGGGAGAGTCCGTTTCCGGTGCGTCCGGTTGTCACGATCGGTGGCAGCCCTATAAGGGGCGATTGAGCATCCCACTTCGAAAGAATATTCGCCGTCGTGTAGTGGTCGCCACAACTGTCTATAAAGAGTAGTGCCATCCTATTTGCTCTCCGCCGGCTGTGAATAATGCGCTCCCGCCAAATGTGGGTCGTTCGACCACAGACGCGCAAGCAGCTCAGATTTACCGGCTTCGTATTCCTGCCTCCACACCGGCGCCCTGGCCTGCAGCGCCGCGTTTTGCGCGTTCTTGACTGCAATCATCGAAGCTGCATAAAACACAAGGAGCTTGGCGAGGTCGCTCTGGAGCCAGGTTGGCGCATCAGTGTCTTCCACCAGACGCTTTGGAAGCGCCAGGCCGTTGATCATCACCGTTTGGGTCGCCGATGGGCGAGGGTAGAGGCAGATGCCGTCTTCGCCCTGGTCGAACCAATATTGCGGTGTGCCTGTTATATCGGTGACCCACGTGGGATACCAGACTTCAAGCGCCGAGTGGGAACAGCGCTGCAGCGGCAGATTATTCCAGGAAAGACCCCGAGCCGCCCATAAGCTGTTCCCACTCGGCACACTGACGACAGCCAGAGCGAAGCTCTGCGTTCCGGCAGGAACTGTGATTGTGCCGTAATCCAGAATTGGATAACATCCGCGGGCAAGGTCTTCCTGTGCCTCATTCAGATATTGAGTGATTGTGGCCGCCGTAATGATCTCGGCCGCGCCTCCTGTTCCGTTTGGCAAGTCGCCCGCTCGCGAGTTTGACGGCTCGCCCAGGCGCGACAACACATCGCTTCTAAGATCGCTTAGCTGGTAAGGATATGCCATTTTTGCTCCTGTAAAGAATCCTCTCGCTGCGTGTTGCCACGAAATGCCTTAACGCGATAACGTCTCGACATGAAGAAAGCCGCCTCGGATAAACCGGAGGCGGCAGAGAACATAATGCTATTTGGTACTAACGAATCCAACCGCCGTTGCAACATGCCGCGGGGGGCTTAAGTGAAATGTTCGAAACGATCCTCTGTTCGCGAGCCTAACCCAACACTCAAATATACTTCCAATGCCATAGATACAGCAACGTCGCCGGCAACATCAATATAAAGAGATATCCCAACTGCAACAGAGCAAGGAGAACACGATCCTGTGGACCTACGTCGTCTCTGGCCAAAACTTCAAGTGCAATCATAGACAAAGCAAGCAATGTAAACAGAATTAGAGGAATTAAAGAGACATAGCGTGCCGGCCAGAGAATAAAATATAATACATATACAATCACATATGGAATGTAAAACGTCTCATTATCAAATGGACGCGCATCACTGAGTTTAATCTTTGTCATAATCTAATCAATATTGCAACCTTCGAGCCGGTCGAAGGTTGCATGGGTAATATCATCAGAACACAACACGCCGATTATTTTGCATTCTGATCATCATTCTGATGAGTCAAATACCAGTAGTATAAAGCGGCTGGGGGCATAGCGTTTAGGCCGGCATCTATCCCACGTGACATCACAGCCTGGTGGCCTGCTGCTATAACACGCTTATACAGGGGCATCTTCACGATGTTGCCGTCCGGCGTTCGCATATAACCTTTCTGGAAGGTCTTCGCCTCCAGATCAAAAACTCCCGGCGGGGCCACGCGTACCCCATTCCACCTTCGCCAAAATCCAAGAGGTCCCGTTACAGGAACAGGCTTGAAATACTTATTAAGCTCCTGCGGTAGCGTTACCTCATTTGGAGTGTTGCTCACGAAAGTCACTGCCGTTCTCTTCCAGGGTTCTACCGGCACTCGATCTTTATCTAAAGCATAAATTTCGTACTTACCTGAAGCTAATTTCTGTTCCTTCGCAATACTCGCTTCTGCCGCCTCGCTAGTGAGATGCGCAAGTGTCAGATCCTTATCTGACGTCGATAAACGTTTACCAATATACTTCGCGCCCGTTGATACAGTTGTCCCGGCCTTCTTCATGCCCACTCCCGCCTGCTTCACGCCTGCCGCTACAGCAGCTCCGGCTTTCTGCGCTCCCGTCCGTAGCGCTCCACCATCCTGCGTCGCCCTGATCACCGATTTACCCAATGCCTGAACCGGCTTGACGAGAGCTTTCCCCGTTCCCACATCCACCAGCATCCGCGATTGCTTCGCCTGCTTCGCCGCCAGGTCTGCCTGCTCCTGAAGCGCCGCTGCTCCCCGGGCATCCCCCATGGCCGCCCGCGCCGCTGACTGCTCCGAGAGCGCCGCGCTCCGCGCCTCCATGCGCAACGCGTTTCCCATCGCCCCCTTCAGCCCCACAGGCAGAATCGTCGCTCCAAATGTCATCAACGCATTGGGCGTATCGTTCTGAAGCGCATCCAGGTAATTGGCCGGGATCTGCTTCAGCGTATGCGTTCCCGCCGCCGCGTCTCCCCCAGCATAATAGCCACCCGCCGTCGCCAAATCCTTCAGCGTCCCCGGCGTCGCCCGGTTAATCCCCGCGAGGCCATTATCCACATCCGCATTCCCCAAAGCCTGATGCCGGTCCGCCGCTGTGAAGCTGTTCATCGCCGCCCGCTTCTCGTTCGCCGCAACCTGCCGCGCCCCCTTCAAACCCGTCGTGTTCGCCACACCATTCGCGCCCAGCGCCACACCCGCCTTAATCGCCCCCGCGGTACGGTTCCCAAACTCCTTGCCATATTGGACCGCCCCCGCTACATACGGAGCCGTAATATCCCCAATGCCATGAGCCATCCCGCTCCCCATCTGATGAAGCGTTCCGGCGCGTCCATTCGCCCCAATAATATCGCCGAACCCGCTTACCCCCGCCTTAAAATAGTCTCCAGGCGTCGGAGCAGGATCATCATGCCCCAATGCATAAGTCGCGCGCTGCCAGGTTTGAGCATCCGTCGGTGTATGGTCCGGTAGGAAGTACTTCGCCTTCCCGTTCGCCCCAATTACACGAGTAATCCCCGTCGCATCCTTAATCATGCGTGGTTGCGCCCGTGGCCCCGGCGTAGGCGTCGCCTTGGCTGCCCCTCGTACCGGCCGCAGTGCAGGCGTCTTCAATGCCGCTGCCAGGTTGATGTCCGCTGCAGGATTGATCCCCATCAGGACGGAATATGGCTTGTTTACCGTGTCCTGCCACTTCGATTGCTTGGCAGATGATGCCTTCGCCTTCTGTTTAGGTGCTGCCGGCGACGCATTCAGTCCCGTAAACGGCTTTACGGCTGGAATGACGCTCTTGGGAAGAGGAGAGAACCCGTCGATTCCCAATCCTGGTAATAGTTGCTTCTGAGGGTCCATCGTTGTGTCCTGTGTAGAAGAAATGGCGTGTCGTTGAGTGCATATTCAACATGTCGCCTCTCGCTGTGGTTTTCGTCCCACCGCCTGATTGCGACGTGGGCGAAGCATGCTGGGGTAGTCCAAAGCAAAAGAGCCCCTGCGTTTGCTGGAGCTCCCAAAGATCATCCTATTTCGAAAGAAGCGATAAATGCCGCGGGCGGCCTAAGTGATTTTCCAGTAAGTGCCGTTAAAGTCGATCCACGCGCTGCCAGCATCTGGAGCGTTAAACGTCGATGGAGATCCGCAGTTCGTGGAATTCGCCGGCGAGCCTACCGACGTATTGGAGCGCGTTGTATTATCGTCAACTTGAAGCTGGGAAGCCATATGTTATAGTCCGATCCCGCTCCACAATCCCAGCCGCTTCTGCCCACCGGAGCCGAGAGGTATGCTGGGCAGGATGTAGCCGAGTACCGAATTCGCCCAGTAATAACCATAGCTCGATGCCCCTGCATCCGTTGGATGCAGCGAATCTGCCCACTGGTCCGCCCGCCCTAGAAACCAAACACCGATGTTCTTGTTTCCCGCCGCCGAGTTCGGATACGTCCCGCTCGCCACGATCTCGTCAATGGCATCACAATACTGAATGATCAAATCATTGCGTGTGCCGTCACCCGCGAGCTGCAAGTCCGGATAATTTAGAAACACCTTCACGCTTGGCATGTCTATCAGCAGCTGCGCCAAATAGTTCTGAATGTATGTCTTGTAGTTCGCCTTCGTCGTACCGGAGCCCGCATCATTCGTCCCGAGCGTGTAGACCACATACTTCACCCCCGCCGCCTGGAACCCCGTCAGCCCACTCGAATAGTAGTTTGGAGAACTGCCCGATGTCGGATCGAAGTTAATCGCCGCCATCCCCGCAAAGGCATTATTCGTGTACGTCACACTCCCCGCATTGCCCGGGTTCAGTAGATACTGCTGCATGTATCCGACCGGCGTAATCAGGGTGCCGCCTGGGTTAGCATGGTTATAAATGCTGTCGCCCACGCCACCGACCTTCACGGCAACCCCGTTGCCTCCCGGCAGCGCATTCGTGATCGTCGGGTAAGCATAATTGCGTATCCCCGCAACCGCCGCCCCATGACCTGTCTTAGGAGACCCCGCCGAATCCACAGCATAAAACCGGTACGTGTAAATGGAACCGTCCGGAGGGGTGTCAATCAGGTTAATGCCGTTCTTGTCGTAAGTAATCCCTGCCGAAACATTCACTGCACCGCTGGTCGCATTCGTGAACGTCGTCGTCCGGTAACGCCAGCAGCTAATTGTGTAGGGACCAATGCCGCCGTATGGCGGCGGGCTGTAAACTTTGATCGTGGTCGCCGTGTCCGGAACAGGCAGCCCCACGCCGAATGCCGGGTTAGCCCCATTCGCCGCAATGATCGAGATCGTGCAAGTATTCAGGCTTCCCTGCGATGGGTCCGTAATCGTCAGCGTCTGGCCCGCGCCTGTGCCGTCCGCATTTACCGTCAGCGTCGCCTGCGTATCGTTCTGGTAGGTAATCGACCCCGCGACCAGAGCCACCGAAGCTGCCCCCGAAAGCGCAAACACCGGCTGCGAAGTCAGCCAGTTCGTCCCCGTTCCCGTCAGCACAATCCCCTGGGCCTGAGAGCCAACCTGGATCGTCGATTGGTTGGCATTAAGGTTGGAAGCAGACTGGTAAGATGTCGATATCGTCCAGAACTTAACACGGCTGTTGAGCACCGCGTTGTACGAAATCGCATACGTCCCCGCGCTGTGCACGTGCGAGTCTGATGCCGTCGCCCCCGTCCCGGAAACCGTCGCAATAACATCCGTCGTAATCTTGTCTTGCAGAGTCGCAGAGAGATTTGTGCCTCCCGAACCATCGCTGACCGCTGAAAACGTAACGATGTACTGCCGGCCGTTTGTCAGCAGGAGCCCGGCCGGCGAATACGTCGCATTCACGACATTATTGCCCTGCGCAATTTGACTGAGCGCCGCCCCGTTATGCCATCCGATCCGAAGTGCGCCAAGCTGCACCTGGCAGTAAAAGCCCGATTTCGTGCCACCGCCGTCCAGGAACTGCTGTCTCAGAAGCAGATTCGTCTGCGAACTGCCGCCCGTTCCACCCGTCCCTGCCGAGCCGTCAAAAGACATCACCACCTGGATCTGCTGGTTGAGCTCCTTCTCCGTATCCTTGCGTCGCAGCCGGCACGTTAACTGAGCGTTAGCCCCAATCGTGGTAGCCTGAACCAGTACGTTCGATGCAATCGCCCATGAGCTTCCTTGATCGTCAATCCAGCCGTCACCCGTTGCAGGCGAAAACCATTGATCGGGAATGCCCACATTCGTGCTGCCGGCCGCCACCCCGAACGACGTATCCGCCCGTTGGAACGAATCATTGATGATGATTTGATAAGACATGGCAATACCCATCTGGAAATGAGATTAGTACACTGCGACGATATTCGTGGCCGTCGTATTCGTCGCATTGACACGTACCACTCGCAGCGGCAGGAAGCTGCCGGCCGTCACGCCAATAAAAGTCACGACATTTCCATTGACTGAAACGAGCGCAATGTTTCCTGCCCCCCCTATATAGAGACCCGAACACGGGCCGGGATTGAGATTGGCGGAATCGCTGGGGGTAATGGTCTGCCAGTCACCGGCGAGTGTTGCGCCCTGATGGTTAGTTGTGTATGTAGGCATATTGAAACAAGCTCCTTAGGCTGTGTCGTCAATTAAAGTGTCTACCATTGCTTGCTCGCTTTGTTGGCTCGGGATTAGTCTGCCTCCCTCTGGGATTGATGCGATGGATCAAGTATTATGATGGCATATTGTGCCGT
>Ga0105237_10004361_pt1 | contig 16401 bp, 5 predicted proteins | sample KBSC24metaG_FD_81520 | JGI IMG/M metagenome (GOLD analysis project Ga0105237, IMG submission 81520) | Corn rhizosphere microbial communities from Kellogg Biological Station, Michigan, USA - KBS C2-4 metaG | ecosystem: Host-associated > Plants > Roots > Rhizosphere > Soil | place: Michigan, USA... | reverse complement strand
ATTACGGCGGGATCCCCCTTTATATTTTCCCGGCCCATACTTTACACAGCCCACTTCAAGCACCAACTCATCGTTCTTTTTCTTACCCCCTATCTCTATCCCATTTAAAAAAGCCTCTACCTCATCAGCATTATTGTAATAGGCCCAAACGTCAATCAGCTGGCCAGGTTTCCAGTTCCAGTGCGGAAAAATGTGTAAAACAGGTTTGCTTGTCCACTCGCTTTGATACATGTAATACACATCCTTGGGGAAGCCGGCCAAATCAACAATACCAAAGTATGAACTGCGGGCCGGCCACAAATATGGCGTTGGTTCGCCAATGTAGTCGAAGCCAGTCCACACAAAAAGTCCTGAAAGGAAATCATATTCCTTGATGATCTTCCAGGTTTCCTCGTGCGTTGAGCCCCAATAAGCCGATACATTATCGTAGGCCGATACAGTAAAATCGACATTGCCATCCTTCAAAGGCGTTTTACTATCCTTTGGCCAGCGCCTGATACTATCCGATGGCATATCATAATGCCCGCGCGTTGCCAGTGCCGACATATTTTCGGTACCGATAATTTTTTGACCAGGATAGTTTTTCTGAAAATCAGCATATACTTCCTGGTGGTAGTTTAGCCCAACCAGGTCGAGCGCACCCGACTGGTAAATGAAATTCCTTTTAGGATCAGCATCGCTTAATGCTGATGTAACGGGCCTTGTGCTATCCAGTTGCTTTACAATTTTTACCAGTTCGCGGCCTATGCTTACACCTGTGCTATCAAATTGCTCCCTGATCTCGTTGCCGATGCTCCAGGCAAAAACGGAGGGATGGTTCCGGTCGCGTAAAACCTGGTCTTGCAAGTCTTTTACGTGCCACTCGCCCCAATCCTCGTGGTAATCATGTTTGCTCTTTTTCTTCTTCCACATATCAAAGGCTTCATCCATTATCAGGAAACCCATTTTATCGCATAGGTCGAGCAATTCGGGTGCTGGTGGATTATGCGCGGTACGAATAGCATTACAGCCCATATCTTTTAAGATCTGCAATTGACGCTCAATGGCGCGTACGTTAACAGCCGTACCTAAAGCACCCTGATCATGATGCAGGCAAACGCCAAGAATTTTCATCGGTACGCCGTTCAGACTAAAGCCTTTATCAGCATCAAAGCTAAAATAGCGAATACCTGTAGTTGTGGTATAATCATCAATAACCTGATCAGCAGCTATCAATTGCAATTTCACTTTGTACAGGTACGGATGATTCACCGACCACAATTGAGGATTGTTTAACTGGATACCCTGCTGTATTACAATATCTTTTACAGCGCTCACTGTAGCGCCGACAACCTCACCCTTATCATCCAAAATAGAAGCTTTGAGTTTCAATTCGCGATTAACAGAACCAGGTAAAACCGTACGGATATTTATCGTCGCATTTTGCTGACCAACCTGCGGAGTAGTTATAAATGACGACCATTGCGGCAGATAGGTTTTATTTGTAGTAGTTAACCATACATTGCGGTAAATGCCCGAACCTGTATACCAGCGTGAATTAGGCTGATCGCTGTTATCTACCCTAACCGCGATCATATTTTGCCGCGCTCCAAATTTGAGATAAGGCGTTAAATCATACCTGAACGAAATATAACCATTGGGTCTTTTACCTAAATAATGTCCGTTGATCCAAACTTCGCTGTTGTGGTAAACGCCGTCAAAATCAATAAAAACGTTTTTGCTTTTTGACGATGCAGGGATCACAAAGTTTTTGCGGTACCAGCCTTTACCAGCAGGCAAACCGCCTTCGGCTTGGGTAGTTGGGTTTTTACCGTCGAATTTCCCTTCAATACCCCAATCATGCGGAAGATCAAGTTTGCGCCAGCGACTGTCGTCATATTTTGCTTGTTTGGCAGTAGTATCATCGCCTAAGAAAAACTTCCAGCCGGTATTGAAATTTTCTGTTTTGCGTGCGTTTTGAGCAGATGCAAAATCAACCACAAAAAACATTAAAAACAGTGTATACAGATAACAGAGCCTCATTTTGATTTGCTTTTCTTAACAGGAGGGGCAACAAAGTTCAATTCGCTTTTACCCAGATCTTTTGAGGTAGCCACAGCTATGCCTCGCTGATCAGCTTTGTTTACGGCACAATAAAAATGGTAAACCACGCCTTTATACTTCACAACGCACGATTTATGGGCAAACATATTATCATAAGGTTCGGATGACTGAATAAGCTTTTCGCCTGTCCAATCTGTCCAGTGTACCAGATCATACGAGCAGGCAAAGCGGTTAAACACACCCGGGTCACGGGTTTTCCAAAAGGCACCAAAATAGAACATGACATACACATTTCCTATCTGCTGGATGTAGGGATCGCCGGTAATGCCATCGCCGTGGTTAAGCACCGGGTCTTTTCCAAAACGTTGCCAGTGCAGCATATCGTCAGATACAGCCATACCAATCCGCTCGGCACCACGCTTTTTATTTACGCTGTCGCCATTGGCATTATAATACATAATGAAAGGGTGACCGGTCAGCTTCTTTTTATCCCAAATCACGGTTTGCTTATATTGGGTATGGTTATCCCACCAGCTTACATCTTTATCGATGCTTGACAGCACAGGATGATCTAATCCCTGCCATTCATGCAGCGTACCCGGATTCTTATCAGTAGAAGCTACGCTTATTGACAATAAGCCTTTTTCATATCCCTTACTTTGCCCTCCGAAATACGATAACCAATATTTGCCGTTATATTGTTGCAGCTTATAACTTCCGCCCCATTTATAATCCTGCAGGCCTACATAGCCTGCTTTTTGGTTATTGTCCCACCGGGTGGTATCGTCAGAGAACGAGAGGATGCGGCCGCGGGTTTTCCAGTGCAGCAGGTCCTTACTATCGGCCAGCCAGGTTTCATAACCTCGGCCGTTAAAAATAATATAACTCATATACCAGCTATCGTCCTGGCGAAAAACCGTAGGGCAGTCGGCTTTTTGACTATTATCTTCGGGCGCTATTACCAGGCCATATTTATGAGGTGTTTTTACCTGTTTGTAAATGCTTTTCATCACCTTTTCGGGTACCTCCTGTGCGTGTGCCTTCAGCAGTAAAAAAACGCAAATAAAAAATGTAGAGGATTTAAAAATGCTTTTCATTTTGATTAAATATTATTTGGCGATGAATGTATAATTACCCGACCCGGCTTTTATTTCCGCTTTTCCATCGTGATAACCGACGAACTTAAGATCGTGCTTTGCCTTGATATTTTGACCATCCACCATAATTGCAGCATTATTTTTAGCAGGCAGATAAATGCTTGCCGTAGTATTTGCGGGAATGCTCACCTCCAATTTAAACTGTCCTTTATTCTTTTTCCAGCTGCTAATGATGCTGCCATACGGCGATTTGTAAATGGCTTTAGCCCAGGTAACATCACCCACAGTTTCGGGCCGGATCTCGATTTTATTAAATGCGATAGCATCATCCGCGGGTCGGATTCCGGCCAAACCACTGTAAAACCATTCCATCAAATGCCCTAACATAAAATGGTTATTGGATACCGAAGTAAGTGCAGCCCATGATTCGGTTAAGGCTGTAGCACCATGGGCGAGCTGGTAACCATAGCCCGGCACATCGGCGCGGCTATTCATATCATAGATCACATCCGATCGTCCTTCGTCATCCAAAACACGCAGCAGGTAACGGTAACCAATATCACCGGCAGTAAGGGCATTGCCACGGTCGCGGATATCTTTTACAATGCTATTTACAACCGCCTTTTTGTATTGCGGTTCAACCAGTTCGGCATAAACAGACATGGCATTAGCGGCCTGGCTGCCTGTGCCGTATTGTTTGGTATCGGCATTAAAAAACGTTTTGTTGTAAGCCTGTTTAACTTCTGCCGCCAGTTTTTTATATGATGCGGCATCATCAGTTTTGCCGAGCAGGGTTGCTATTTTACCGGCGAGATCCAGATCATAATAATACAGCGAAGTAGCTGTAATACCCTGCGGCGTTAGCTGCGAAACGCCGGGAGGTTTCGGGCCGAGATCATACCAATCGCCCAGGCCCTGGTACAGTAAATGGTTTTGAGATTTTTTATCGAGATAGGCGAGGTACCGTTTGATCATGTCGTAGTTTTGGACAAGCACCTCTTTATCTCCATACCATTGGTATACATACCAGGGCAAGATTACCGCGTTGCTCCCCCATTCGGGCGAATCGCGGAAAGGCTCATCAAACTTCACATATTCGGGCGAGATCTCGGGGATCAGCCCATCTTCTGTTTGGGAGATACGCATATCGTTAATGCACTTGCGCGCCAAACCTACTATGTCATAATTGTAACGCAGGGAACTGCCAACCAAATGCGCTTCTTCCAGCCAGCCCAGCTTTTCGCGGTGAGGGCAATCGGTAAATACGCTGGCCATATTGCTTTTCATGGCCCAGTCAATCAGCTTAAAAGTTTTATTGAACAGTTGGTTTGAGCAGGTGAAACTACCCACAGTTTCAGCGGCGTTACGGGTGTGCAAGCCTTTGATGCCAACAATTATGGGCAATTGCTGATTGTTAGCTTCATTTTGAGGAACAGCGCCCTGAACCTGAAAATACCGGAACCCATAATAGGTAAATAGCGGGTGCCACGTTTCAAGCCCATCGCCCTTTAAAACGTAGTTATAATAATGTGGACTGCCGGAGGCCTTTTGATTTACGCTGCCATCTTCATTCACCAGTTCAGCCGGAATAATCCTCACTGTATCGCCTTTTTTACCCCTAACGCTAATTTCAGGGATCCCCGAAAAATTTTGACCAAGATCGTAGATCCATGCACCGTTAGCGGGTTGCTTTTTATTTTGTGGCTTCAACTCCTGCATGATTTTCAAAGGTTCGGCCATTTGCGCGTTTAATTGCGGCACGCCATCTACCTTAACCACACTTCGCCATTTTGAATCGTCAAAATTATTGGTATCCCAATCGGGTTGTTCGAGGTTGGCATTATAATCCTCGCCCCCATAAATACTACTAAAAGTAACCGGTGAAGGATCAGTTTTCCAGGAGCTATCACTTACCACATTGTCCACCAGACCGTTATCATACTCCAACATTAAACGGCAAATCATTTTAGGATAGCCGAAAGCGCCGGTAAGCTTACGGTAACGCCTGTCACGTGGGATATAATAAAACCCGTTGCCCAGCATTACGCCAAGGGTATTCTTACCGGCAATGAGTTGACTGGTTACATCAAAAGGCACATACAATGCCTGCTTATCATATTTTGTCCATCCGGGATCAAGAAAATGATCGCCCACTTTTTTACCGTTCAGGCTTAATTCAAAATGTCCTAATCCGCATAAATAAAGCGTGGCTTTTTTTAGCTTGCCTTCCACATTAAAGGCTTTGCGCATCAAAGGCAAAACATCATTAGCAGCACCCAGTTTTTTAGGTCCCTTGCCATGATAAAATGGCACAATGGCCGATGAATCGGGCAATTTATCATAGGCTATCCAATCTGCGCCATGCCAGTCGGCCTTTGTGAGCAAACCCATTTGCCAGCTGGCGGTACTGCTCCATGCAGATGCTTTGCCATGATTATCCCAAACCATTACCTTCCAGTAATAAGTTTTGGCAGCCTGCATTGGCTTACCATTGCAGGATATTTGCAACGAGGAACTTGACGGCACTTTGCCCGAATCCCAAATATCGGCGTTGTCATTTGTAAGCTGAGTTGCGTCATCAGCTACCAAAACCCGGTAAGCCCTTTGCATTACATTGCGGGCATCGCTTTGCATTTGCCAGCTGAGTTTTGGCTTGAGCGATTCAATACCCAGCGGGTTTGTTTTGTACTCGCATTGCAGGTTAAGCACCTTCGGGCTTTGAGCAAAAGCGCCGAAAGGAAGCAGCAGAAACAACAGGCAGATCTTTCTTTTCATTTTAATATTTATTGCATTTCGATGCCCGAAACAGCCAAACCATCAGCTTTAATGCCCGTGATTACCAGTTTATAATTACCCGCGTTGATACTTGTGCCCGTGTTAGTTGCAACCGTGCCCGATTTATTTTTAGCGACCGGTTTAAAACTTAGTTCTTCCTCCTTCATCAGCGTACCATCGGCAGCCAGTAACTGCATTTTTACCGTGAAAATTTCGTTGGTTTGGTTATAATATTTGATGCGCAAAGCGTACAGATCGGCAACACCCGGGGTTATCGCGAATGCCACACTGCCACCTGCTCCGCTGCTAAATTTAACTACTTTTTTTCCGTTCAGGGTGTCGGGCCTTAAGCCGTCGCCCTTTAATTCAGCAGTCTCGGCCTTATAGCTCACGGTTTTGCGAAGGTCCGTTGCCGGTTGCAGCGAAGTAACAGGCAGTACCACTACAGTATACATGAACTTACCCTTATTTTCACCTAAAGTGACTACATCAGCTTTTTTGAAACGTTTCCTGTAAACAGGTAATTTATGCCCGCCATCAGCGTCAGTTTTTACAAATAAGCCGGTGTTTTCATAATCTGAGAGCCAGGCTGGTCTTTGAGATGCGGGTACATCCATCGCTACATAAACGTCCGCATTAGCATTTAAGGTAAAAGCCCCCTCTAAATCTCCCCCGGTAAGCGAGACTTTTAAAGCCCTCCCTTCAGGGAAGGGTTGGGTGGGGCTGATCCAATTGGCACCGTAAAATATGGGCGGCAAATCATTGAAGATTATCCCGGCATCGGTATACTGTTTTTGGCCGATATCCATCCAGCTTTTTACTGTCCATTTATTATTGCCCTGCAATTGACCAATTATTCCGGAACCCGCCTGGTGAGGTTTAATTTGTTTGTTTAAAGTACTGATAGCAATAGCAGAGATGATAGCTTCGCCGGCAGCGGCATTTGGAAAAGATAAAGTTAGCATCTTGCCAGTAACATGTGCGTTAATACTTTTTTTAAGCGCCTTCGCATACCCGGCTTCTTTCCAGATATCGAGATCATAAAGCATAGTTTTATCATTCACGGCTACATCAAACAAACGCCAGCCGGAGCAATCCATTCCACCACCCGTACCATACCAGGGCTCGGTAAAATACAGTTCGATGCGGTAATCTCCATCGGGTACCGGGAAATTAAATTTCAGCTTATCTAAACCATACCTGAACGTCTGGAACAGTTCGGCATCCGCCGTTCCGTTAATCCTGTCAAAAGTACGCTGCTGACTGGCGAAGAATGCAGGCATGCCTGGATAATCATCCGTCCATGATATGGAGCCGGGTTGTTGTTTATTGTCCTGGTGCCTGTCGGCCGTCCATTTATTGCCGTAACTGTCGGTATAATCAGAGCCGCCACAGTTGAGCCTGTATAAATAGTTGTAACCTGTTGCAGGTTGCAGAATGGCAGGATCCTCCTTTGGTAAATGTGGCGCCGACGGCAAATGGTTCAGCATGATCTCATCATGCGTTACCGGTTTACCATTTATATACCCTACTGCATATAATACATTGAATTTAATATCCACGTCATGCCATTGAAAGTGCGTGCCAACACCCTGCCGCGTTCTTTTACCTAAAGATTCATGGTTGAGATCGTTAAAAAGCTCCACCTCATCACAGTTGGAATAAACAATAATGCTGTCTTTTTTACCCGAAGTTATCCAGCGGTTGGGCCAGGTATGCGATACGATGTAGACCATCGGCTCCTTATCTTTTGGCGCATAATTGGCCCTGTACATGTAAAATGCATCGGTAGGTTGCCCCCATGGCGTAAATAAACCTTTGTAATTAATGGGGCCTACCCTGTCGAGTTCACGCTGACCTTCGCCGCCCTGCGTGCGGCCGGGATTTTCGTGCGAGTACAGTAACCATTGAAAATGTCCGGCAACCCGATCTTTCACCGATTCGGCCAGGCTGACTTTGGTTTCCATGAGCTGGGTCATGCGGTCTTCACTTAGCGGGCCGTTTGCGTTAAATGGGCCTTCGGTGTGCAACCCGAGACTTCGCCAGGCGCCGTATTCGCCAACCAGGATCTGTTTTTTCAAGTCATCGCCATAAGTTAGCGGGTTGCCGCCGTAGGTACCCGTCCAGTTTTGAGGCACATCCCAATCGGTACCTTCGCCGCCATTACAGGTGGTTATTTTGCGTTGCGATGAAGCCATAGGGTCAAGTTTTCGGATGATCTCGCTGCACTCACGGGCAAAATCGGCGGGCAATTTACTTTCATTTTGTAATCCCCAAAGAATAATAGAAGGACTGTTGCGGCGCTCTTTTACCCAATCAACCAATAAAACCTTGTAATTAGCCCTGAACTCCGGCGAATCATACCAGATATGCGCCGAATATTGCGGCCACCATAAAATCCCCAGTTTATCCCAATATTGCTGATAAGCTAAATTATGGGGCTGATGTGCATCCCTGAAAGCGTTAAAACCGGCAGCTTTTACCTTCATTACCCGGGCCTTGATTTCCTGATCGCTAAAAGCATGGCTTTTCCCCATCAGGTGTTCATATTCGGCAATGCCATTGATAAAAATAGGTTTTCCGTTGAGGTAAAAACGATTATCGTTGTTCCTGCCAATAGGCCAGCTGATCCAGTGGATACCATAAGGCGTTTGCATTTTGTCGATCAGTCTTCCATTGGCCCAAACCTCTGTAGTTACCTGATACAAATAAGGTTCTTCCAGCGACCATAAATGCACATTTTTAACATCGGCAAATTGTTGAGCTATTACATTAGTCTCTCCGGCGTTTAGTGTTTTACTTGTTTTTGTTTGGGCGATGATTTTACCTCCGGCATCAATTAAATTGTTTGTGACGATTACTTTAGACGGCTTGCTGCTGTAGTTCTTAACTTCAGTTTCAAGATTAAGCGTTGCCGATTTTTCGCGAACGGTAGTATCATTCCAGATGTGAACACCAAAAGGCTCAATCCTCACGTCCTTGGTAACTATCAAATGTACCGGCCTGAAAATCCCCATTGGCTGCGAACCCTCCGAAAAACCGGGGTCATCTGAACAGCCGCCGCAAACCCAGGGCAAATCTTTGATAAAAGAGGGATGATCCGCCTTAACACACAGCAGGTTTTGCTTGCCTACTTTAACAGCATCCGTTACATCAAGAGTAAATGAAGTGCGGTCACCGGCATGATAGCCAACTTGCTTACCGTTAAGCCAAACTGTTGCATAAGAGCCGACGCCTTCAAACCACAGAAAATAGCGTTTATCATTTTGTTTTTTTTCAAGCGCGAATGTTTTACGATACCATGCGGTGCCGTGCCTGTTGCCATGTTTCAGCCGGCGATAGCCCTCATACGTATCCCAGTTATGGGGTACGTTTACTGCTTGCCATTTAGCATCGTTAAAACTTTGCTGTTCAAAACCGTTGTGCGCTTTGGAGTTATAATCATCAGCAATGCTTTTCCAATTAGCATTTAATGAGATTTCTCTGCGGATATTTTGCTGAGCGTTGACTGTAGATAAATTAAAGCCTAACAGGGTCATAAAAAACAAAAATGCCAACCGATAAATCAGCCTGCCATTTTGCTCATTAAATGTCTCTGTTACCCGCATTTTACAATTGCTTCAAATACGCATCAAAGCGATAAATCTTACCTTTTTGAGTATCGAGATTGACCGTTTTACCGGCATAATTTAAACGGCAGGGATTACCAAGTTTTGAAAGCACCTGCAGGTTTTCCAACCGTCCATTTTGCCATTCAAAATCCAGCACAAAACCACCTCTTGCACAGATACCTTTAATATTTCCCTTTGGCAACGCAGTTGGTAAAGCGGGCAGTAACTCAATAGCATCACCCTGACTTTGTAAAAGCATTTCAGCTAAACCAGCCGCGCCGCCAAAATTGCCATCGATCTGGAATGGCGGATGCGCATCGAACAGGTTGTGGTAAACCCCTCCCTTTTCCTTGTCGGAACTTACATCTGCTGGCGACAATAATTTAGTCAGCATCAGGTAAGCGTGATCACCCTGGTGCATGCGCGCCCAGATATTTACCTTCCAGGCAATGCTCCAGCCTGTGCCTTCATCGCCCCGATATTTCATGGAATGTTCGGCAGCTTTCAGCAATTCAGGAGTTTTAAAGGTGATATCCGTACCGGGATAAACACCCCACATATGCGAAACATGCCGGTGGGTATCCGTGGTATCGTCCTTATCTTCCAGCCACTCCTGCAACTGTCCATATTTGCCAATTTTATTCGGTGCTATCTGGCTGTATTTGAGTTTTAGCGTATCGGCAAAAGCTTTATCAATGTTTAATATTTTGGAGGCTTCAATACAGTTTTTAAACAAATCGCGGATGATCTGGTGATCCATCGTTGGCCCGGCAACCAAACCGCCATGCTCGGGCGAATTGGATGGTGTACTGATCAGGTAGCCTGTTTTTGGATCTTTTATTAAAAAGTGTACAAAGAACTCAGCCGCCCCTTTCATTTCGGGATATGCCCGATTTTGCAGAAAGCCCTTATCGCCGGCATACAAATAATGTTCCCATAACTGGTGGCAAAGCCAGGCCGCGCCACTCACCCAGATGCCATGATTAGAAGCATTGACAGGCGCGGTTCCGCGCCATAAGTCAGTATTGTGATGCAGTACCCAACCCGGCGCGCCGTAATGCTCAACAGCAGTTTCATGACCAGTTTTAACGAGATCATCGATTATGCTAAAAAACGACTCGCTGCAAGCTGATAAGTTAAGCAGCTCGGCAGGCCAGTAATTCATTTGGAGGTTAATATTGGTGGTGAACTTACTGCCCCATGGCGGTGTCAGCAGGTTGTTCCACAAACCCTGTAAATTCGCCGGGCCATTACCCGGTCTTGATGAGGAGATGAGCAAATACCTGCCATACTGCACATACAAGCTGATAAAAGAAGGATCAGGAGAATGCCCAAACTTCAGGATCCGCTCATCAGTTGGCAGATCAGCATTTTCTCCTTTACCCAAATCAACGGAAAACGTATTGAAATACTTTTGATAATCCTTGACATGGGCCGCTTTGATACCCCCATAACTCTTATGGACTATAGCAGCGATCTGTTTTCTGCAGATAGCTTCCGGACTACCCGATACATCATGATAGTTTTTAAAATTGGTTGCCGCCGTAAGGTAAAAAGTTGCCTCGTTAGCTTCCGTAATTGATATATTTTTTGAGCTTACAACTACGTTACCGCCAGTTGCCTGTACACACAGATAGCTTACGCCACGTAAAACGCCACCTTTTACTTTCAACGACAGCGCAATTGTATGGTCATCAACTTTACGGGTGACGTAGTTTTTATGCAGACTGCTCAGCAATGCTTTCAGGGTAATTTTACCGGGCTTATCCGCCGTCAGATGCACAGCCATAACCTGATCTGGTGCGCTGCTGAAATATTCACGGGTGTAGGTTACGCCATCGGCTTTGTAGCTTACATGAGCCGTTGCATTGGTAAGATCGAGATCACGTTGATAATTTGTTACTTCCTGCTTTGGAAATTGCAGGTACAAATCGGCAAACGGCTGATAATCTCCATTATAACGGGGATACGGCGGTGGATTATCATCCTCTATCCAATATTTCCATTTTCCGGCAAGACTGATAGCGGCGCTTTCATCTCCTTCAGGATAAATTGATAGCGTTTTGGCGTTGCTCGTAAAACCACCCTTATCATAAAAATTAACTACCAGGACTGATAGCTCATTACTACCGAAATGCAAGTCGCCTACCGGGATAGTGTATTTCCGGTAGGCAGTGCCATTGGTTGTTCCAATACGCTTCCCATTAATGTAAGTAAAATCTACATCGCGGATGCGGCCAAGATTTACAACCAGGTTTTTACCTTTCCAATTGGCAGGTACATTAACGGTCGTTGTGAACCAAACTGCACCATCCAGCCCCTCCATGCTGGGCGTTGTTTCCCAGCCCTGCTCGGTTGGCAAGGTAATGTTTTCCCATAATTTGTCTTCAGCTTGCGGTCTTTTGGCCTGTATAGATGCAAACCACTTAGCCGAGTCAGCAGCATAGCTTAGCTCGCTGCTCTTCATCCCCATAAAATGCTGTTGCGCCAATGCTTCCCCCTCAGCTTGCTTACCTTCGGACAGCAGTTTGCGGATAGGCTCCAAATATTTCACAGCACCTTTACGGTTGTAGTCGCGGGGACCACCTGTCCACAGTGTTTGTTCGTTGTATTGAATATGGTCTTCGGTAACGCCGCCATAGATCATGCCCCCTATGCGGCCATTGCCAATAGGCAAAGCATCAGTCCATTTTTGGGCGGGCTGTTTATACCAAAGCTTCAGGGGTTGCGACTGGCCAAATGCCTGCGCAATTCCAAACATAAATATTATAATAAATAAATTCTTCCTGCCTTTCATAAATCTCAGTTAAAAAGCCAGCGTAAATCTTTGATATTTCCTTCGTTGCTTAAGCCTGCATCGTAAACCGGTACATTGACATCTGCATCAACAATACCCAAAACCAGCGCCGCACCCTTGCCTAAGGTAAGGGTGTTTGCCCCCGCTTTAAATGTATAAGTATGAATATTCACAGGCGGCAAGCCATCAACTTGAATAGCATTGGCAATCTTGATATCCGCCTGACCGTAATCATTGGCGCTGGCATCTGTTTCCAGTTGCGGCTCGGGCAGGTATTGGGCCATTTTGCTGTTAAAAAAGCCAACCAGTACTTTTACTGGCTTATCACTTTTGAAATTGATCGCCGTTCCGTTCTTCTGTTGATCCGCCTTGGACAGCTTGATGCCTTTTAAACCTGCCAATTCTTTTGCTATATTTTTGATGATCGCGGTAGTATCCGTGTATACCTGTTCTCCGGCTTGTAATTGATAGTTGCCGGTATTAAGAATCACTGGCGCATCTTTCAAAACCGTAACCTCTTTTTGTTTTTGCTGCGTTTGCGGCGAATTCAGCGAATCGATATTCCGTTTAAAGTTGTCCAGTTCCTTTTGATAAACAGGCAATAACTCAACCCAGGTTTTCATTTTGGCGTCATTACCTCCAACCGGAATTTTGCGCTGCTTGGTTTGCATGCTGTTGGCATACAGGTAAGTATTTTCGGTTAGTTTTACCAGTTGTTTATAATAATCCAAGCTGGTTTGCAGCTCGGGCAGTGCCTTTTCGAGGTCGGCAACCTTATCCGAATATTTATAGCGCAGCACCCATAAGGCTGCCTTTGCCTTATGGGCATAGCTATTGGCCATCGCGTTATAGCAGTATATATCGTTCTTTAAACGGGTAAATTCAGCTTTATCTTTACTTACCTGGAGAAAGGCTTTGTCGATAGCCTCGACCGCTTTTTGCCCCTGCTGTATTACGCTATTGATAACTTTAACCGGTGTTTCACCGATGTGAGGTTGATGTTTCCATTCTTTTTCAGCATACTCGCTCATCATTTCGCCAACCGGCCCTTCCGAATTATACAGTAAAGAAAACAAGCCAAATTTTTCGGGATTAACCAACTGGCTCATCAGCATTCCTAAAGTCATGGTTTGGCGGTTACCATCAGTAATACCGAAACGGCGCAACAGCTCTGGCGAGATATTGCCCGATTGTTCATAAGCTTTTAAAATGGCCTCGCCGCCAGCCTGATCACATCCATATTTATTGGCCAGTTGCTTTGCCCAGTAACGGATCTCGCCTGCCCGGTCCCTCTTGCTGTCCCAGGCATAGCGCGACCATGCTTTGTACCAGATCCAATCCCTATCCAACTGCAACAAACGCTTGCCTCCTGTATTATCGGCCGTGTAAGGCCAGTCCCAGTAGGATGCCTGCGGATATAAATGCAGGGCATTTGCACCGTAAACTGTATGCATGGCCTGCACGCATTTTTGTATAAAATCGGCTGAGCCATAACGGAATGGCTCCAGGTTGGCGAGGATATGTACATTTTCTATCTGCACGGTACCGATATTACTCAAGGTGCGGTGCAGATCGGCCCATGGGCCATGTACCTCGTAAGTGGTGAGGGCTTCACCATTGTATTTGGCCATAGTATACAGGTTGTGATACAAGGGTTTGGCATATTTCATTACCGCCGGCGCATCACTGTCATGTGCGCGAAGTACAATCGGCGGTTCATCCGTGCGGCCTAAAGCTTTTAAGCCATCCTTCACTCCCGGAATAATGGTTTGCGTAAACCAGTCAATATCGTCCTGGCCAACGCCTTCCATGGCTTCGCCAAGGGTAACCAGCAAACCTACATGTGGGTATTTTTGTACAAAGGCAGCGATAGATTTACGGGTATAATCGGCAATTACAGGTAAGATGTGCCGGTTCCTGTCCTGTGTTTTGAGGTTATTTTTTTCGGCGAAGGGTTTGGATACAATGATATTATAAAAGCCCTGGATAAGCCAGATGCCCCGTTTATCAGCTTCATCCGCCAAAAAACTGTAGATCTCTTCGTTTTTTTTGAAGGTAGCATCATCAACCTCAACAGCGTAAGGATATTCTTTTACCCTCACTAATGATGCAAACGGGTGGCCATTCCACAGATACAATGAATTCATGCGGTTTTGGGCCAACGAATCCAGGTAGCGTATCCATAGGGCTTTATCATAAAACCAGGGAAAGTTTTGCGGTGTATAAGGATACTCATAAGTACCGCGACCGGGTAACAAGGCAGGCTTCTGTACGCCCACGCACGCACCCCGCAAAACCATTTCAGGCTGGTCATGCATATTAATATTTACGGGAAGCTTTCTATTCAGTGCGATCTGATCGGCCAGTTCAAGGCAGCCGTAAAGCGCGCCGGAATTATCGGCACCGCCTATCAGCAGTTTATTTTTAAGTCCCTGATCACTGATGATAAAGCCCTCTTTGCCGGGACGATTGACTGCAGAACCGATTAATTTCTCAATAGGTGCATCAGTAAGTAAACCGATAATGATTGCATTGCCTGAAGGGAGTGTGCCTTTATAGGATTGCTCTGCAACCAAATAGCCTGCGTGCTGCAAGGCAATCGTTAGTTTTTGCACACCATAACTTATCCTTGCGTGATGTTTAGGCAAGGTAATAATGGTGATTTTTTTTGAAGGTTTTTGCGCGTGTAAGCTTGAATGAAAAGAAAAGATCAGCGCGAATAACAGCAGGAGATAACGATTGGACATCTTCATTTTCATTCGTATTAAACAGGCTTACCAAAGCCCGTTTTTTTAAAACGAAGGCTTCAGTATCTCAAACGATACCTTTGGTTGTGAACTTAATTGGTCGTATAGTATTCAAAAATATCAGTACGCTGCTGTAATTTCATCTGATATTTTCTCTATCTACTATACGATATTATCATCATTTAAGCCAGCAAAGCCAATAAAAGAGAGAAAATGAGTCAGGATTAAGCCGGGAGCTTTACCAGTACATGTTTTAATTGTACACTCCTGGATATCACCTTACCGTCGGCATAAATGATGAACCCCTTGCCCTTGTGATATTTTGTGCCTGTTTTATCCCAAACCACGCTGATAGTGTGCCCGTGATAAAGTACATTATCCAATGCAAACCATTTCCATTGGTTTTGAGGAACCAGCGGGAAGATCTCCAAAATATTATCTTCGCGGGGCTTTAAGCCCACAAGATCGCTGATAATCAAATCACAAAAGCCGGAATGATTATAATAGCTGCTCCTCGGGTTATCACCTTTAAGCCAATAGCCTGTTTTTTCGTCCTGGTACTCACCCAAATAAGGCTGTCCCCGCTTAATGTGTGAAAGGGCATATTTATGCAGTTCATTATAAAAAACACCCGGCGTCATAGTGCCTTTATTTTGATACGCGGTAAGCAGATTGGCCAGTCCTTTTAAGGTTTGCGTGGTGGCAAATGGCCACACCGCTCCATCCCATTCGCAACCATGCCCGGTACCGTGGGTGCGGAACAGTGGGTGCCTGCGTTCGGCAGTGGTAATGCCCCATGGCGCGTTGAAACCTTTGGGATTTATCAACTGATCCCATTGTTTGGCATATACCGGCTTATCATCGGGCAGGTTAAAATACCAGGGGATAAAGCCCAGTTCCTCACGAGCACCGGCAAAATGCCCGTCGGGTTTGCGCACTTCAAAGAAGGAAGCGCTATCGTTCCAGAGACTGTCCTGCACCAGCTTTTTCAGGTTGATAGCTTTTTGTGCATATTTTGTTTTCAGCGAATCATTGCCGGTTAACGCTGCCATTTTTGACAGGGCTACCGCATTACCATACATATAGCTGTTAATAGTAGGCCGGATGTTTTTGACCTTGCGTCCCCCGCTGATACTTTCCTCCATGGCATCGCGCACATCAAACTGCCAGAACAGTTTTGAAGGCAGCTGCTTTTCTGTTTCCCACACATGGTAATCGGCATTGAGCAAAGGCAACGCCTGCGCAATAAACTTTTTGTTAAGGTTTACGAGGTAGTAATTATAAACCGCGTCATCAATCCAGCTGCTGAAAGCGTGGAGGTGCGGTTTCTT
>Ga0105237_10004359_pt1 | contig 16403 bp, 17 predicted proteins | sample KBSC24metaG_FD_81520 | JGI IMG/M metagenome (GOLD analysis project Ga0105237, IMG submission 81520) | Corn rhizosphere microbial communities from Kellogg Biological Station, Michigan, USA - KBS C2-4 metaG | ecosystem: Host-associated > Plants > Roots > Rhizosphere > Soil | place: Michigan, USA... | reverse complement strand
GCGCCATTCCCGCCACCATGCCGATCATGATTTGCTCGGCAACCCCGGTATTGACGAAGCGATCCGGGAAATCCTGCCGGAATTTGGCGATCGATCCGGCCGGCGAGATATCGGCGACGACGACGCAAAGCCGAGGATCAGCCTTGCCGAGCTCGTAGAACGTATCGGCGAAACGATTCCTCATTCGGCTGCCAGCTCCTTCAAGCCCTGTTGATATTCGTCCTTGTTGGGCGAGCGGTAATGCCAGATCGGAACGTTTTCCATGTAGGACACGCCCTTACCCTTGACCGTCTTGCATACCACGAGCAGCGGACATCCGCCCTTTCGCGAGGTCGCCGCGTTGAAAATCGCCTCGCCATCGTGGCCTTCGACCTCGACGGCTTCCCAACCAAAGGCCTGCGCCTTCTCGACCAGCGGATAGAAGGCCTTGTGCCCGTCGCTCATTCGTTCAAGGCCGCCGAAATTGTTGAAATCCATGAAGGCGACCAGATTGTCGAGCTTCAGATTGGCGGCCATCATCATGGCCTCCCAGGTCGAGCCTTCCTGGAACTCGCCATCGGACAACACGCAATAGATCATGACATCGGTCTTCTTGAGCTTCTCGGCATAGGCCTGCCCGGTCGCCAGACCGAGCCCATGACCGAGCGAACCCGTCGACGCATTGATGCCCGGCGTCTCGTAGTCGGGATGGGCACCGAGCCGGCCATCCGGCTTGCAGTAGCGGTCGAGATCCCCCCTCGACAGCACGCCGCGTTCCTCCAGGATGACGTATTGGATCATGCAGCCATGCCCCTTCGACATCAGGAATACGTCGTGGTCGACGCCCTCCTCCTGCCGTATCAGGCCGTGGTAAATCGCATCGGTGATCTCGGTGCAGGAAAACGCCGGCGCGACATGCAGGGCGGTGACCTGCTGCGAGATCTCGAGAATGCGGCGACGATATCGCCGGCATCTTTCACGCGCCGCGGGCGCGTCAAATGAATTTCGAACTGGTTGCAGCTTCATCGCCTAGCTCTCATCAAGCCCGCAGCACATAGTCGGTCGGCCAGTCACGGATCTCGTTGAGATAGCGCTTGCCCCACGCGACCATCTCGGCAAGTCCCGTATCCCAGTCGATCTCGGGTTCCCAGCCCAGTTCGGCCTTGATGCGGCTGGAGTCGAGCCAATAGCGCGAATCCTGCCCGAGCCGGTCTCCGGTGACGGTACACAATGCGTCAAACGGCATGTCCAGGGCTTTGGCCGTGCGCTCCACCACTTCGCGAATCGAAGTCGGCTGCGCCGGGCCGGCGTTGTAGATCACGCCGAGGGGCGCCTTCTCCGCTACCATATGGATGGCGCGACCAAGGTCGCGCGCGTGGATATAGGACTTCTCGGCCCGTCCGCCGCCGTGCAGCGGCAGCTTGTGGCCCGTGAGTCCGCACCACACGGCCTTGGGAATGACCCGGTGCAGCAGCTGCCCCGGGCAGTATGCATTCGACGGACGAATGATATTCATCGGGAATTTCAGGAAACGGGAGACGGATTCGAGGTACATGTCGAACGCCACTTTCGAAGCGGCATAGGGGCTCGATGGCTTGATGGGTTCGTCTTCCTTCGTGGCGTGATCGACCGACCCGTACATTTCGGAGGTGCCGATCTGGATGAAGCGCTCCAGCCAGTCCCGCTTCATCAATTCTTCGGTCAGCCGCGCCAATGCCATCGAGTTCGTCTCGAAAAACCGCCACGAATTCTTCCAGGATACCGCGCCTTCGCCCTGCGCCGCGAAATTCACGATGACCTCGGGCTTTTCCTTGTCCAGCAGCTCCAGCAGCAGGTCGAGCTCATGGGTGACGTGCCGGGCATGATACTCATAGCCGTCCCGTTTCTCGATGTTCAGCGAGAACGGCTCTGGACGCAGTGCCGCGCGGCCAATTCCGATCACCTTCTTCGGATTGGCATGGTCCAGCAGATAAAGAGCTGCATGAATGCCAAAGCTTCCGCCGCCGCCAAGGATCGCGTACTTTTTCCCGGACATGTTATTCGTTCCTGTTCCTAGCGCTCGCGCTTATTCGATGATCGTCCAATAGTAGTCCCCGGTGTAACCGGCGTCCTTGAACAGCGATATCCAGCCGTCCGGGTAATCATAAAATTCCGCCGTCAATACCCAGCTCTCGAAAATCTCTTTCTGCTCGGGCGTGTGATAGCTGTCCACCTGAACGAAGGCCCTGCCCGCCGATAGCCGCTGGATTTCCTGCATCACCTTGATCGCGCGCGCACGCGGAAAGTTGTGCACCGTATTAAGGCTCAGAACGCAGTCGAAACTGCGGTCCGGAAATGGCAGCCGTTCGGCCGTGCCGAGGTGCAGCCGGCCGATCACCTCAGGCTCGCAATTCATCAGCGCATAGAGCGAGACATCGAGCCCGAACACCTCCAGGCCAGGGCAGACCTGCAGCAGATCCTTGACCAGAAAACCTTTTGCGCATCCGACGTCCAGCACGCGCATCCCGGGCTTGAGACCGAAATGCGCAACGATGTCGCGAGCGACCGGTATCCAACGACCATCGTAACGGTAGCCGCCGTAGCCATAGTCTCGCGGCCCGTCGAAGTACATTTCACCGTACTGCTTAGAGATTGCGACGACAGCCGGATCCTTGGCGTCCTTGCGCTTTTGAATGTTCCGCTTCGTCTTCGGTAGTGCTCGCAGCAAGTCGACTTCGGCCATCAGCCGTTTCCTTCCGATTGGGTCTTTGCAAGCCCGATGTCGAGCGGCGTGAATGCGAAGTCCGGAAAGGCGGATGTTGCCGCCGCGGGATCGAACGTGCGAAGCCCGTCGTGCGGCATCGGCCCTTGCCGCGGTCGCCCGCTGATCCTGACCTTGTTCGGCGAAAGGGCGACAACCCGCTCGGCAATCGAACGGAACGAATGAACCGTCCCGGTCGCAACATTCAGGGCGCCCTGACTGCGGTAAGCAAGCACCCGCACCGCGAGCTCAGCGACATCGTCGATGAAAACGTGATCGCGCCGCTCCTCACCTTCACCGAACAGCACGATCTCCTGATTGGCATGGGCGAGACGGCGAAAACGGTTCGGGCCATAGCCGTTGTGCGGATCATCCGGACCGTAGATCAAGGTCGGCCGCAACTGGGCGATCGGCGCCTTCAGCTCGCTAGCGAATGCGATCTCTCGCGCCAAATGCATGGCGCCGTGCATCGAGGTGGGCGCGGTCGGCGATGTTTCCGACAGCGGCAACGGCCCGTCGGCGTAGACCGCATCGGAGCTGATATTGACGACGTGGGAAACATCGACCTCGCGCAATGCATCGATCATGACTTTCGCCATGATCATGTTATCGACCATCATCGCGATGTCCTTGCATGGCGCTTTCGCGAAAGCGGCAACGACTGCATCGCCGGGCTCGAGCCTCGATGCCAGCCGCCGGGCCGCATCCGGCGCGGACAGGTCGACCTCCTTGCGCGAGAGGGCAAGAACCTCGCCGCCCTTCCGCGCGATCAGTCGCGCAACGGCGCCGCCGACGAAGCCGCCGGCCCCGATCACAACCGTGCGGGCGGGCAGACGCGGCGCCCCGTGTTCAAGATGCGCTAGCAAGATGTTGTTCCCATGCGCTTGCTGGATGAGCCGTCTGAACCGGTCAACGTGACTGCTCCGCGGGTTGACCGAGCGTGTAATAGGCGAGGCCCGCCGCGGCGACTTCCCCTCGATCGAGAACCTTGTAGGGGTCGACAACGATACGGCCCTTGAGCAGGGCAGAGATCTGCGCCGGCGCGATCTGCCGGTACTGCGGCCATGGCGTCAATATCAACAATGCCTCGGCTTCTTCCAATGCGTCGAGCGGGTTGACGCTGGCCTCGATATGCTGATGCGGAACCAGGCTGGCAGATACGACCGGGTCATGAACGCGAAGGCGCGCGTCCGGCATCCCCGAGATCGCCGCCAGCGACGGGGAATTCTTCACCGAATGCGTGTTCTCCTTGTAGGCCAGGCCCCAGATCGCGAGTTTCGCGTCCGGCTTCCGCTCGAGCAGAAGGCGGCGCATCGTCTGAACTACCCAGCCCCGCCGATGCCGGCTGTTATCGATCCATGCTCGCACCACGCCGGAATCGGTTTGATGCTGGTCGGCAAGGCGGCACACCGTTGCGAGATCTCGTTCCAGATTGCCCCCCGCGATGCCGAGACCAGGCGAGAGGTAGGAAAACTGCCCGATCCGGCGATCGAGTTTCAAGGCAGGCACGATCTCCGACCAGTTCGCGCCGATCGCTTCGCACAATTCAGCTAGCGTATTGGCAACGCTGACGGAGGCGACGAGGCAGCAATTGATGGAGATTTTCGCAAGTTCCGCGCTCTCGTATTGCATCGGCAGGATCGGGCAATTGAACGCGTCCAGCACGGCCCGGAAATTCGGATTGAGCGGGCGCGCCGGATCCGCGCAACCGACGATGTATCGCTCGGGCTTCATCGCCCGTTCCACCGCATTGCCGAACACGAGCGTTTCGACCTGATAGTAACGCCGAGCCTCCACCGGCGCCTGCATCGCCCGGGTGAATCCGGGTTCCACCTGAGACAGCACGACCATGCAGGCGTTCGGATCAAGCACTCCTGCCACAATCCCGATCAGGCTCCGTAACACGGATGTGTCGCTTCGACCGGCATCATCGGTCGCGATGTCGGGCGACACGTAGACGAGGTCGCAGCCCGCAAGATCTTCCTTCGCCGACGTAAAGCTCTGTCGCTCGCCGTTCCCGGCGATCAGATCGTCGAGACCCGGCTCTCGCACCGGAATACGTCCTGCCCGCAAATTGGCAACCAGCGCAGGATCCGGATCAAAACAGACCGTGCGAAAACCGGCCGCCGCGATTGCGCTGGCCGACACGATGCCGAGATGGGTCATCCCGGCGAATCCAACCACCGGCCTGCTCATTGCATCGTCTTCCGAAACGTCATCGCATCCCGCCCAAGCCGCGTGAGGACCCGATGAAGCCAAAGATCGCTTGCGAGGTCCGTCTTGGCACCGCTCATGCACAGGTGCTTGAAATGGGCATACTCCGCCTGCCAGGTCGGATCGTCCTGGACCAAGGTCACACTTTCCTCCGGCGGTCTGCCGCTCGGAAGAACCCGGGTCCGGCGCGTGAAGGTCGTCGGGCCCCACTTGCAGAGCGAGGTAATGTGCGCGGTGCCGTTCTCCGCGAGAACGTCGCAGGTGAAGTGATTCCGCCACATCAGAAGCGTCATCTCGAGTTCGATACGCGGTTGGTTTGTCTCGTTGGCGACGATCACATGGTCCGGCGATCGGTTTTCGAACGCGTTCACCGCACCAAGCGCGAAGTTCGGATCGATGTCGCCGAACCAGAAACGACAGGTGTCCAGCAAATGCGATCCGAGGTCCGGCAGCACGCCCGCGCCTTCATCGCGCCAGGCCGATTCCCGAACCAGACGCGCAGTGCCGTTGCCGTAGAACATCCGGCAACTATAGATCTTTCCAAGTTCTCCGGACGCGATCAAATCGCGCATCGCGACATAGTGCGGCTCGAAACGATGATTGTAGGCGGTATATACGACGACGCCCCTTGCGCGCGCTTCCTGCTCCAGGCGAACGATGTCTTCATCGCGCTCGACCCACAGAGGCTTTTCGACGAGCACGTGCTTGTCGTTGGCGACGCAGTAGCGCAGAAGCTCGCTTTTCGGCGCATCGGGAATGCACGCAAGGACCGCGTCGTAGCGATCGGTCGGCACATCCTGCAGGGCGCGAAACTCCGCGTCGGGATGCACGGGATCGACGACTGCAACGCAATCGTCACCGGCAAAAAACTTGCGCTTCTTGCCTTGTACGCCCAATCCGGCAACAACGACCCGCATCAGGCGAAATTCATCTGACGTTCGACCTTGTCGAGCTTCGCGAGAACGTCGTTCGGCGTTATCGGAATATTGCCGTCGCATTCGCATTCGCAAGCCGCCGCAATCGTTCCAAGCGTGGTCGCGATCGCTTCGTTGCGCGAGACCAGCATCGCCAGCGTCGAATAGGCCAGCAATGCGTCGCCGGCGCCAACTGCGTCGACCACATTGTCGACGAAACTGTCAATGACGAAGAAGCTGTCGAGGGCCTCGTGGTCGGAATCGCGACACGCGAGGACGCCGCGCTCGCCAAGCTTGAGCATCAGCAGCTTGCACTTGGTCACGTCATAAAGACTTGATGCCAGCGGCCGGATCCCCGAATCCTGATCGGCAAGCGCGAAGCGGGCCTCGCGCTCGTTGGGCGTAATGAGATCGAATTCCTTGAACTCCGTGATATTGCCCCAGCGGCTCGCGACCTGGCTGTCGGCGACGCGAAACACCCCTTGCGGGATTGCCGCGATCAATTCGGGGATCGTGCGGCGATTGAACAGGCCGTGGCGGAAATCCGAGAACACCACGGCGTCCGCCGGGACCGTCCGCGTCGCGTTGGAGATGGCGCCGAGAACCGTATCCGAGATCGACCGGTTGTCGAGCGTATCCACCTTCAGCAGCCGATAGCCGCCGACCACAATCGCATTCTTGTTGACGGTGGGCCGCGACTTGTCGATGACCGCCTGCACGTCGATGCCCGCGGCCGTGAGGTCGTTGAGGGTAAAATCCTTCAAGGCGTCGTCGCCCAGCACCGTCGAGAACGTGACCTTGGCGCCCGCCGCGACCAGATGCTTCGCGACGATACCTGCGCCGCCGACATAATCGACCTTTCTTTCATAGAGCACGCTCATCGTCGGCGTCTTGGTCTGTCCGCCGATCATCGCGCAATGCGTGTAGCTGTCCACGATCGTGTCGCCGACCACATGCACCCTGAGACCAGCCATCTTCCCGACGACGTCGCGAAAATCCTGGAATGTCAGCCCGAAGCGCTCCATCAGCAGCTGGAGCTTCTCCATCTTGACCGCTGGAGGGGCGAGATTGATCAGCGCGCTCGAGGAATAAACGATGTCGCCGGGCGTAAACAGCAACTCGCCCCCATACGCCTTGACGACGTCCTCCTCCTCGGCCGTCTTTGGCGAAAGACCGGCCGCGTTGTATTCAAATCCCTTCGCGAAGTAGTCCGGCTGGATGATGGCGAGATTTTCGAGCGGCTTCTCGTTCGGGTCGATCACCACGTAGTCGACCATCTCGAATGCGGCCAGGTTGACCGCACGGAGTTCCTCCGGAACATGCGGACGATGCACCCCCTTGGTAATGTGCCGGTCGGCCGTGATGCTGCCCACAAGCACGTCTGCCTTGCTCTTGGCGTAGAGCAGGTGGCGCACATGCCCGGGATGCACGACATCGAAAACGCCGTGACACATGATCACCTGCTTTGCGCGCGGCGGCGGACCGATCAACTGCCGCAGTTCCTGCGGCGTCTTGATCTTGTGCCGGTAGCGCTCCATCAGCGACACCATCGTTGAGACTCTCTTGTTTGGGCTAATTGGTGGCTTGGACTTAAATGCTTATTGGGGCTTAATTCGACGCTGGTTTGCCGAGATAGCGGAACCAGGTTTCGGTCGCCTTGGCGATCGAGGCTGGATCCCACAGCGGCGCATCGTTCCAGCGGTCGATCTCTTTCATCATCTTGCGAACCCCATCCTCGAACGGAACCGCGGTTCGCCATCCGATCAATCGCGTGATCTTGTCGATATTCGCCCAAGTGCAGTCGGGTTCGCCGGGACGCTTGGGCACGTAAGTGATCTCGCCGCCCAACAGCTCGACGAGACGGTTGATCGACTGCGGATTGCCGGCGCCGACATTGAAGCGTTCGCCGACAATGTCGGTTTCGGCCGCCGCCAGAAATGCAGAGGCGACGTCGGTGACATAGATGAAGTCCCGCGTTTGCGTGCCGTCCCCGACCACCGTGAACGGCATGCCGGCGAGCTTCTGGCGCAGGAATACGCCAAACACGGCTCCGTAAACGCCTGTGGTCCGGACCCGCGGTCCATAGGCATTGAAGATGCAGATCGCATTGACCGGCAGGCCATAGACCTGATGCCAGTGGAATACCGCCTGCTCGCCCTGATATTTCGACAGCGCGTAAGGATATTGCGGCGAGATCGGATGGCCCTCGTCGGTCGGCGTTGCCGCCAATCCGTAGCAGGACGACGACGACGCATAGACCAGCTTGCGGACGCCCGCGGCGCGCGCGCATTCAAGCACACGCACGGTGCCCTGGACGTTGACGTCCATGTAGTCGATCGGCTTTTCGATCGACGGCACGATGTCGCCGATTCCCGCGAAGTGGAATACGAACTTCGCGTCCTTGAAGATATCGGAGCCCGGTTCGAGCTCGCGAATATCCTGCCAGTGACACGCCAGGTCCGGATGGCCGGCAAGATGATCGAGATTCTTGCGGTGGCCGCCGGTCAGGTTGTCAACGACCCGCACGGCATATCCGCGACCGATCAACAGGTCCACCATGTGGCTACCGATGAAGCCGGCGCCACCGGTTACGACAGCGATGTCTTTCATCAGGCCGCCTGCAGCCTCTTCAGCCGCCGCACGTTGAAGTATTGATCGTCCTGCATGCTGTCGGGCAGCTTCTTGGCGCGGAAGGCGTCGCACAATTCCTTGACGGCATCCTCGATCGTGTACTTGGGGGCGTAACCGAGAACCCGCTTAATCTTGTCGGAATTGATATGGTAGGAGCGCAAGTCGTCGCTCGGCGTGGTCACGATCGAGACCTCGCCCTTCTCCGGAAACTCGCGCGAGACCACGCTCTGCACCAGGTTCGCGATCTCCATGAGCGACAGGTTCTGATATCCGACGTTGAAGATCTCGTTCTGGATCTTCTCGGACGGCGCCGTCAAGAACAGTTCGACCGCATCGCAATAGTCCTGAATATGCAGGTTGGGCCGCAGCTGCGAGCCGCCGAAAACCGTGATCTTGTTGGCGTTGACGGCATGGTTGGTGAGGATATTGACGGACAGGTCGAGGCGCTGGCGGGGCGCGTATCCGCAGACCGTCGCCGGGCGGAAGGTCACGCCGACGAAACCATCGTCGGTATGCTTGCGCAGCAGCGGCTCGCACATCCCCTTGTACTTGTTGTAGAGCGTCAACGGCACGAGGGGATGATCCTCGGTGACGTTGGGCTGGTCGGACACGCCATAGACGGAACTCGAAGAGGCGTAGATGAATCGCTTCACGCCGGCGCGCTTGGCCGCGAGCACCATCGGCTCGAAGGCGTCGAGATTGACCGAAGTCGACAGGTTCTCGTCGAGCTCGAAACTGGCGTCGTTGGAAATACAGGCAAGGCTTACAAAGGCATCATGGCCGGCGGTCGCGGCCGCGAGTCGCTCCGTATCGCGAATGTCACCCTGGACGAGCTTCAGGTTCGGATTGTCCTTGGCAGGAAATCGCTGCCGAAGTACATCACGTCGTATACCGTGACCTTGTAGCCGCTGTTCAGGAGCTGTGGAACAAGGCGACTGCCGCAATAGCCCGCGCCGCCGGTGACAAGAACCTTGTCGAACAACTTCGTCATCTTTTTCTTCCTGCTCAGACGTGAATGAGAAATCTTCGATGAACATCAACCGATGATGAGCATCACGTGATGGCGTACGCCGCGGCGGTGGCATCCTTGTAGAACATCTGCACGGTCTCCCGCGAGTATTCCATGAGATCCTTTCCGGCCAGGGCCAGCTTGGCGATCATGTCGTTCGTACAGGTGATGATGTCGCAGCCGACCTGATCGGCCTGAAAGATGTTCAGCACCTCGCGGGGACTTGCCCACAGCAGCTCGGCTTTCGGCCGGGATTGCAGGACCTCCTTGCACGCCCTCATGTGCGGGATCGGATCGATCCCGGTGTCGGCGACACGTCCGGCAAATACCGACACGATCGCAGCGACCCCCGCATCCAGTTCCGCGGCCACGGCCCTGACCTGATCCACGGTCATGATGGCGGTGACGTTCAGGATGACCCCCTCGCCGGACAGCGCCTTCAGCACAGGCCCGGCAAACTCTCCCTTGGTGTTCATGACCGGGATCTTGACGTTGACGTTGTCGCCCCAGCTCGCGATCTTGCGTGCCTGACTGATCATCGCTGGAAAATCATCGGCGAACACCTCGAACGATACGGGACGATCCGTGACCTTCTCGAGAAGCTTGCGCGCAAACCCCTCGTAGTCGGTCACTCCGGCCTTGCGCATGAGGGTGGGATTGGTGGTGAACCCCTTGATCAGCGGGTTCTTGTACATTTCGATGATCCCGCCGAGATCGGCCCCGTCTGCGAAGACCTTCACTTTCAGTTCATTTACCGTGGACATGGGCGCTTCCTACTGAGATGGGTTGGATCCGAGAATGCAATCAGCGGCCTCGGCAATGGAACGAACTGTAAACGTCGGAGATGCCGGCCTTCGCTCCAGGTAGTTCAAGTCTATGAATACGGTGCGGCAGCCGGCAGCCTCACCTGCTTCCACGTCGCTGGCACGATCGCCGACCATGTAGCTCTGTGCCAGATCAATCTGCAATTCCCTCGCTGCCTCAAACAGCATTCCTGGCTTGGGTTTGCGGCAATTGCAACCCGCCGCCTGGGAGTGAAAACAAGCTTTGATCAAATCGACCGGCATCGCCTGGCGAAGCCGCTCGTGCATTTCATCGACGACATCCTGCGAGATCCGACCGTTTCCGACATCCGGCTGGTTGGTGACAACGACCAGCTTGTAGCCTGCCATTTTGAGGCGGGAAAGCGTTTCGAACGCGTCTGGGTAGAATTCGTAGGATTCCAGTCGCGTCGGCGCGAAGCTTCTGCCATCCCGGAATTCCGGGATGACGACGACCCCGTCACGATCAAGAAAAATGGCTTTCGCCGTCACCATTTGGTCTTCTTGAGCTGAAGCTGCGGATGGCTGACAAGGCAATGCCACACGACGGCCTGAAACGCCTCCGACAACGGCGTCACGCGCGCTTCATTGACCATGGGAACGACGACCACCGTGTCGCCCTGTTGCGCCGTGTAGCCGGTGTCCTTTCCGACCACGCCGAAAACCTTTGCGCCCTTGGCCTTGGCGTAGTCGATCGCCTTGACGATATTGGTGCTCACATTGCGCGCGACATCGCCTCCGCCCACCGAGAACACCAGGATGGCGTCGCTGGCATTGAGGCGGCTGATTTCCAGCCATCCGGCGAAGATGGTTTCCCAGCCCTCGTCATTGGCGCGCGCCGTCAATTCCGACACGTTATCGACCGGCGAGTAGGCCTCGATCGCGCACAGCTTGCGAAAGTCGTTGACGGCATGACTGCAATTTCCGGCGCTGCCGCCGACGCCAATGATGAACAATCGACCACCCCGATCACGCAAGGCCGCAAGTTCGCTTGCCAGCGTTTCAATTTTGGCGGCGTCCATCGTCGAACAGATCGAGCCCGACTCGGACAGGAAACTCTCGGAGTGACTTTTCATCAGATCTTCCTTTTCAAGCTCATCGTCGAGCCAAACCCGGATATACAGTGCCGACGAACACGTCGTGCCGGCCATCCCCCGGAAATTGCCCGGCCGTCGGCACTCCAGAATAGCTACCGCAGACCGGGTGAAATGCCTCACCCGGCCAGCGACGCCGCAAGCTGCTCAATCAGGCAACCGCGACCATGCCCGCGTCAAGAGTGACGCGGACCTTACGCCCGAGCAGGTCGAGCAAAACGGCAACGCGATCACGATCCGCCATGCCGTCGAACAATCCAAGATTCTCCGCAAAAACGCCGGTCAGCACGCGCACCGTCGCGCCCAAGGCAATTTTGGGCCTTTGATCCAATTGCACATACCCGTCACCATCCTCCCTCGCCCTCAAGCGGTTGATGATCTGGGACGCCAGGGGGGCGGGATCTGCGCCATTCACGACGAGTTGGGAGACGCCGAACGTCGATTGAACGGAGCGCCAGCGCTGCGTCTCGATATCGATCCAGACGAACATGTAGCGCGGAAAAAGCGGCGCCGGCACCATCTCGATCTTGCGTGCATGGCTGCGCCGCTTCAGGTAGCGCGGCAAATAGATGCCGAAACCCTGACGCTCGAGATTGCGCGCAGCCTTCGCCTCGGCGTTGACATGCGTCTGAATGACGTACCAAGCGCCACTGCTCGACGGGTTCATTGGCGCACCCCGCGCCGCTCGGCAGCCGACAACCCAAGAAGCCTGGGCGCCAGCACGCGATCAGGTCCGCAAAGCTGCACAGCCTCATCGTAAGCCTGGCGCGCATCGGTGACGTCGGTGATCATCACCGCATCAAATGACAGCGATGGATCGCGACAATCCATCACGACCCGCGTTCCGACGAATAGAGAACCACCCCCACTCCGATCGAGGACCGCAACGACGGACATCCCACAATCGACCGCAGAAAGAATAGCGATTTCCGCCAAATCCGACCGCCCCCAAAGCAGAATATTCCGGAAATTACTCTCTTTCGCCAAGGCGAAAGTGCTGGCGCAATCTTCCTTGGCCCGCCGGAAAAATGCGAACGAATCCGACAGATACTGCACCGTCAAACGCGACTTTTCAGCGAAGCCCTTCGGGGTCAAATAATACGCATAGCGACGCGCCGGCGCCTGACTTACCTTGACGAAGCCCTTCTTGATGCATCGCTTGAGGTACGCGTTCACGAGACCGAGCGCGATGCCAAGCTCTTCGGCGATGCGACGCTGAGACTGCGCGCCATCATCGACGGAATTGAGCAGATTGAGGACAATGCGCTCCTCTTCCGCGTCATTGCCAAGCGCTGCACGATCCATCAAAACGCTCCACCGAGGATCGCCTCTTAGCGCGTTCATAACGTGAACGTCAAGCTCCGCCGCCACCAATTCGAGATTTCAAGCACTTGAATATACACGATAATTTATCAGTCCACTTTTCTTTTTCTACCTGTTGTAGAGAGAACACGCCCTAACGCGTCGAGCAGCCGGCTGCGTCACTTGACGGCCGTCGACCGCTTCCAATACAGATTTGTCAGCCCTCACATTCGCCACCTGAAACGGCCATGAACGACGCCACGCGAAACATCGATCCCGACGTCGCGGCTGGTTTCGGCCACGAATGGTCCACGTTCCGGCAGAGCGAAAGCGAGTTCTCGCCGGCAGATCGCGAAGCCATCTTCCGGTCCTACTTTCACATCTTTCCATGGGACGACTTGCCGCCGAATCCGGTCGGCATCGACGTCGGCTGCGGAAGCGGACGCTGGTCGGTGATGGTCGCCCCGAAGGTCGGTCACCTCCATCTGCTCGACGCAAGCCCCGAGGCCCTTGCCGTCGCCAAGGCCAACCTGGCTCGCCTCGGCAACGTCAGCTTTCATCTGGCAAGCGTCGGCGACATCCCGCTCGATGACAACTCGCTCGATTTTGCGTTTTCGCTGGGGGTGCTGCATCACGTCCCGGATACGGCAGCCGCAATCCGCTCGGTCGTTGCCAAATTGAAGGTCGGCGCGCCGTTCCTGGTCTATCTCTATTACGCGCTGGACAACCGCCCCTGGTGGTATCGCGCCATCTGGCGTTTCAGCAACATGTTCCGGATCGTCATATCGACGTTGCCACCCGCCGTGCGACTTGTTTTCAGCCAGTTCATCGCAGCGACCGTCTATTGGCCTCTGGCGCGCTTTGCCGCGCTGGTCGAGCGAGCCGGATTTTCCCCGGCGGTCATTCCGCTCGAATCCTATCGCCATCGGACATTCTATGTGATGCGAACCGATGCCTATGACAGGTTCTGTACGCGGCTCGAACAAAGATTTTCGCGCAGCCAGATCGAACAGATGCTGGGCTCGGCCGGACTCGTCGACATCCAGTTTTCGGATGAGGTCCCGTACTGGTGCGCGATTGCCAGGAAGCGCTGAGAACGCAGCGGGATTGCTCGTTGGATTATGTGGCGCGGCGCGATCAATCGAAAATGTCCATCGGCCGGTCGCTGTCCCGGTTCGATCTCGCCCCATGATCACGGCGTCACACGCGCCGTCACACCAAGATGCGGTATCGCATGACGATTTTGTTCCTGACCGGATTGTTCCGCCACCTTGCTGCGGGCCCGGAAGTCGTAGCGGCCGGCGATCAAGCCAACAAGGACTTGCGTCTGGCAATTGACTCCGGACGATTATTCGGGTTCGGAGCATGCGCGTCGCTTCCCGACGCGGGCGCCCCTCCCTGGAACCGGACATGTTGACCGTCAGCTACGTCGCCGCCGCCGCCGCGATGATCGCCGCGGCCCTGCACCTCGTGCTGAGGCTGCGGCCGTTCATCACGACGACCACCCTGTTGATGGGTTCGCTGCTGCTGATCTATGGGCCGGCGTTCCTGAGCTTTACACTGTCGTCCGGCGACTACGCTCTTCTGATCCACCCGTTCACCGGAGGCACGCCGCCGGTGCCCTCGATATTCGCGGCGATGCGGGCGAAAGGGCTCGAACCAGACACCGTCGTCACCGCCATGAACTTCTCCGTGGCGCTGATGTATGTCGGGATCATTGCCGGCATCGAGGCCGCCGATCGCGCTTTCCCGGCCCGGGCCGCGATGCTCGCGACCGCGGTTGCGAACTGGCGCGATCAAACGATCAGCGACGACGTCCGCTCCCATTCGATCCTGCTGAGCGTGATGTCGCTCCTGGTCTTGCTGATGCTGTATTTCTCCGTATCGGAAAATCACCTGGGCACGATCTCGCAGTTCTTCTCGATCAGGCATGACAACATCGCCCGAAACCTGTTTCGAGCACATTTCGGCGGGAGCCCCAACTACTGGTATCGGCTGATTTTGGCTGCGGTCGCGCCGATGTTCATCATCTGGGGATTGGTCGCCGGCCTCGTGAGCCGATCATTGCCCTTGCTGGCCCTGACCGGCCTGCTCTTTGCGGCGACAATGCTTGGGAAGATCGAGTCGCTGAGCAAGGCGCCGCCGGTTTTCCTGCTGTTTCAATTCATGTTTGCGGCGCTATTGACGTTCACGAACAGGGTGTCATGGCGTGTCGCGCTCGTCGGCTCTCTCCTCGCCGTGTTCCTGATCTACGTGGCTGCGCGCACCTTCATCATTTTTGCACCCGGCCAGTCCGTGGCGGCGATGGTCTATTCCCGGATCTTCGAGGTCGAAAACCAGACCCTGCTGGAAAATTTTGCCGCGTTTCCCGGTCTGCACCCCTTCATGTGGGGTAACAATCTGCGACCGATCGCCATGTTGAACGGCGTGCCTTTCGTGCCGGCCTTCAATATCGTGGGCTACATCTGGTATGGCAGCCATGACATCACCAGCCCATCGCTGTTCATCGCCGACGCCTGGGCGGACTTCTCTTACGCCGGCGTCATCGTATACAGCATCGTGGCTGGCGCGGTCTGTCGGACCCTGGATCTCGCGTTCATCGCACGAGGTAAATCCGTCATCGGTGTAGCCGTGCTCGGCGCCACACTGGTCGGAGTATTGACGTTGCTGACGACGGCATTGAATATCGCCCTGATCACCGGCGGCCTGCTGCTCGCTCCGCTGCTGGCCGGGGCGATCATGCTGGCGGCTCGCGGTTTGAACCGGGCCTCGATCAGGCGAGCATCCTGAACACGTCTCCAACAACCTCCCTTGGCGATCGGCCGCCGTGCCAACTCGCGCGCAAGACCTGGTGAGCCGTATGAGCCCTGCGAACATCACTCCAACGCGACGGGTGCTTTACGTCGTCAACGAGGACTTTGCTTTCCTGCTCAATCGCCTGCCGATGGCCCGCGCCGCGCGCGCGGCCGGCTACGAGGTCCACGTCGCGACCAACGTCAACAAGGGCGCAGAGGCCATCGCGAGCGAAGGCTTCATCCTGCACCCGATCCCATTCCGTCGCGGCGGCCTGTCGCCATTTTCGGCGATCCCGACGATCCTGGCGATTCGGCGCGTCGAGAATGACGTGAAGCCGGACGTCGTCCATCATTCGGGCCTGCAATGCTGCGTCTACGGCTCGCTGGCCGCGATCGGCAGCAAGGTTCCGCTGGTGAACGCCATCACCGGCCTCGGCTACATCTTTACATCGGTCAACTGGCGGACGCGCCTGCTCAGGCAAGGCATGGTTTGGCTGCTGCCCGGGTTGCTGAATCGAAAATCCAGCACGATCCTGGTGCAAAATCCGGATGATCGGTCGACCCTGCTCAGGCTCGGCATCAAGCCGAGCCGGACGGTGCTCATTCCCGGATCCGGCGTCGACACCGACGCGCTGCAACCGCTGCCCGAGCCCGCAGGCCCCATCACCTTCGGTTTCGCCGGGCGCCTGCTGGTCGACAAGGGAATCCGCGCCCTGGTCACAGCGCATAGCATCCTGCGCAGCCAGGGCCATGAATTCAACCTGGTGATCGCCGGAAACCCGGATCCGGCCAACCCCACCTCGGTCTCGCTGGGCGAGGTCGAGCAATGGAATCGGCGACCGGGTGTCAGCTGGCTCGGACATATCGATGATATCGTGTCGCTCTGGAGAAGCTGTCATCTCGC
>Ga0105237_10004358_pt1 | contig 16404 bp, 17 predicted proteins | sample KBSC24metaG_FD_81520 | JGI IMG/M metagenome (GOLD analysis project Ga0105237, IMG submission 81520) | Corn rhizosphere microbial communities from Kellogg Biological Station, Michigan, USA - KBS C2-4 metaG | ecosystem: Host-associated > Plants > Roots > Rhizosphere > Soil | place: Michigan, USA... | reverse complement strand
CTCATCGCCGCCGCGGTGGCCACCGTCGCGATCGGCTTCTACGGAATCCGGCTGTCCCGCAATACGTCCGACTTCCTCGTCGCATCGCGCAGCATCGGCCCGCAGTGGAACGCCGCTGCCGTATCGGGTGAATACCTCTCGGCGGCATCGTTTCTCGGCGTTGCAGGGCTGGTCGCCAAGTACGGTGCCGACGCGCTGTGGTACCCGGTCGGCTTCACGGCGGGCTATCTCGGGCTGCTGCTGTTCGTAGCCGCGCCGCTGCGCCGCTCCGGCGCGTACACGGTGCCCGACTTCGCCGAGTTCCGGCTGGCATCGGCACGACTGCGCAAGGTCGCGATGGTGGTCGTGATCGTCATCTGCGTGTTCTATCTCGTCCCGCAGTATCAGGGCGCCGGACTGGCTCTGAAGACGCTTCTGGGGCTTCCGGTCTGGGTGGGGCCCGCGGTCGTCGGCGCCATCGTGATCGTCAACGTGGTCGGTGGTGGCATGCGGTCGATCACGTTCGTGCAGGCGTTTCAGTACTGGCTCAAGCTCACCGCGATCGCCGTGCCCGCACTGGCCCTGCTCGCTCTGTTCCTGAACGACGGCGCCGACCTGGCGGGGCCGCTGCCGCCGACGGTCCACCAGCAGACCACCGTGACGGTCGAGACCGACGTTGTGGTGCAGGTCGCCCAACCGGCGGGCATCACGGTGGTCGGCACCGTCGACGGACACCAGGTCGACGGCGCACCGTTCCCCGCCCCTGGCCGGTACGTGCTGCAGAAGGGCACGACGCTGACGCTGGCGGAAGGATCGGCGACACCCGTCGTCGCAGGCGCACCGAGCTCAGGCGACGAGTGGATAGCCTCCGGCGGCGGACTGGGCGGTTATCACCCGTCCTACCAGGTTCTTTCGATCATCGTCGCGACGTTCCTCGGCACCATGGGTCTGCCGCACGTCCTGGTCCGCTTCTACACCAATCCCGATGCCCACGCCGCTCGGCGCACCGCGCTGGCCGTCATCGCGCTGCTGTCGCTGTTCTATCTGTTCCCCACGCTGCTCGGGGTCTTCGCCAGACAGTTCGTGCCGCAGTTGTTGATCACGGGCACCGCCGACGCCGCCGTGCTCCTGTTGCCAAGCGCCGCGATCGGCGGCATCGGGGGCGCGGGCCTCGCCGCTCTCGTCGCGGCCGGCGCCATCGCCGCATTCCTTGCGACGTCGTCGGGTCTGCTGGTCAGCATCGCAGGCGCACTGTCGACCGACGTGTTGGGTGGACGGGTTCGCGACTTCCGGGTCGCCGCCGTCGTCGGCGGCATGGCCCCCCTACCCCTTTCGCTGCTCGCGTCGTCGCTCGAGCTGTCCCGCAGCGTCGGCCTGGTGTTCGCGGTCGCCGCGTCCACCCTGTGTCCGCTTCTGGTGCTTGGCATCTGGTGGCGCGGGTTGACCAGCGTCGGCGCCGCGTCCGGGCTGGCGGTGGGCGGTGTGAGCTCGGGGATGGCAACGACGTTGGCGGTCTCGGGTGTGGTCGACGAGCACCTGCTGGGCGGGTGGCCCGCCGTCGTCGTCGGCTACCCCGCCGCCGTCACCGTCCCGCTCGCGTTCCTGACGATGGTGGTCGTCAGCCGGTTCACGGCGTCGACGAGACCGCCCGACGTGGCGAGGATCTTCGCGCAGATGCACGTTCCCGAGCGGCTGGGGATGGGCGTGGAGCGCGTGCCTCGCGGCGGCTGACCGCTCGTCGCCACCGATCGACCGTTCACCGCATCCATCGAGGTCTTCGCCGTGTAGGCGCTGGGAACTCCCTGCATGTGATCTGAATCTCAATAGGCTCACCCCGAGTCCGGTTTCACCAATCGACGTCAGGAGCAGATGCGGTGTCGACCACCGATCTTCCAAAGGCCCCCAGCGCCCAAGACTTTCTCGACATGCAGGCCAGTCCCGAGTTCCAGGACCTGCGAAACAGGTTGCGCCGTTTCGTCTTCCCGATGACCGCGTTCTTCCTCATCTGGTACGCCACCTACGTGCTGCTCGGCGCCTTCGCCCACGACTTCATGGCGATCCAGGTGTTCGGCAACGTCAACGTCGGCCTGCTGATCGGCCTCGGACAGTTCCTCACCACCTTCGTCATCACCGGCCTCTACGTCCGCTTCGCCAACCGCGAGCTCGACCCCCGCGCCGCCGCGATCCGCGCCGAGATGGAAGGCAACGCCCGATGAGCGTCCTGGCAGCCGGCGCAACCGTCGGCAACCCGCTGGCCAACATCGGCATCTTCGCGCTGTTCGTCGTCATCACGCTGTTCGTCGTCATCCGCGCCAGCCGCAACAACCAGACCGCCGACCAGTTCTTCACCGGCGGGCGCTCCTTCTCCGGCCCGCAGAACGGCATCGCGATCGCCGGCGACTATCTCTCGGCCGCCAGCTTCCTCGGCATCGCGGGCGCCATCGCGGTCTACGGCTACGACGGCTTCCTTTACTCGATCGGCTTCCTCGTCGCCTGGCTGGTGGCGCTGCTCCTCGTGGCCGAATTGCTGCGCAACACAGGCAGATTCACCATGGCCGACGTGCTGAGCTTCCGGTTGAAGCAACGCCCCGTGCGGATGGCGGCAGCGACGTCGACGTTGACCGTGTCGCTGTTCTACCTGCTGGCTCAGATGGCCGGCGCTGGCGGCCTCGTCGCCCTGCTGCTCGACGTCAAGAGCAAGGGCGGGCAGTCCATCGTGATCGCCGTCGTCGGCGTTCTGATGATCGTCTACGTCCTGGTGGGCGGCATGAAGGGCACCACGTGGGTGCAGATCATCAAGGCCGTCCTGCTGATCAGCGGCGCCGCGATCATGACGGTGATGGTGCTGGCCAACTTCGGCTTCAACTTCTCCGAGATCCTCGGGTCGGCACAGTCCGCGATCTCGGATGCCACCACCAAGGGTGTCGCCGACCGCAACGTGCTCGCGCCCGGCGCACAGTACGGCGGATCGACCGAGTCCAAGATCAACCTGCTGTCGCTGGGCTTGGCACTGGTGCTTGGCACGGCGGGCCTGCCCCACGTACTGATGCGGTTCTACACCGTGCCGACCGCCAAGGAAGCCCGCCGCTCGGTGGTGTGGGCGATCGCGCTGATCGGCGCCTTCTACCTGTTCACCCTGGTGCTGGGTTACGGCGCCGCGGCGCTGGTCGGGCCGGACCGCATCCTCGCCGCAGCAGGCGGTCAGAACTCCGCGGCGCCGCTGCTGGCCTTCGAACTGGGCGGGGTGATCCTACTTGGCATCATCTCGGCGGTGGCGTTCGCGACGATCCTGGCGGTCGTCGCGGGCCTGACCATCACCGCGTCGGCGTCGTTCGCGCACGACATCTATGCCAGCGTGTGGAAGCGCGGCGACGTCACCGAGGAGCAGCAGGTCAAGGTCTCCCGGATCACGGCGGTGGTGCTCGGCATCTTTGCGATCGGACTGGGCATTCTCGCGAACGGCCAGAACGTCGCCTTCCTGGTGGCGCTGGCGTTCGCGATCGCTGCCGCCGCGAACCTGCCGACCATCGTGTACTCGCTGTACTGGAAGCGGTTCAACACCCGCGGTGCGCTGTGGAGCATGTACGGCGGCCTGATCTCCACGCTGGTGCTGATCGTCTTCTCCCCGGCGGTGTCGGGCGCGAAGACCGCGATGATCCCCAGCGTCGACTTCGCCTTCTTCCCGCTGGCCAACCCCGGCATCGTGTCGATCCCGCTGGCGTTCATCCTCGGCATCATCGGCACGGTGACGTCGTCGGACCGCGGCGATGCCGCGTTGAACGCCGAGATGGAGGTCCGCTCGCTGACGGGCGTCGGCGCTGAGAAGGCCGTCGCTCACTAATCGCGGCCCATCCGGGCCGACTGAAAACCCTCAACGCACGGTGAAAGGCCTCTCCATGCCCAAAACACTTCGTGTCCAGGCCGCGGTCGCGGCGGCACTGACGGTCGGCGCGCTGACGGCGTGCACCACTGCCGACAAGTCGCCCGCGGTGGAACAGACGTCCGCACAGGGCACGCCAAGCGCGACGGCTGCTCCTGCGAAGTTCCGCGAAGCCGTCTTCTTCGGCGACAGCCTCACCGATGCGGGCACCTACGGCGGTCTGCGGTTCACCACCAATCCGGGCATGACGTGGGCCCAACACGTCGCCGAACGCCTCGGCCAATCGACCGAACCGAACGAGCACACCGTCAGCTACGACGATGTCTATCAAGGCAAGCCGGGCCTCCCCGGTCCCGGCGGGCTGAACTACGCCGAGGGCGGCGCCAGGTCGAACCTCCCCTACTCGACGGTGTCACAAAACCCCGAGGGCACCCCGATATCCACCGCGGTGCAACTCCAGCACTTCGTCGATCAGCACGGCACCTTCAGCCCGGATCAGCTGGTGACGCTCTACATCGGAACCAACGACGTTGCGTACAACTACGACCTGACCAAGGACCCGGCACTGGCTCAAGCCCTGCGCGACGACAAGACGCCTTCGCCGGAGGTCATGGCGAGCGAGCGGGCACGGGTGCAGAAGGCCGCTGAGGACGAGGCGCAGACCGCGTCGGCGATGCTGGCGAAGGGCGCCCAGCACCTCGTCGTGTTCAAGCTCGCCGACCTCAAGGTGCTGCCATGGTTCGAGTCCGACGCCGCGCGCAAGTACGTCAGCGAGCTGACGGACGTCTACAACACCAGCCTCGTGGGCTCGCTGCCCAAGGATCCTAAGGTGCAGATCCTCGACACCGGGGCCTTCATCGACGATCTGTTGACGAACGGCGCCAAGTACGGGTTCACCCACGGGGCCAACGAGGACGCCTGCCTGAAGCCCGCGCAGGACTACTGCGCAGCCGACGGCTGGAAGTCCCCCGACGCCGACCGCACCTACGTGTTCGTCGCCGCCGAGCACCTCACGACGCATGCGAACGAATTGCTGGCCGACTACGTGATGACGCAGGTCGGCGAGCACCAGGGGCCATAGCCAAGGCCGGGAAGCCGGGGCACCGGGTCGACGTTGACACCGTACGTGCCCGACACTCGAAGCGTGAGACCAGCCGATCGACCCCGCCGTTACGGATCAGCTCTCCTCGCCTATGCGTTCGCCGTGATCATGCTGGGCACCACCCTTCCGACGCCGATGTACGCGCTGTACGGCCAAGAGATGCACTTCGCCGTGCTGACCACCACGGTGATCTTCGCGACCTACGCCATCGGGGTGCTCACGGCGTTGCTGCTGTTCGGGCGCTGGTCCGACGTGCTCGGCAGGCGCCCGGTACTGCTCGCCGGTGCCGCGTTCGCCCTGGTCAGCGCGGTGATATTCCTCGTCGCCGACGACATCGCGCTGCTGTTGATCGCGCGGCTCCTTTCCGGCTTCTCCGCGGGTGTCGTCACCGGCACCGCCACCGCCGCCGTCGTGGAGGCCGCCCCGCCCGCGCATCGTGAGCGCGCCGCCGTCGCCGCGACCATCGCCAACATCGGCGGCCTCGGGGCAGGGCCGGTGCTGGCCGGGCTGCTGGTGCAGTACGCGCCGCACCCCCTCGAGCTGTCCTTCGTGGTGCACATCGTGCTCGTCGTGCTGGCCGTCGGCGCGGTGCTACTGGCACCGGAGACGTCGGAGCGAACGGGCCGCCTCGGTGTTCAGCGGCTGTCGGTGCCTGCCGAGATGCGGGCGGTCTTCGTCACGGCGGTCACCGCCGCATTCGCGGGATTCGCCGTGACGGGCCTGTTCACCGCGGTGGCGCCATCGTTCTTATCGCAGGTCATCGGCATCGACAATCACGCCATCGCCGGCGTGGTGGCGGGTTCCATCTTCGCCGCGTCGGCGGTCGCACAGCTGTCCGCCCGACGGATGCCACCGCCACGCGCCGTCGCCATCGGGTGCGCGATCCTCGTCGTCGCGATGGCGATACTAGCTGCGGCCCTGCACTTTTCGTCACTGACTGGCTTGATCGTCGCTGCCGTGGTGGCAGGTGTCGGCCAGGGCATCAGCTTCAGCCGCGGTCTCGCCGCGATCTCCGAACTCGCGCCTGCCGATCGCCGCGCCGAGGTCAGTTCCACCTACTTCGTGGTGGCCTATGTGGCCATCGCGCTGCCGGTCGTCGGCGAGGGGCTCGCCGCCCAGCACTGGGGATTGCGCACCGCCGGAGTCAGTTTCGCCATCGCGATCGGCGTGCTGTCGGCGATCTGCCTTGCCATGATCCTGGTGCAGGAGCGCCGTCCCGCCACCGAGACCGTGCACATTTGAGTGGTTCTACTCACGTCGATCGTGGCCGCCCGCACCTAGATTCGAAGCATGCCGCCAACCTTCCCCAGCGCTGCCGACATCGAGGCGAGCACACCGGCCAGCCGTGATCGCGCCATCGACGTCATCCGGATCGTGTCGCTGGTCGGTGTCGTCGCCGGCCACGCGGTCATGGCGACCAGCATCATCGCCGACGACGTCTTCAAGTGGGACAACCTGCTCACGACGTCGGTGGTGTTCCAGGCGCTGACCTGGGTCTTTCAGATCATGCCGCTGTTCTTCTTCGCGGGCGTCGCGGCCTCGGTCGGCTCGTACGAACCAGACACCAGCTGGGGTGGCTGGCTGCTGAAGCGCTGCACCCGGCTGTACCGCCCGGTGTTCTACTACCTGGCGTTCTGGGCCGTGGCGCTGGTCGTACTGCACGACGTGCTGCCCGTGCACGTCTACGAGCCGATCGCCGGGATCAGCATCCAGCTGCTGTGGTTTCTCGGCGCCTACGTCATGGTGTTGGCGGCGATGCCGCTACTGGCCCGCATCACCACCGGGGCGCGACTACTCGGAGCTGTCGCCGCGGTGTATGCCGTGGTCGCAGTGGTCGACGCCGTCCGGGTATCCGACCCCGCCTCGTCGACGGTGGGCTACGTGAACATGCTCGCCTGGCTGATTCCCGGCATGTTCGGGGTGGCCTACCGGCGCCGGCTGCTGACCGCGCGGACGGCACTGCGGATCGGCGTCGCGATGTTCGCCGTCAACCTGAGCCTGTTGTGGTTGGGCCCGTACGAGCTGAGCCTCGTCGGGATCGAGTCCCAGCATCTGAAGAACATGACGCCGCCGTCGCTCCTGCTCGCTGGGCACGCAATCATGCTGTGCGCGTTCGCGATCGCCGCCGCCGCCCGCATCGGCCGGTGGGCCATGCGGCCCGGGGTGTGGCGCCTGGCGGTGATCGGCAACACCGGTGCGATGACGCTGTACCTGTGGCACATGCCCGTTCTGCTCGGTGTGCACCTGGCGTTCGACTACCTCGGCCTGCCGCGCTACCCCGGCCAGCCACACTTCCTGATGCTCAGCATCGCCCAGCTGGTCCTGGTGGCCGTTCTGGTCGCCGCGATGTTCGTCGTGCTGCGGCCACTGGAGAACAACCCGCTGCCCCTGTGGGACGGCGGTGGTGTTGCGGCACCGGGAGTCCGCAGCGCGGCCGTCGGCACCCTGCTGACCATCGCCGGTGCGGCCACCCTGGCATCGGTCGGCTGGGGCCTGAAAGAGCAAGGGCTGGTGTGCGTTTCGGTGATGCTCGTCGCGCTGATCGGCGCGCGCGGACTGGCCAACCAGGGCGTCGCAGCCGCGACACCCGTCACGTCGAAGGTCTAGCCGCTCTTGCGCCGGAACTCGCGGCGGGCCGACTCGGGGCCGTGCGCCTTCGGCTGCTTGTTGCCTGCGTCCTTGTGAGGGGAGCCACCACCCGCATTGGCCTTCTTGCGTTCCAGTGCTTCGCGGAACTTGCGCTTGTTCTCGTCTTCGGGTTCCTCGGCCATGCGGCAAGACTAGCGCGCAAGGGGCCCAACGTCCGAAGGGTTTACCTCAGCGGATGCCCGGCGGCAGTCCGTAGAGATGCGAAATCGGCAGCGTGAGCACGACGCGACGGTCCGCCACCATCGCGCTGCGGTACTCGTCCCAGTCCGGATGCTCACCGGCGATGTTGCGGTACAAGGCAATCAACGCCTCGACGGTGTCGTCGTCGGGTGCGGCCGCAGGCGGGGTCAGGTCCGCATCGCCCTCGACCACCGCGTACGCCCATCCGTCGTCGGCAGTCACGTGAATCGACGCCCGCGGGTCGCGGCGCAGGTTGCGCGTCTTGGCCCGCGGCTCGGTGACCGACACCTGGACCGCGATGGTGCGCGGATCGAAGTAATACGAGACGTTCGACAACTGCGGCCGACCATCACGCTTGATGGTGGCCAGCACCCCTTGCGAATTGCCGCTGATCACGGCCAACAACTTCTCGTCGAACACATGCCGCGTCATAGGAGCCAGCGTACGGCGGCGCCAAGGGTAAGCAACCGGATTCGGCCGCCGCGTACCTAACATGGGGCCATGACCGCGATCGACGGCAATACCCTGGAAGGTGTTTCGGCGACCACGCTGTGGACGTTGCAAGAGGCTGTTGCCCCGACAGGCACGATTCCCGGCGTCAAGCCCGCGCGCGACGTCCCATGGCCTCCCGGTCGAGGATGGTTCAAGGTCGCTGCCTGGCCGCCGCTGGACCACATCGGTCCGCTGCGCCGCATCCGGCCGAGCACCACGGTGCTGGAGTTCGCTTGACGCGCTACGTGGCGTTCCTCCGCGGCGTCAACGTCGGCGGGGTGAACCTCAAGATGGCCGCGGTGGCCGACGCGTTCACCGAGGCGGGTTTCACCGCTGTCAAGACCGTGCTGGCCAGTGGCAACGTGCTGCTGGAGAGCAAGGCGTCGGTCAAGGCGGTGCGCACGAAAGCCGAAGCGGCGCTGCGGGAAACGTTCGGTTACGACGCCTGGGTGCTGGCCTACGACCTCGAGACCGTCGCGGCGATCTCGAAGGCGTTTCCATTCGAGCGGGAGGTCGAGGGCCACCACTCCTACGTCACTTTCGTCACCGACGCGGCAGCGCTCGACGAGCTGGCGGAGCTCGCCGCCGACGCCGGTCCCGACGAGTCGATCGAGCGCGACGAAGGGGTCGTCTACTGGCAGGTGCCCAGAACGGCCACGCTGGACACCACGATCGGCAAGACGATGGGCAAGAAGCGTTACAAGTCGTCGACCACCACCCGCAATCTGCGAACGATCGACAAGGTGCTCAACATGGGCGAGCGAAGCGACGGGGAGCGTGAAGCCTGAGCGTGTCGTAGATTCGCGATAGTGAGTTCCGAACCGAAGGTCGACGGCGCCACGCTGACCGGTGTGTCGGAGACGGCGCTCCTGACGTTGAAGGTGCGGGCGTCCGAGGCGCGCAGGCCCGACGCGATCATCGACGACCCGATGGCCATCGAACTGGTCGACGCCATCGACTTCGACTGGGCCAAGTTCGGCTACTCCCGTCGCCAGGACATGGCGCTGCGGGCACTGGCCTTCGACGACGCGACCAGGACCTATCTGGTGGATCACCCGGCGGCCACCGTCGTCGCACTCGCGGAGGGGCTGCAGACCAGCTTCTACCGCCTGACCGCAGGCGGGACCGACGATCGGTTCCGGTGGCTGACCGTCGACCTGCCTCCCATCATCGAACTGCGGACGAAGCTGCTCCCGCCGTCGAACCGGCTGACGGTGTGCGCCCAGTCCGCGCTCGACTACAGCTGGATGGATCGGGTCGACTCCACTGACGGCGTCTTCATCACGGCCGAGGGGCTGCTGATGTACCTGCAGCCCGCCGAGTCGCTGGGGCTGATCGCCGAATGCGCGCGACGATTCCCCGGTGGCCGGATGATGTTCGACCTGCCGCCGTCATGGTTCGCGATGTGGGCACGGCGGGGTCTGCGCACGTCGCTGCGCTACCGGGTGCCGCCGATGCCGTTCGCCATGTCGGCAGCGGAGGCGGCGAACCTCGTCGACGTGGTGCCCGGCATCCGCGCCGTGCACGACGTCGCACTGCCCCGCGGCCGCGGCACTCTGCTGAACACGACGATGTGGGCGATGCAGCGGATTCCGCTGTTCGACCCCGTGCGCCCCGCACTTACCCTGCTCGAATTCGGCTAGCTGCGCTAACCGAACGCCGCGTCCACGTAGCGCAGAGCGGCCGCCTTGTTCAGCCCGAGCGCCCGCGCTGCCACCACGTAGGTGTGCGCAGCCGACGCCATCGCCGAATCGGCAGGATCCGCCCGCGCGACGAACGTGCCGAACCTGCCGCGAGTTTCGACCAGTCCGGCGGTCTCGAGCTCGCGGTAGGCGCGCGCGACGGTGTTCACCGCCATCGTCGTCTGGACGGCCAACTCGCGAACGGTGGGCAGCCTCGTCCCCGGCGAAAGCCTGCCGTCCCTAATACCCTCTATGATTTGGGTCCGCAGCTGGTCGAACAGCGGCCTTGCGGCGCGCGGGTCTACCTGGACCCATTCCCCCAAATCGGTCACGTGCCCAGTATCACAAAGTCCGGCTAGTTTGGTCGTGTGCACGTCACCGTTCTCAGCGGCGCCGGCATTTCCGCCGAGAGCGGGGTGCCGACGTTTCGCGACGTCGAGACGGGTTTATGGGCCAAAGTCGACCCCTACGAGATCTCCAGCATCGACGGCTGGCGCCGGCATCCCGAGAAGGTGTGGGCGTGGTACCTGTGGCGGCACTACATGATGAAGGCCGTCGAACCGAACGACGCCCACCGCGCGGTCGCCGCGTGGGAGGACTACGCCGAGGTGCACGTCGTCACCCAGAACGTCGACGACCTGCACGAACGCGGTGGCAGCTCCCGGGTCTACCACCTGCACGGCAGCCTCTTCGCGTTCAAGTGCGATCGGTGCGGGACGCCGTATGACGGCGAGTTGCCCGCCATGCCGGAGCCCGTCGAGACCGTCGACCCACCGACGTGCAGCTGCGGTGGCCTGATCCGGCCCGACGTGGTGTGGTTCGGCGAGGATCTGCCCGCCGACGCGTGGGGGCGATCGCTCGACGCCGTCACCGCCTCCGACGTGGCCGTCGTGGTGGGAACGTCGGCAATCGTCTACCCCGCCGCGGGGCTGCCCGAGCTCGCGCTGGCCAACGGCATCCCGGTGATCGAGGTCAACCCCGAACGCACGCCGCTGTCCGAATACGCGTCGATCTCATTGCGCGAATCCGCGGTCAGCGCACTGCCGAACCTGTTGCAGCGCCTGCCCGCACTGCTGGACTGATCCTTCGGTCAGGCCGGCCTGACCGCCCGACCGATCGCGGTTTCGGATGACGGTATCGGCACCCACGCAGGCAGCACCCATTCGTGGCGGGCGTCGGCAACCGTGAAACCGGCGTCGGCGATGGACCGTTCGGTATCGCGGTGGGTGTGACAGTTGCCGAACAGTCGCGGCCACAGCGTGGCATCGGCGAGGCGTTGCGCCCTCGCCCGCACGCCCGAGCTCGCGACGTGCTCGAGATAACGCAGCTCCCCACCCGGCCGTAGCATCGAAAACAGTTGCCGCAGAACGCCGTCGGGATCCTGCACCGAGCACAGCACCAGTGAGGCCACCACGGCGTCGAACGGTTCCGACGTCCCGGCATAGTGCTCGACGGTGTCGGTGCTGACCGTGACGGGGATCGACGCCTTGTCGGCCGCCTCGCGCGCCAGCACCGCGAGACGCGTCTCGGGCTCGATGGCGACGACCTCGGTGACCGTGGGCGGATAGAACTCGAAGTTGGTGCCGGTGCCTGCCCCGACCTCCAGCACTCGCCCGGTCAGCCCGGCCAGGTTCTCACGGCGCAAACGCCGGATCGACTCGGGCTCGCGGGTGGACAGCGTCGTCCACACCTTCGCGAAGAACGGGTTGTCGATCGTCTCATTCACTTGCCCAGTCCCCTTATCCGCTCGACGGCTTCGTTTGGTGGCGTGTCGGGCCCCATCGCACCGCACGCGATCTGGCCGCAGCAGACCGCGCTCAGCACCCGGTAGGCGAACTCCTCGACGTCGCCGAACGGTAGGTAGGGACGCGAAATCAGTTGCGCCGCCACGCCGTGCGCGACGGTCCACAGTTCCAACGCGGCCTTGGTGGCATCGCCCTTCGGGTAGACGCCCTCGGCCATCAACGACTCCACCGAGGTGCGCATGTGCACGAACGCCGAACTGTTCAGCGTCATGTCGACGTCGCTGCCCGGCCGGCCCTCGCCCATCATGGCGATGCGATACAACTCGGGGGTCTCGGTGGCGAAGCGCACGTAGGCCATGCCCTGCGCGCAGAGCCGGTCGAGGTTCGTCGTCTCGTCGGCGGCGACCCGTTGCATGACCTCGTCGAGTCGCTCGAAGTACCTGGCGCACACGGCATCCAGCAGTGCGTCCTTGTCGGCGAAGTGCAGATAGATCGACGGCGGAGTCACACCGACGCGCAGCGCCACCGAGCGGATGGAGACGGCCTTGGCGTGGCCGGTCTCCAAGAGCAGGTCGGTGGCGGCGTCGAGGATCTCCTCACGGAGGTGCTCGCCGGAACCGCGCGCGGCACGGCGACGCTTGAGTGGCTGAACGGTCACGCTAGCCAGTGTCCACGACCGAGACCATGGCACGTTCGGATTTCGGTTCCGGCCAGTCGCCGTCTTCGTCGGAGCCGGACTCGCTGATCCCGATCCGCCGGTGCAGCCGGACCAACGGCCGCGGCGCCCACCAGTTCCAGCCGCCCATCACGTGCATGAAGGCAGGCACCAGCACCATGCGGATCAGCGTCGCGTCGACCAGCACGGCAAGCGTCAGCCCGACGCCGAACATCCGCATGAACGACACCTGCGCGGCGATCAGCGCGGCGAACGATATCGACATCACCACGGCAGCAGCGGTGATCACCCGACCGGTGCGGGCCAACCCCAGCGCGACCGCCGCGTCGTTGTCGGCACGGGCAGCCCTGATCGCCTGCAGGCCGGACGGCGACGCTTCGCCCTTGGCCCGCAGTTGCAGCCAGTACTCGCGGATTCGTGCGACGAGGAACACCTCGTAGTCCATCGACAGCCCAAACGCAATGCAGAACAACAGCACTGGCATGTTGGCCACCAGCGTCCCGGTCGCCGTGGTGCCGAGCGCGTTCAGATGCCCGTCCTGGAAGATCCACACCAGCGCGCCGAATGCCGCGGTCAGCGACAACACGTTCAGCACAACGGCTTTCAGCGGCAGGATCACGCTGCCCGTCAACAGGAACAGCAGGCCGAACGTGATCACCGCGATGAGGCCGAGCACCCATGGCAGCCGGGTGGTGATCGCCTCGACGCTGTCGCGGTTGATCTGCGCGCTGCCGGTCATCTGCACCGGCCGGCCGTCGGGTCCTGGCACTTGGTGCAGCCGGTCGAGCTGCGCCTCGGAGCTGTCGGAGAACAGTGGCGCCTTGCTACCGACCGTCAGGAAGGCACTGCCGTCGACCGCACCGGTCGGTGCCGTTGGCGGCCCGACCCTTCTGCCGCCGACGAACGTGCCCGTCGGCGCTGACACCGCCTGGACGTCGGACACCTTGGACAGGTCGGCGGCGTATCGCTCGATCTCGGCGGGAGCGAGCCCCGCGGCGTTCGGTACGACGACGGTGACGGCGGTCGAGGAGTCGTCGGCGAAATCGTTGCGCAGCTGGTCACCGACCTGATGCGCCGACGCCGACGTGGGCAGCACCCGGTCGTCGGGGAAGCCCCACCGCACGCCCAAGAACGGCGCCCCGAGCGCGACGAGCAGCACGACGACCGCCAGTCCGATGGGGACGGCGCGACGCATGACGGCCTTCGTCGAGCGATACCAGAACAGCTGCTCGACGGGCTTGGGCTGCGGATCGTAGATCCGGCGGAACAGACCGCGAACGTTGAGTGCGTCCAGCCGATCCCCGAGCAACCAGATCGCCGCGGGTGTGACGATCACGGCCGCGGCGGCGCCGAATGCCACCGTGGCAACGCCCGCGTAGGCGAACGACTTCAGGAAGTACATGGGGAACAGCAGCATCGCCGCCATGGACAACCCGACCGTGGTGGCGGAGAACAACACCGTGCGCCCGGCCGTCGTCATGGTCCGGATCAGTGCCCGATCGCGGGGTACGCCCTCGGCCAGTTCGTCGCGGTAGCGGCTGATGAGGAGCAGCGTGTAGTCGATGGCAAGCGCGAGACCGAGCGCCGTCGACAGGTTGAGCGCGAAGATCGACACGTCGGTGCTGAACGTGAGCAGGCGCAGCACCGACATCGAGCCGACGATCGCGAACCCGCCGACGAGCATCGGCAGCGCCGCCGCCACCACTCCCCCAAACACCCACACCAGAAATAGGAAGCTCAGCGGGATCGCTATGGATTCCATCAGCAACAGGTCGCGTTCGGTCTGGGCATTGATCTGCGCGTACACCATCGCGACGCCACCGGAGCGCACCGTCACGCCATCCCGGTCGTGTACCACCTCATCGGAGAGCGCCTTGGCGTACTTCTGCGCGTCGTTCTCGCCGCCAGTGATGCCCGCGACGATGAGCCCGGTCTTGCCGTCCTTGCTGATCAGATCGGAGGCGGCCTGGGGCGGCACGGTCCAGGGTGACGTCACGTCGGCGACGTGCGGTGACTGCTTGAGGTGTTCGACGATGTTCGTGGCGGCATCTGCGGCGTTCGACGACTTCACCCCGTCGGGTGCGGTGACCGTGACGAGCAACTGCATGTCGCCCTGGTGGAACTTGTCGGTCAGCAGCTGCGTCGCCTGAGCGGATTCGGACGTCGGGTCCTGAAAGCCACCCGCCGAGAGGCTCTTGGCCACGGGTATGCCGAACACCGCGGCCGCGACCATGATCAGCGCCGCGACGGCGAGGATGCGTCGCGGGGCGGCGATCGCAAGTAGCGCGATCCTTCGCAACATGTCGGAACCTCTCGAAGACTGACAATATCAACGTTAAGTTATCGCCGATATCTTACAACCGCAACCGCTTACCCCGTGTCTGTGATCACGTCGCCGAAGCACCGAACGTTCACCGAATCCCGACTCACGAGCGTTTCCCAGCGTCCACACGAGGCATTTAGGCTTCACGTCATGGCCACGACCGACTCGTTCTCGACCAGGTACGACTCAGCCGGCACCGACTCGGTGAGCTCATTCGGGCTGCTGGTGCTGCGCCTCGCCGTCGGCGGCACGGCACTGCAGGCGGGCCTCATCAAGGCGTTCGACATCGACTCGGCTGTCAAATTCATGGACGACAACGGTTGGAAGATGGGGAAGTTCGCCGCGATTCTGGTGACGGCCACGGAGACCGCCGGGGGAATCCTGCTGCTGTTGGGTTTGCTGACGCCGGTGGCGGCGTGCGGCCTGATCGCCGCAATGGCCGACGCGTGGGCCGTAAACGTCTCCGGCAGCGCGTTCTGGTCTCAGCCGTTCAACGTGCCGTTCCTGGCGGCGTTCGGGGCAACGGCCCTGCTCTTCACCGGTGCGGGCGCCTATTCGGTGGACGCGAAGGCCTTCGGGCGGGCCCGCTGGCCAGGGGTCATCACGATCGGGCTGTTCGTCGTCGCAATCGCCGCGGCCATTGCCACGTGGGTCTTGCTGAACGGCACCAACCCGCTGCACCTCACCGGCCCGGGCGGCTAGAACCTACCCGCAGGTAAGAATTGCCACCGTAGTCACAATCGTGACTCAAAGTCCTCTTAATAGTGATGGTTACTGTCCAGTACATGTGGATCGACGACACCAGCGCAGATGTCATCAAGGTTGACTTCGAAGCCCTGTACCACGGGGACTTCCTGGTCGAAGGTGATACCACCGAGCAGTTCCCCGACCTCGCCGCTGCCGTATAACAACAGCAGGTCAGACCGCGTGACTGAGCACGTGGTCGCAGAGGTAGGCACGCGGCGATAGTTGCGTTGCGTGCCCCGGGCAGACAGCCGCCGACGGATACCGTCGGCGGCTTCTCTTATCTAAGAGCGCCGCGTCGAAATTGCGTTGAGGGTCGTGATCCGACGCGGACCACGACCCTCAACGCAATCTGAAGACTTTCTAAGCCGACAGCGCCTCGGACTCCGGGGAGCTGACCATTCCGCCCAGTCGCTCGGTGATCAATTCTTCGGCCCCGCTCACGATGCGCGAGATCAACTCGTCGCACGTCGGGATGTCGTCGATCAGGCCCATGACGGTGCCCACGGTCCAGATGCCGGCGTCGACATCGCCCTCGTCGAACACCCGACGGCCCCGCACACCGGCCACCAGATCCTTGACGTCCTCGAACTGGCCGCCGTCCTTGAGGATCTCCACGACCTCGCGCGACACCACGTTGCTAGCCACGCGAGCGGTGTTGTGCAGGCTGCGGAAGATCAGCTCCGTGCCGCGCTCGTCGCCGGCCACGATGGCTTCCTTGACGTTCTGATGGATGCACGACTCGACGGTGCACATGAAGCGGGTGCCCATGTTGATGCCGTCGGCACCCAGCGCGAGGGCAGCCACCAGACCGCGGGCGTCGCCGAAGCCGCCGGAGGCGATCATCGGGATCTCGATCTGCTTGGCCGCAGCCGGGATCAGCACCAGGCCGGGAACGTCGTCCTCACCGGGGTGGCCAGCGCATTCGAAGCCGTCGATGCTGATGCCGTCG
>Ga0105237_10004357_pt1 | contig 16404 bp, 15 predicted proteins | sample KBSC24metaG_FD_81520 | JGI IMG/M metagenome (GOLD analysis project Ga0105237, IMG submission 81520) | Corn rhizosphere microbial communities from Kellogg Biological Station, Michigan, USA - KBS C2-4 metaG | ecosystem: Host-associated > Plants > Roots > Rhizosphere > Soil | place: Michigan, USA... | reverse complement strand
GACCACCGTGACGGCGGCCCTCGAACACGCCCTCATCGCGCGCTTCGGGACGCTCGGCCGCGTCCCAACCTCGTTTCTCTTACGCTCAGATAACGGGCTCGTGTTTACGAGTCGCCGCTACACCGCGCTCGTGCGCGGCTACGGCTTGCAGCAAGAGTTCATCACGCCGCACTGTCCCGAACAGAATGGCATGGTCGAGCGCGTCATTCGCACGATCAAAGAGCAATGCGTGCACCGGCATCGCTTCGAAACATTGCAACACGCGAGTCGCGTGCTCGCCGATTGGATCCAGTTTTACAACACCCGTCGCCCGCACCAAGCGCTGGCGATGAAAACCCCCGCTGAGGCGTTTGCTTTAGCGGCTTGACCTGTGCAGAAACCGCTGGGTCATTACACACAAGGGTTCGGGCCGTGGACTCTATGGGATTCTTCAGCGAGTGTTTTTATGGGTATTCTTGCGATGGTTATCAATTGGGGATCCTATAAATACTCCAAGAGGAAACGGGAGTAGATCTGAATCGTTGTCTAACGATCTGGAAGATGCATTACGGAACTCGGGAACCGCCTGTGGAAATCGCAAATAATCGCAGTAAATCCAAAGCTCTTCGAAATATTCTGTGGGGGATAAACTTAGGCGTGCAAGTTGGCCTGGGATTGTCGATCATTGCGATTTTCGTTATGGGTCTTGGTGTCATCCTCCCAGGGTCTGGAGTTCATCTTCCCGTTCCATTTTGGATGTTTATTGCCACGTACCTCATTTCCGGGATACTAGGTGGCCTTATTATCGGCCTATCACGTCCATTCTTGACGAGCCAATTATCTTATTCGATTGTTGGCGTCGTCGCTGCTTTGCCTTGGTATTTTTGTGTTGGCATCATGGCGTTCGGTTGGAAACCCTGGACAACATTTGATGTCGTTGTTGTCCTTATGCTTGCTCTTGTCGCGGGAAGCATCAGTGGGCGAATATTTTGGAATCGATTTTCAAGAAATGATACATGAGTTGGGGTCTTATACACGAAGCGCTCCAGGAAAACTCCTGGAGCGCTTCGTGTATAAGACGAGCTAAACTGCCATTCTTGCCGAAGTAGATTCGCCGAAAATTTTGTCGAAGTTGCACGCCTAACGGTCCACTATACTATGAGTGCACGCAATAACATGGGGTGTAATAGGGATGAAATTGTCCCGTAACCTGGTGCTACTCGAGCGGGAGGAATATGGAGCAATCTTCAGAACGGCTTTCGAGGATCCTTGGGCTTATTGCTGCAGGTACAGTTGGGGGATGGTGTTGCGCATTTATTATCCTAACGTTTGGAAACATTATTGGACGCAGCGGTAACTCGGATGCTAACTATGTAGGATACTGGGATCCGAGCTCAACGGCGGGATTAGCCCTTATGTATGGTGTCCCCCTCGGGGTGATACTCTTTAGTTTTAGCTATGCGAAGTTTCTTCGGAAGGTTTCCTTGAAGACCGCGATACGAGCAAGCTTTCTCGGAACTTTGGGAGGGGGACTACTGGGAGCCCTCGGTTCCCCTCCCATCGCCGTAACGACTGGAAGTTTGGGATTTATCTTCGCGAGTGCTTATGTAGCTGAGCGCAGTGAGACTAAGTATCACGACGACCCTGCTACTAAGTAAGATTTAACTAATCGAAGATCGTGCAATGCAGTCTTTGGGGCGCATCATCTACTGGATTCGCGTACGACCCATCTCAAGATTGGGTCGTGCGTCACGTAGGTTTTTTGTTCGGAGCCATCCTCAACGAACCTTGTATGGGATCATGGTTATCGACGCTACGAAGGATCGTTCTAGGTCCGCAATTTATCTTGATCAAGTCGCGGAAAGTCTTGACTTGATCAAGAAATACGATTCAAAAAACTTCAGACGAGCATCGACTACTCTTGATTCAATCGAAGTTGTTTCATTTTTACCCAAGAACAGTCAAGCCTATTACCTTCTCGGGACTAATACTTGCTATTTGCATGAGAAGCTCATGCGTAGAGGTATATCGACTATCGCTGCTGCAATCGCCCACGAGGTAACACACGCTCGACTCGATCGAATGGGGATACGTCAGTCAAAAGACCGTTATGATCGAGTTGAGCGACTTTGCAAAGAAGAAGAATCGCGTTTTTTGCGGCGTTATGTAGCGGCGCGTACTCCGGAGGAAAAGGCACGGGATGGAGTGCAAGGGAAATCGTCATGAAGCCTGCGTTTCTAGTAACGGATACTGTAGGTTTTTCCTGATCTGAATAGTGAATAAATCGTTCTTATTCCGACTGATTTCGTATATAATTTTTGCCGGAGCCGTTGGAGTCGGACTCAGAGGGCTACATTTCTCCGTATTGGCTAGTATGCATTTAAAAGAAGGCGTGCCTACATGGAAGGCTTGGACGCGACCTATCAGTGCTGATCCGGCATTATATTCTGAATTGGGAAATCGGTATCGAAAATATCGTGATCGGTGTGGATGGATAGCTTTTTTCTTATTGATGGCCGCGGGGCTAATTCACGCGGATATTCTATAAGTTGACGTGCTTACCAAGAAGCTCTTCGCGAAATCTGATCACAAGTAACTGCTAACTTTAAACTCCAAACACCCTAGTTAGGATTCCATACAATCCCGACTAGGGTGTTCCTCTTTTTTACGCACAATCCTTCGGATTGTGCACGTCCTGACAAAACCGTACATTTTGCCCGCGTCCGTCAGATTTCACGTAACTGTTAAGGAACGCCGTTCCGACTCTCTTTGGAACCCTCCGAACGAATTTTTTCCCCTCAGCTCCTTTATGAGCAGTCTCCGCTCACGTCTCGTACTGCTAACCCTTGCAGGAACCCTCGCCTGCGGTGGTGGCGATGCAGGAACAGGTATCCGAGGGGGGCGTTCTACCCCTGTGCGTGTCACGTTGACGCCAACCGGCCCCGACACCCTCACTCCCGGTGCCGCGCAACAGCTGACCACCACGGTGTACGCAGCCAACAATCGAGTACTGTCTGGTCAAACCATCATATACGCGAGCAGCAACTCGTACATTGCCGCGGTGAACAGTACCGGCCTGGTCACCGCCACCGGACAGATCGGCAAAGCGATCATCACCGTCACCGTCATTTCCGACACTGTTATCTCCGATTCCGCGGAGATCGTTGTCTACGATCCATCCCGCGCTAACATCCCGCAGACCATTACCCTCGCTCAGCCCATCTCGTCCGTCGCGATCGGTTCGAGTACGCCGGTAAGCGTGAAAGTCACCGATGTATACAATCACCCCGTTACTGGCACCACAGTTACTTTCTCGGTGCAGAATGGCGGAGGAACGGTCACACCAGCGAGCGCAGTCACGGATGTCAACGGGATTGCGACCACGGTGTGGACGATCGGGACTAGCATTTCGAGCAACACAATCGATGTGCAGGCGGGATCCGCCGAGGGAGTGTTCAATTGCACGCCACTCCCTGGTCCTCCAGCCCGTATCGCGATGTCAGCTCCATTCGCGGGCCTTACTCCTGGGAATTACCTCAGTCTCTCCGCCTACGTTCACGACGCGTACGGCAACCAGGATTTCAATGCGAAAGTCCAGTTCGTCGCTCGAGACCCTTCACTGTTCCTTCCGATATCCGACCCTCCGCCAGGCAGCACCACCTTGTGGACTCAGGCGATTGGGCAAACCTATGTCGTCGGAAGTATCGGCAATCTCTCCGACTCGACCTTGGTCGCAGTCTTTCCCAACGACGGAGTCCTGGTTTCAGTACCAGCGCCACGGTTCGATCTCAAGACCGACACGACCTTCACCACCAATGTCCAAGTAAGCACCGGGCCGTCCACTCCGGGGATCGGATCGCTCACTGCGACCATTACCTGGGATCCGACCGTCCTCCACTATGAGGCTGATAGTCCGTCTGGGCAACCTGTAGGCTCTGTGACCGTCAATCGCGACAACACCGCCAACGGATCGCTCACCATCGCCATTGCCTCCGGGACTTCGATTGGCGCTCCTGCGTCACTACGCGTCCTGACGTTTCATGCTGCCTCCAGTGCAAATCTTCACGGCACGCTGTCGGTCGCGGTGTCAGAAATCAGTACGACAAACTTCACATCGCTCCTCCCTGTGACTCAAGTTGTCTCGTTCCCCGTGAGGACCCGATGAGTTCCCGGTCGCGGATGTCATTCGAATTCCTCCGGTCGTTACGCCATGCAAGTCGGCTGACAAGGATCGTATTCTCACTCGGCGTAACGCTTGGACTGGTCTCGTGTAGCGATTCGTCGAGCATGGCACCTACGCATGCCATCCCTTGGGGTCGGCCGGCGATTGTGATCGCCCTATCCGACTCACTGGCCACGGTTGGATCGACAGTCACAGTCACCATCGACGCGCAAAGGCCCGCGACCGACTCGGCGGTGGGCCCCGCGCTCGCCGCGTTCCGGGCTCGGCTCGTGTTTTCGTCCGCTCAGCTTCAGTATGTCGACGAGGCGCCGAACAACACGGGAATGCACGCGGTCAATGTGATCGCGGACACGGCGCGCATCGTCGGCATTGCGCCGGGAACCGGATTCTCGAATGGCCAATTGGTGACGCTTCGGTTCCGCGTGCTCGATTCTCAGGGACTCCGTTCCTTCCACATCATGGTCGACGAGCTACGTGACCTCCAATATCGAGACCGCCGCGCCGAGTTTCTGGGTACGCACTCGGCGCTCAAGAGATCGGTTGCTGATGTGGTACCGCCAACATCAGCCAGTCGAACGTATGGCGATGCTACTGCCGATGGCGGAATCGATGCAGCGGACGCGTTGGCGATCCTTACCAAAGATGTAGGAATGGCGCCTCCCGCTGGTTTCGATAGTACTGCGGCCGACGTCAATGTGGATAATGCGGTCAACGCGCTCGATGCACAGATCGTGCTTGCCTCACTCGTTGGACGGGATGTACTGCAGTTTCGGCTCGGCGATGTAGTTGGATCGCTTCCGGTATCGGTGACGTCTATGTCGCCGGATACGCTTCGTCCTGGAATATCGGCCACGATCACCGGAGTCAACTTTGCCGATGTCGCCGCTAGCGACACGGTTCTGATCGATTCGCTTCCCGTCGTTGTGACCGCCGCCAGCGCGACGCAGCTGACGGTCACGGTTCCGTCAGTGGGGTGTCGGGCGACGCATGGCGCACTCGTTATGGTACGCACTGGTGGATCGAAAGGCGTGATGCACCAGATGCTTCGAACCGCGACGCCACACACGATGCAGGTTGGTGATACGCTCGTTCTCGATAGCGATAACACGTTTCGCTGCAACGAGTTTTCCCCAGGACTGTACTTTGTTGCGGTCTACAATACCGCGCGGGAAGCGTCGCCGGTGCGCGATACGTTTCAACTGGTCAGTACACAGGCGACAACCGTCACGGGCGCGCCCGTGACGCAGGATCGACTCCCCGAAAACATCCTCAAATCGTTGACGCCTGTGCGCCCCGCGATGCCGGTGCGATGGGACCTCATTCCTGGGGGCACTCGTGCGCGCCAACATACGGTTGCGCATCTCCAGTTCATGGAGCGCGATCGGCTCCGCGCGCAGCACGCCAAGTACGGACCGAGCCGGCAATCGAATGTCGGCGTACGGTTCCGTCCGCGTTTCAATCTCAATGCGTCGCTCGGCGCGTATTCGACGGTCAACTTCCTTGGTGTGACGAAAGATGGTTTCGATACGGTCGTCACGATCCGAGCCCGTACGGTCTATGTAGGAACGCGCGCGCAAATTCTCGAGGACTCGCTCGCGCCGCTCGCTCAGCAGATGGACAGCTATTATCAGCAGCTCGGTACCGAGTTCGACAACGTCATGTACCCGATTTTGACTACGAATTTTGGGAACCCGCTGGCCATGGATGGGAATTTGAGCCGAGTGGGACGGGTGACCATGTTGTTTACGCCGTCCGTGGCGCAATATTATCCGGGGACGGAAGCGTTTGTCACCGTGTGCGACTACCTGACCCTCGCGGATTGTCCAGCCTCGAATCTGACGGAAATGTTCTACGCCGATGTCCCAACGCGGACATCGACGCTGGATGGAAGCGACCTGGCTACGACACACGGACGCCGGCGGGGTGGTACAACGAGATTCGCGGGACGCTCATTCACGAAACCAAGCACATTACGGCGTTGGCGGAGAAATTCTCGCGCAGCACGAACCCCGTACTGGAAGAAAGTTGGCTCGAAGAAGGGACCGCCCAAATTGCATCCGAGCTGTATGCTCGCACCATTTCAAAGGTCACATGGAAAGGGAATGCGGGATTCAACAACGCCATCCGTTGTGAGCTTTATCTCTGCCAGGGATACACGTTCACCATGTACGATCATTTCGCGTGGTTGTACGAATATGAGGCCAACGCGAATCTCATCTCACCTATCGATCCCGGATGGTACGACGGAACGATCTATGGGAGCGCCTGGCTCCTCACACGATGGGCCGCCGACGCGTACGCTTCGGACGAAGCGTCGTTCTTCAAAGGGCTCGTCCAACAAACGTCGGTGAATGGTGTGAGTAATCTCGAAGGGCGGACGGGGCAACCTTGGAGCAAGATGTTGGGGCAATGGGCGCTTGCGCTCGCCGCTGATCATTACAACGGAGCATATTTCAACACACCTGGGTTTTTGAGTTGGAACACGCGTGACATTTTCCAAGGAATGTCCCAGTATGTCGAAGGATTTCCTTCCACGTATCCACTGGTGCTCTCGCAATACAGTGGAGCGCCGATTTCGGTGACAGGGACGGTGGCCAAAGGGTCGGCGGCATTTTATGATCTCATTTTTCCGACCAAACAGTCGATCGGCATCCAGGCGACGGCGACAACGGATTTGCCGGCGACGACAGGGTTACGGCTGTCAATTGTTCGGATGCAGTAGAAGCTGCTGGCACCAAGCACCTGAGTAAATGCCCATAACCTGGCGTCTCGTTATCGGAGCGATTTCCCTTTGTCTCGGTACGGCAAGCGCATTGGTGTCTCACGATCCGTCCGTTTACCCTTGTCTTCGGTATTTATTCGGTATAAGCTTTCCATGGCAGCCCTTTCCTGGAGCGCTTCACCATGCCGAATACCCCTCCCTCCCCCCCGGGACCTGGGCGTAACCCCCGCACGTCATCCTTAATAACGCGGCTGGCTGAGCGGGCTCACCGCCGCGCGGTCCCGACGGGACCACTGGGGGCGACGCTCGTGTCTGACGGGGTGAATGGCAATGCAAAGCAACACGAATTGGCACTCGGCGTACCGTCCTACGACGACGGCGCCTTGGTTCGCGGTATCCAGCACGGCGATACCGCTGCGCTCCAGGAGTTTTGCGCGCGCTTCCGCCCGGTCCTGCTCGAGCAAGCCCGCCGCTTCCACATCCCGCGCCCCGACCGCGACGCCATGGTCCTCGGCTTTCTCGACGACCTAGCCATGAAAATCGTTCACGGCACCACCCCAACAGCGCTCGCCGGGTTCGTCATCCGCGCGTTCCGTAATCACGCCATCGATCTGTACCGGCGCGAACGGATCATTCAACGCGAGCTCGAAGAACACGCCGAAATGATCAGCGGCGATCGCGTGGTACCATACGGGTGCTCGGAGTTCACGACCGACACCACGAGCGGCACCGCACGCGAGCTCTTTGCCGACAACACATCGAGCTCCGCGATCGCTCGGCTCGCCGAATATTTGATGGGACGTCGCACACCCACCGAACGCCAACTCTTACTCTGGTTGAGCAACCGCGTCCCACTCCGCGACATCGCCGAATGGATGAAAATCTCATACACCGCAGCCAAAGTGCGCGCGCATCGGCTGCGAATCAAAGTGGCGCGCGAGGCCATGGCCTATCTCCAAACGCTGGACGAGCCGGAACGCTCGGAGGTACGGCGGTTTCTCCACCGCGTGGGGGTCGGCATGACTGATGTGGTATCTGGAGGAATCGGACGATGAGTCCATCACGTGATTGGTTCAGCGACGCCTACAATCATCCGTCGTTCGCGCGCTGGTCAGTGGCCGCGGCGCTCGACCAGCTGACGCCGGAAGAACGCGCGGACAATGACCGCATCGCTGACGGGTTCGCGCAACGCATGCATGCCAAGCTGGCGATGGCGCGCGTGGAGAAACATGTTCCCGTCCATCCCCTCCGCGTGCGTGACGCAGAGGTGGTGGGAACCATCGAACAGGTGGGAATGGCGGCCAAACGGTCGCGCTGCGCGCCATGGCTCCAAACGCTGGCCGTCGCGGCCGGCTCCGGGCTCGAGCTGTGGGACGAGCAGTGCGACCGGTGGATCGAGCTCCCCCCCGACGCGGCCAAGGTCCGCTACGTCGCGCTCAACGTATCGGGCGACAGCATGACGCCGTTCCTCTATCCGCGCGACGTCCTGCTCGTCCGCATCGGCGGGCCGGTGCGCGAAGGGGCGCTCGCGGTCGCGTTGCATCCGGACCACGGCTACGTGGTCAAGCACGTGGCTAAGCTCACGCGTCGAGAGGTGGTACTCGAGTCCTTCAATCCACGCTACGCGCCCGTCCATCTCACGCGGTCGCCGGGGTGTCTCTTTGGCGAGGTGACGCACGTCTTCCGCGCGCCGGATGGGGAGCCGCTCCGCCAGCTGATTATGTCGGACACTCCGGAGACGACGGCATAGCCGCTCTGCGGTATCCTCAATCAACTGACGCCCCCGGCTCGGCCTACGTTCCAGATCTGCCTATATTTGGTGGGCATGGCACGTGGCTATCCGACCCACATCCAACGCGCATTCGACGAATTGCGGTTCGGCGACGGCCGGACGCTCAATTTGCGGCAGTGGCTGCCGTCGGGCGATGAGGCCCGCGCGTGGGTCGAGCGCTGGCTTCGCGCCAAACAGATCGAGCGCGCGGGCGAGGTCCTGGTCATCACGGGACGCGGTAACAACAGTGAAGGGGGGGCGCCCGTGGTCCGCACGGCGGTGCTCGCGCTCTTCCCCTCTCTCCGCCGCCGGCATGTCATTCAAGGGTGGCAAGAGCACACACCCGGCTCGTTCGTGGTCACGCTCGCGCCGGTCCATGCGCTGTTCGAGGTGCCGAAACGGCGTCGAGAGCGGGGATCAACGCCGGTCGCCCCTGAATCGTTAAGTGCATTGGAGCCGGACACGCTCTCTCTGCTCCGCCGGCTCGCCTCGGCGTCGCTCGCGGTGCTCGGCGTGCACGAGATCGACCGCTTTCTCGAATCGGAAATGCTGGCGCAGTTCGCGGCCCTCGCAGCGTCGGTCGATGAGTATGACGACCGGGATGCGGCGCTCCGGACGGCGATCCGGAACGCTTTGGACGAATTGGACGAGACCGAATGATTGCAGCTGCCGCCGCGTGCGTCCGCGCGCGCTCTTTGTGGATGTCACGCGGGTCCATAATCCCTGTTCTTTTCACCGCAATCGCGATGTTCGGTTTCGCGCCGCACCGTGCCTGGTCGCAAAGCGCATCGCTCCCCGGTTATACCGAAGATGGGGCACAACGCGAGCTGCAAGCGGAATCGGCGGCGGTGGGACTCATGGCCCCGGCGCGCGCCAGGGCCATGGTGCGAGAGCTGTCCAGCGAGCCCCACGTGGCGGGAACGCCGGGTGAAGCGCGAACGCGCGATATTGTCGCGCGCTATTTCAAAGAGATCGGGATCGGGGCGACGATCGATACCTATAGTATCTACATGCCGCACCCAACCAAGGTGCAGCTCTTTCGCATCGCGCCGGATTCGGTGGAGCTCCCCTTGATCGAGGGGCCGATTGCCGAGGACACGACGTCAACGAGCTTTCCGCAGGTTCCGGCGTATAACGGGTACAGCGCGCCGGGGGATGTCTCTGGCGAAGTAGTATACGTCAACTACGGATTGATCGAAGACTACAAAATTCTCGATTCGCTCGGCGTCTCGGTCAAAGGCAAGATTGCGATCGCGCGATATGGTAAATCGTATCGTGGCATCAAAGCGCGCGAGGCGGAAAAGCATGGCGCGGTAGGGCTCATTATTTATAGCGATCCCTCCGAAGATGGCTACGCGCGTGGCGACATTTATCCCCAAGGGCCGATGCGTCCGTGGGATGGTGTGCAACGTGGGTCGGTATACAACGATAACGGTGATCCGACCACACCCGATTACGCGAGTGTGCCGGGGGTGCACCGCGTGCCGCTCTCCAAGACGGCCATTCCGCGCATTCCGGTCGTTCCCACGTCGTATCGCAACGCGATGGCATTGATGGCGTGGTTACGAAGCGATGTTCCGCTTCCGACGTCGTGGCAAGGGGCGCTGCCGTTCCGTTATCACCTTGGTCCCGGTCCGGTCCGTGCGCGCATTGTGGTGGAGACGGACGAGAAGACGGCGCCGTACAAGGATATCTGGAACGTGCGCGGGATGATTCGTGGGACCGACTATCCCAACGAAGTCATTGTTATCGGTGGGCACCGTGATGCGTGGGGACCCGGTGCGGCCGACAATGTGAGCGGTACGGTCACGGTCCTCGAAACGGCGCGCATGATCAACGAGCTCGCCAAACAGGGATTCCGCCCTAAACGAAGCATCGTGTTCGCGTCGTGGGATGCGGAAGAGTGGGGACTCATGGGCTCCACGGAATATGTGGAGCAGGATTCGGCGATGTTGTTCAAGCATGGCGTCGCCTACTTCAACCAGGACATGGTGGCCTTTGGTCCCACGCTGGGCGTGACAGGCTCACCGTCGCTACGGCCGCTCTTTCGCGAGATCACCAAATCCATCGCCGATCCCATCACGCATGGGAGTGTGTACGACGTGTGGCGCGCGCACTCGCACCTCATGCCGGGTGACACGACACAGCCGACCATCGACGATCCCGGAGGCGGTTCGGACTTCGCGGGATTCTACAATCATTTGGGCGTCCCAGTCGTGGAGTGGGGCTTTGGCGGCTCGCAGGGGATCTACCACTCGGCGTACGACTCATTCCATTGGGTCTCCAAGTTCGGCGATCCGACGTTCCAGTATCACGCGACGTCGGCGCTGATCGGCGTCAACGCAATCATGCGATTGGCCAATGCCGACATTCTGCCGTACGACTTCGTGGAGTACGCGCGCGCCATGCGGACGCTGGCCAACGATGCGTCCAAGGCGGTGGTGGCCAAGGGGTGGAACGACCTGTCCATGGCCGAGCTGATGGCCGCGATTGGGCGGATGGAGAGTGCGGCGCTCACATATCAATCCGCGCGGGATTCGGCGCTACTGAATCCTGTCGCCGCGGACATCGCAATACGAGTGAATGCTCAGCTCATCGCGGTGGAGCGGGCTTTTGTGCGCCCGTCGGGACTGATCAACCGGGAATGGTTCCGCAATGTCATCTGCGCCGCGGACGATGACAATGGGTACGACAATATCACACTTCCGACAATTACCGAGGCGGTTCGAGCGAATGATCGAGACCGCACGGTCCGCGAAATTGCCGATTTAGCACAAAGGTTTGACTCGGCGGCGGCCATTTTGACTCAAACGGCCCAGAGCTTGCGCTAGTACGCAGGCATGCATGATGGAGTGAATCGTCGGAAGCCACCGAAGCTGTCGGTGAGCGAACGGATCGCTGCGTGTGCCTATGGTGCCAAAGCACAGTGGCCGTCTGGATTTCAGCTGTACCAACGCGGTGGGATTGCTGATGGGGTGTTCGTGGTGCTGCATGGCCACGTCATTCTGCGGAGTCCCATCAAAGGAGGGCGCGGCTTCGTCTCCGCCATTGCGATGGCGGGTGAGACGTTCGGCGCGGAAGGGCTCGCCAACAGCGGCGTGTACGCCACGGACGCCAATGCGGCCGATGGCGCGGAGACGCTGCATTTAGGGGCGACGCAGTTCCGGGCGTTCGTGCGCGAGCAGCCGGCCCACGCTCTGGCGTTGGTCTCGCAGATCATGGCCGAGCGGACGTCGTTGCTCGAGCGGATGCAGGAGTTGGCGGCGCTCAATGTGGAAGAGCGTCTCGTCTCGTCGCTGCTTCGCCTCGGGGATGATGTCTCCTTTACCTCGGAAGAGGGGCTGGTGCGGTTGGAGTCTGGCCACCATCGTTTGTTATGCGAAATGGTGGGTGCAACCCGGGAATCGATCACGCTGGCATTGAGCCGGATGATCGCCTCGGGAGCCGCCCGTCGCGCCGGATCGACGTTCTTGATCGATCCTCGGCGGCTGACGGAGCGGGCGCGCGCGGCACTGTACGATTCGGTCGCGCCGATGCCGGTGGCCCGCGAACTGTCGATCTGACCGTACCCAGCGATCCGTCTAACCGGATCCTGGCTGGAGCCGAGCACATCGAATTGCACGGCGCCACGCGAAGCGTGCGCGCCGTGCTGCTCGTCCATGGATTTGGCGATACGCCGCAAACGTTGGCGGCGCTCGCTGCCGATTTGCACGCCCATGGATATGATGTTCGCGTTCCGCTCTTACCTGGCCATGGGCGCACCCTCGCGGCATTCGACGCGTCGACGCATGAGGAGTGGATCGCGTGCGTGGCGTCAGAACTGTTGGCGCTGCGCGCCGACTATCCCTGGGTCGGTTTAGCGGGACTCTCCATGGGGGGGGCACTCTCGGCGATCGTCGCGGCCACGATGCGCGATCTTCCGGCGCTGGTGCTCATGGCGCCGTATTTGGGGATGCCGCGCATCATGCGAATGGCCGCGCGAACCGCGCGGCTCTGGTCTCGGTGGGTGGGGCCGATCGCATCGGAGTCACCCGAGTCGATTCACGATGTTCAGGAACGCGAAAAAAATCTGTCGTATGGCGCGGTGACGGGACATGCGCTGCACGAGCTATCGGTGGTCGTGCGCATGGCGCAGCGTGCGCTCCCCCGGATCATCGCCCCGACATTGCTCGTGCAATCCCGTCATGACAATCGCATTCCGCTTCGTGTCGCGGAGCACGCGTATGCCCGACTGGGAACGTCGCGCAAACAGCTGATGATTACGGAGTTGGGTGGGCACATCCTGACGGTGGATGTGGGGCGGGCAGCGGTCTTTGCCGCCGTCCGCGCCTGGCTGGAGGGAGGTCCCGGCACCATCCCCTCCACGCCAGACACGGTTGGTGCGCGGACAGCCGCGGCACCTACGGCAGGAACGTCTCGGTCGGCGTAACGCCGGTCAGAACTTGTCCTGCACGAACTCGCTCACTGCCGACGCGGCATGATCGGCAGCATGCGTCATTTGCTCGACGATGCCGGCGGCCACACGTTTGACCCGTGTCACCGGCGACGTTCGTTTGGCTGTTTTCCCCCGCTTCTTCGCTCCGCTCGACGTGCGGGCCCTACTGCCGCGAACTGTTTTGGCGACGGTGCTTTTGGCGCGTTTGGCGAGCCGTGTCACGGTCCGCTTGACTGCCGCTATGCCGCCGCTGGACTGCCGTTTCTTCGCCGAACTCTTTTTGGCCGACTTTTTTGTGGCCACCCCGCGCTTGGTTGCTGTGCGCTTAACCGCGCCTCGCTTGGCCGAATTGCGCGTGGCCGAACGCGTCGTGGACTTCCGAGTGGCCATCAAAGTGCTCCGGAACAGAGTGGCGGGTTGTTGTGCCACGTGAGTCCAAGCAAGAATCGCGCACAATGTATGCAATCGGGGCGATGCTTCCGCAAGGGGAAATGCTATCTTTCCGTCCACCACCACGGATCTCTAGAGGAACACTGATGAAAACAGGACTCGGCGCGACGCTCGGTTTTGGCGTGGCGATGTTGTCGGCGCTCGCGTGCGGTACCAATCACGACGCCTCGGCGGATCGTGTTTCATCGCGTCCCCCCGAAGCGGCCAAGATCTCCGCGGGGCTGCCGCCCCGGGATACGATGGGCGACAAAGATGTGGCGGCGCAGGGGAACGGACTCCCGCCAGGCTATCGCGCGGTCTTCGACAAAGCCGACGCAAAGGTGAGCGAGGCGTCGTACGTTCCCGCGAGCGCTGGGCGGTGGGAGGTCCGGACCGGTCCTGCGCATCTGCTCTTCTCCCCGGCCGATACCGCCAAGGGACATTACACCTTGAGTGCAACGTTCGAGCAGTTGGAAAAGCCAGCACACCCAGAGGCGTACGGCGTGTTCTGGGGCGGCACCGCGCTCGATAAACCAGCGGTGCAGCAGTACACCTACTTCCTGGTGCGTGGCGACGGGAAGTTCATGATCAAAGCGCGGAAGGGGACAACGACGCGCACCATCACGGACTGGAGCGACCATGCCGGACTTCCACACGAGGACGCTGCCGGCAAGGTGGTGTTCGGGGTGAAAGTCGAAGTGGACGCCAAAGGCGCCAACGTCTCGGTCAACGGCGTCCCCATTGCGACGATTCCGGCCAAAGGGAACCCGATGAATGGAGAGAGCGGTGTTCGTATCAACCACAACCTGCATCTGACCCTCACGCCGGTGCTGGTCACCCGGATGATGTAAGGCAACGGGTCGTACCGCGCTCAGCGGCGTCGTCATGCGCGGTCACCATTCGATGCGAGCGGTGACCGCGTGTCGTATTTGGGTGGATCGGAAACGGAGGTGACTTCGGGACACGAAACCGTAGCTTAGGGAGCCACGCGCTCCCGAATTTGATTGGCCCACGCGCCAAAGACGCGCCGAGCGGCAATGCCGGTGGATGCGCTGTATCGAACGGTGTCGGCGATCAGCGTGGAGGGGTCGACGCCCGCAGTGCGTAGCTCGTCCGCGAACGCGGTGGACATTTGTTCAACCTGTGTTGCGTCCGCTTCCATGTGAAAGAGTATGCCGTACGCCGAGTGATTGTAGCAAAACGCCTGACACGCCGTTTCGGCTGAACGGGCGAGCGTGATGGCCCCGGTGGGGAGCGGATAAGCGTCGCCGTGCCAATGGAGCACCGTGAGTGGTTGCCACGACACTTCGTGAAACAGCGTGTCGTGCGATGCCGCGACCTCCCACATCACGGGAGACCAGCCGATCTCTTTGCGCGGCGCCGGCGTCACGGGCGCGCCGAGCACGGCGGCGAGGAGCTGGCTTCCAAGGCAGACGCCGAGTACAGGGAGACGGTTGGCGAGCGCACGCTCGAGGAGGCGCATTTCGTCGCGAAGCTGCGTGTATGTCTCGCTTTCGTACACCCCCATTGGGCCACCCATGATGACAACGCCGTCGATGCCATCAGGAATGGTCGGGACCGGCTGTCCTTGATCTGTTCGGATGACGGTCACATCCACGCCAGCGCGGTCGAGCACGGTGGTGATGAGCCCGGGCGGTTCACATGCAACGTGTTGTATGGCCAGTACTTGCGCCCGAGACTCTGTTCGGGGTGGCATACGCGTTCGAAAAAAGGGGAAACGACTCACGCGTCCGACATCAAAAGAAAGTAATGCGAATGTCGAAGATTCGCAGCCTGGTGCGAGTTGTTACACGACGATCGCGAGATTCTCCGTCACGTGTGCGACGTCACGCATGCCGACGAGGACGCTGGTCACGCCAGGCAGGGTGCGCGCGAAACCGATCGCGCGTTGTGCGTCGGTGTGCGCGGTTGGGAAAATTTCATGCAGCTGATGCGGCAACCCTCGCGTGAGCTGACCGTGCATGAGTGGCGCGCTGACAATGACCGCGACGCCAAGCTCGTGCGCGGCTTGCAGCGGCGTACATGGCGTTCCACGCACCATTTGCGTGGGAAGTCGAACCGCTTCGGGCATGCCGAGGCTGATGGGGAGTTGCACGGCGGCAAAGTGGTGCGCATCGCCACCGACGTCGGTGGCGATGCGCACGAGCGATTCCAATTGAATCGTATTGGGCGCGTCCGAGAGGACACGAAGTCCGTGCCAGGTGGCGCAGCCGTAGGCACGAAGATGTCCCTGCGCGACATGTGACTCGAGCGTCTGAAACGCGGCGCGCATCCGCTGTTCGAACACATCGTGTGAGACACCCGCGAGCTGTTGCTCCGGATTGTGGAGATAATACAGGTCGATGGTGTCGACGCCGAGATTTGCTCGGCTCCGCGCGATCTGATCGCTGAGAAAGCTTGGCGCGATACAGTGTCCACCGGCGACCAACTCGTTCGCGGGGACGATTCCCGTGTCGAGATATTCCTGCTGGATGTAGCGGCGATAACCCGCTTTGTCTTCCGGCGGAACCTCGTGCAGAGGGATATACCCACCCTTGGTGCACACGATCGGGGGCGGGGCGCTCGGCGCAGTTGTCCGTCGCGTACGCAGAAGCTGGCCGATCACGCGTTCGGCACGTTGACAGCGGTAGTTGATGGCCGTGTCGATGAGCGTGATCCCGCCATCCAACGCCGCGGTGAGCGCGGCGTGATAGCGCGCATCGTCGGCGTCGTCACACTCGCCTAAATAGGTGCCGATCCCGATGGACGACACCTCGCCAATCGGTCGAAGTGGACGGAGAAAGTCGGCTGGGTGTGCCATTGGGGGGAAGGGTATGGTATTCGCTAAGAGTGGACAAGGGCGCCCCCTCGATTTACGAACGCCG
>Ga0105237_10004356_pt1 | contig 16406 bp, 7 predicted proteins | sample KBSC24metaG_FD_81520 | JGI IMG/M metagenome (GOLD analysis project Ga0105237, IMG submission 81520) | Corn rhizosphere microbial communities from Kellogg Biological Station, Michigan, USA - KBS C2-4 metaG | ecosystem: Host-associated > Plants > Roots > Rhizosphere > Soil | place: Michigan, USA... | reverse complement strand
GCTCGGACCATCGTGGAGCTACGCTTGGCCAGGATCTCACCGGAGCATCTGGCATCGGCTGGAACGCCCACTGGCGATCTGGCAACGCTGCTCGACCTGTACCAAGCTGAGCTGGCAGAGCGATCCTTGGTGGATCTTCCGGGCTTACTGGGGCTCGCTACCGAGGCCGCGAAAACCGGGGCTCATCCCTGGGTCGGATTGCCTCTGGCCCGTTTGGATGCGGACCTCGAATCGCGGGCGCACCGGGAGTTTTTCCAGAGCCTGGCGGCGGGGGCGCCGGAGGTCCTGGAGGTTGAGCTCGGAGAAGTAGGGCCAAGCTCCAGCCCGGCCACCACTTCGCTGGAACATCTCCGGCAGTTCTTGTTTGCCGCAAAGCCGGCTCGATTCAGCAAGAATGACCATTGCTTCGAATTCTTCTCCGCCCCTGGCGAAGGCCTGGAGGCGGTCGAGATCGCCCGCAGGATCATAAGACTAGCGCGCGAAGGTATAGCGTTCGATCAGGTAGCGATTCTGCTCCGGAATCCGGATCGTTATCAACCCATGGTCGAGGACGCACTGCGGCGCGCGCAGATTCCGGCTTGGTTCAGTCGGGGCGCAGCTCGTCCCCATCCATCGGGGCGGGCGTTCCTGGCGTTGTTGCTGTGCGCGGGCGAAAGGCTTTCGGCTTCCCGTTTCGCGGAATACCTGTCGCTCGGTCAGGTTCCAGAAACTCCCGACGCTCCGAAGTGGGTCGCCCCAGAAGATGAGTTACTCGGCCCCCAAAAAAACGATGAAAACGAGGTATCAGAGACGCCAGCAGCGGAACCCGATCGGCCGACGCCTCGCCGCTGGGAACGATTGCTGGTAGATGCAGCCGTGATCGGAGGCAAGGATCGTTGGGAGCGCCGCCTGAATGGCCTGGAAGCGGAATTTGTTCTCCAAGAGAAGCCACTCGATCAGATCCATAACCTGAAACAATTCGCTTTGCCCTTGATCGGGATGCTGGACGCGCTGCCCACTGTCGCGATCTGGAGTGTCTGGCTGGAACAACTCGCTGAGCTCGCCCGGTTGTCATTGCGGGATCCTGACCCGGTGCTGGCGGTACTCGCGGAACTGGCCCCCATGGGAGATGTCGGGCCGGTCGGGCTTGAAGAAGTCGCCGAAGTCCTGAGTGATCGCCTGCGATTCCTGCGTCGCGAGCCGCCCGCGCAGCGCTGGGGACGCGTGTTCGTCGGATCCATCGACGAAGCCCGCGGGCGTGAGTTCGGCGTGGTGTTTCTGCCGGGACTCGCCGAAGGGTTGTTCCCGCAGAGAATGCTCGAAGATCCGCTGCTGCTCGACGAACTGCGGGAGGCTGCCTCCGAGGCTCTGCCGTTGCGAAAGCAACGTGTAAGTGATGAGAGGATGCGTTTGCATCTGGCCGTCGCGGCGGCACGCGACCGCCTGATCGTTTCTTATCCGCGCATGGAAGTCGCAGAGGCCCGTCCTCGGGTGCCCAGTTTTTACGCGTTAGAGCTGCCGCGCGCAGTGGAGGGTTCGCTTCCCGAGCTGAAGGCGTTCGAGGATCGCGCCCGAGACGCCGCACCCGCCCGGCTGAACTGGCCCGCTCCGAAAGAAGCCTCCGACGCGATCGACGATGCGGAGTACGACCTGGTCGCCATCGCTGGTGCGCGAAATAGTCCAGGCGCCGTTCACTATCTGGTGGAAGCGAATCCGCATGTTGCCCGATCGCTGCGTGCGCGTTGGGCTCGATGGAATCACAAGTGGCGACCCGCGGATGGGTTGGTCACCGACAATGCCGCGGCGCTCGAGGCTCTCAACGCACAGCGATTGACCGCTCGCGCATGGTCGCCTTCCGCGCTTGAAAACTTCGCCGTGTGTCCGTACAAATTCGCGCTGCATGGAATCTACCGGCTGCGCCCCCGCGACGAATCCGAGCAATTACAACAAATGGACCCGCTCACACGCGGCGCCCTGTTTCACGAAATCCAGTTCGAGCTGTTTCAGGACTTGCAGGGCGCGGGATTGCTTCCGGTCAATGACAATCGGCTGCCGGAAGCTCTGAAGCGGGCAGATGCGATGCTCGATAGGGTAGCCGCGAAATATCAGGAGAAACTCGTGCCTGCTATTCCCAGGGTATGGAAGTCCGAGATCGAGGACCTGCGGACCGATTTGCGGGGTTGGCTCCAACATGTCGCACGCAATGACAGCGATTGGGAGCCGTCCAAGTTTGAACTCGCATTCGGTGATCCTCCGCTGGCCCTGGCCGAGGGTGTGAATCTGCGGGGCCGCATCGATTTGGTCGAGAAGAGCATCACGCGAGATGCGTTCCGCGTGACCGATCACAAGACTGGCAAACGTCCCGACACCATCCCCCGCTGGGTGGGAGGCGGCCGGAGCTTGCAGCCGCTGCTCTATGCACTCGCCGCCGGGCAGTTGTTAGGATCGACCGTCGAAGCCGGGAGGCTCCTCTATGCCACGCAGCGCGGCGACTACACGCCTGTCGAGATCAAGCTCGACGACCGCGCGCGGCTTTTCCTGCAGAAAATGTTGAGCGACATCGACGCATCGATTGAGAACGGATTTCTGCCTCCGGCTCCCGCCAAGGATGCCTGCGGGATCTGCGACTACCGCATCGTCTGCGGGCCGTATGAAGAACGTCGGCTGGGCAAGAAAGATCGGCACGATGTCCGTCTCGAGCCGCTGACCGAGATTCGGGGGATGGCGTGAGCGTCTCGGCGCGTGCCGTATCGGACGCCGAGGCACGTCTACGAATTCAGACCTCGCTCGATGAGAGCCTGATTGTCGAGGCGTCCGCCGGCACCGGCAAGACTACCGCGCTAGTAGGTCGAATCGTCGCGGTTCTCGAAAACGGACGCACGACCATTGACAAGATCGCCGCGGTGACGTTCACGCATAAAGCCGCGGGCGAGCTGAAGCTTCGCTTGCGCGAGGAACTGGATCGTCGGCGACAGGAGGCCGCCAGCAGCCGCCTGGAGGATGCTCTGGAGCACTTGGAAGAAGCTTCCATCGGCACCATCCACTCCTTCTGTGCGCAGCTCCTCCGAGAGCGGCCCGTGGAGGCTTGCGTCGACCCGGCCTTTCAGGAATTGAGTGAGCAGGAGGCCAGCCGCCTTTATCAGCGGGCTTTTCGTTCCTGGCTTGAGAGACGGTTGGCCGAGCCGTCACCGGGACTGCGTCGCGCCTTCGCTCGCCTAGCCTGGCGCGATTCCTGGGACGATTCCCCGCCCCTCGAACAATTGCAGTACGCCGGTCGCAAATTGGTGGAGTGGCGCGATTATCCTGCCCCCTGGCGACGTGAGCCGTTCGCTCGCGATGAGGAAATCGGCACGGTGTTCCGCCTGGCGCGCGAACTTGCGGACCTGTCGTCGCGCCCGCGCCGCGTGACCGACAACCTGTACATCGGGCTCCAGCCGGTGCGATTGATGGTGCAGGGCCTGGCAGCTCACGATCAGGACTCGCTGGAGGCAGCGGTGTTGAAGCTCGGCCGCGACCTGCGCCGCGACACCAAAAAAGGTTCGGGCGATTACGGCGGGGGCGTGAGCCGTGAGGTTCTTCTGCATCGCCGCGATGAACTGCTGCGCTGGATCGAAGAATTCCGCCGTCGTGCCGATGCCGACCTCGCGGCCGAGCTTCGTGAAGAAATGTCCGGCTTGGTCGACGAATACAATGACCGTAAGCGGCGGCAAGGCAAACTGGACTTCGTGGACCTGCTGGTTTGCGCCAGAGATCTCGTTAAGAATCAGCAATCTGTCCGTGAATACTTACAGAATCGCTTCAGCCACCTTTTCATTGACGACTTCCAGGACACCGACCCCCTCCAGGCCGAAATCCTACTCCTGCTGGCCGCCGACGACCCCTCGGAATCGGACTGGCTGCGGATCACGCCTGCCCCGGGGAAACTGTTCGTTGTAGGCGATCCTAAGCAGTCCATCTATAAGTTCCGGCGAGCGGACATTCTGCTCTATAGGGATGTACGGGACAAAATGGTCGAGCGCGGCTGCGGCCTGGTGGCGTTGCGCAAGAGCTTTCGCTCGGTCCCCAACCTGCAACAGTTCGTCAACACTGCGTTTGAAACAGAAATGGACGGCGATGGTCACGCGGAATGGATTCCCCTGGAGCGGCATCGGGAAGAAATCGGCGGCCGGCCGAGCCTGATCGCGCTTCCGGTGCCGCGTCCCTACAAGACTCGTCTGTCGAAGGAAGCCGTGAACCGGTCGCTGCCTGATGCCATCGCCGCGTTCATCGCTTGGCTGGTGCAGGAGAGTGGATGGGGATTCAAAGCGAGAGATATCGCGGTCTTATTCCGCCGGCGGACGCAAGGCGGACAAGATCTGACTCGCGAATATGCACGCGCGCTCGAAGCCCGCAACGTCGATCACCTGCTGGCGGGGTCGAAATCCTTCCACCATCGCGAAGAAGTCGAAACCCTGCGAGCCGCGTTGGCCGCGGTCGAGTGGCCCGACGACGAATTAAGCGTCTTCGCCACGCTGAAAGGCTCCCTTTTCGCAATCCCAGACGAGATGCTGCTCGTGCACAAGCACAAGCGCGGACGCCTGCATCCGTACCATCGCGAGGGCGCCGAACCGCCTATTGCCGACGCGCTGGAACTCCTTGCCGGGCTGCATAAGGACCGGAATTATCAGCCATTCGCCGCCACCGTCAATGCCCTGCTCGAAGCAACCCGTGCTCACGCTGGCTTTCTGCTGCGCCCCGGCGGCAACCAGATTCTGGCGAACGTGGCGCGCGTGGCGGACCTCGCCCGCACTTATGAAATGACCGGGGGCGTGTCGTTCCGAGGGTTCGTCGAGGAGCTGACTGCGCAGGCCGAGAAGGAAGAAGCCTCCGAAGCGCCCGTACTCGAAGAGGATTCCGACGGCGTCCGTTTGATGACGGTCCATGGGGCCAAGGGCCTCGAGTTTCCCGTCGTGATCCTCGCGGATCTCACGGCGAATCTGTGTGCGCGCGAGCCGGATCAATATGTCGACGCAGCCAAGCGCGTGAGCGCCACTCGTCTGCTGCGCTGCGCCCCCTGGGAATTGCTGGATCATGAGGCCGACGAAGCCGCGCGAGAACGAGCCGAGGGTGTTCGCGTCGCTTATGTAGCCGCGACGCGCGCGCGCGACCTCCTCGTTGTTCCCGCATGCGGCGATGAGCCGTTTCCTCGGGACAACTGGCTAAGTCCGCTGGATAAGGCGCTGTATCCGTCGCGCGAAGGGTGGCGGAAATCGCGCCCGGTACACGGATTGGGATGTCCGGAATTCGGCGACGCTAGCATCGTCGCGCGACCCATGGATTACGATCGCGAAGCGGAGTTCTCCGTCCGTCCCGGATTGATTACGCCACAGCAGGGATCGCATGAGATCGTCTGGTGGGACCCGACGAAACTAAAGCTCGGCGAGGAAAGCGACCATGGCCTTCGGCAGGAAGAATTATTGAAAGACGACGGAGGCGCGAGCTCCGCTGCTTATCAGGCTTGGCGGCAGCAACGCGCTGCAACCATCGCCGCTGCATCGCGTCCCGAGTTCGCAGTGTTCCTGGCAAGTCAGGCAGCCGGCGCCCCACCAGATCCCGTCGTCGTGGAATTGGTGGGATCAGCATCCAGGCCAGTCGCTACTGGCCGACGTTTCGGCACCCTGGTTCACGCCGTCCTGCGCGATGTCCCACTCGACGCCAACCGCGCTACCATCCGCCAGTGGACGCAGCTCAACGCCCGTATACTAGGCGCACCTCCCGAAGAAATCGAGGCTGCGTGCTCCCGCGTGGAAGCCGCGCTTGCCCATCCTCTTCTCAATCGCGCCAGGGCAGCCGAGCGCAAACATCGCGAATATCCCGTCATGTTGCTCGTCACACTGGAAGGAGCAGGCGGACGCCTTATGGAAGGTATCATCGATCTCGCGTTCGTCGAGGACAATACCTGGATCATCGTCGACTTCAAGACCGACGCGGATATTTCTGAGCGTAACGGTCAGTATCAGCGGCAGCTTCAGTGGTACGCGAGCGCCCTCAGTCGCCTGACTGGCCTGCCAGCACGGGCGTATCTGCTCGGGGTGTAGACTTCCGCTCGACCAGCGTGTATAGCGCCGGCAGCACCAGAAGAGTGAGCGCCGTGGCCGATACTAATCCGCCGATGATCACCACCGCCAGCGGCTTCTGCACCTCCGAGCCAATGCTGTGCGAGAGCGCCATCGGCAGAAGCCCCAGCATGGCTAGAAGCGCCGTCATCAGCACGGTGCGGAAGCGTACCAGTGATCCCTCGATAGCAGCCTGGCGCGCGTCCAATCCTTCAGCACGCAGGGCATTGAAATAGCTCACGATGACCACGCCGTTCAGCACTGCCTGTCCGAAAAGCGCGATGAAGCCGATCGCGGCCGAAACACTCAGCGGGATTTTCGTAATGAGCAACGCCAGTATCCCGCCAACCAATGCGAAAGGAATGTTGGAAAGAATCAGCAGGGCGCTCTTGACCGAGCCGAAGGCATTGAACAGGAGCAAAAAGATAAGGAAGATGCTGATGGGAACGATGATTTTCAAACGCGCCATGGCACGCTGCTGGTTCTCAAACTCGCCACCCCACTGGAGATAGTAACCGGGCGGAAGCGTCACGTTCTGCTTGACGCGCTGCTGCATTTCCTCGACGGCGCTGCCCATGTCGCGGCCACGCAGAAACACCCCGATCGCGTTCAGACGCTTGCCGGATTCATGTGCGATATTCATGCTGCCGGAACCGATACTGAGAGTCGCCACATCTTCCAGGGGCACACGCAATCCGCGCGGCGTCTCCACCAGAATCTTTCCGATAGTAGAGATATCGCGGCGCTGGTCCTGTTGCAGGCGGACCACAACGGGATACTTGCGCTCGCCCTCCCAGATCTCCGTCGCTTCCTTGCCGCCGACAGCCGTCTCGATCACATTCTGCACGTCGACAACGTTCAGTCCGTAGCGTGCCGCTCGCGCCCGGTCGATTTCGATCTGGAGCTGTGGCACGCTGCCTTCGCGATCGATGAACGCTCGCGCCACTCCACGCACCGAGCTCACCTGATCTAGAACTTGCTGCGACGTTTTCTTGATCAGATCCAAATCGTCGCCGAACACTTTGATCACGATCTGACCGTCGATTTGCGAGATACTCTCCAGAATGTTGTCGCGAATGGGCTGGGAGAAACTGGGCTCGAAGCCGGGAACTTTCGACAACTCATCGTCGAAGCGCTTGAGCAATTCTTCCTTGCTGAGCTTGCTCTTCCATTCCTCCTGCGGATAGGTATCCACCAGGAACTCGGCCATGTTAATCTGCTTCGGATCGGTCCCATCCTCGGGACGGCCCGCTTTTGAGATTACCGCGCGCACTTCTGGAAACTGTCTGAGGATGGACCGCACGCGGGCGCATTCCTTGACCGCCTCGCTCACGGAGATCCCGGGTGGGAGTGTCAGATTCACCCATATGGAGCCTTCGTTGAGCTCAGGAAGGAATTCGCTTCCCAGTTGACCTGCTAACAGCAGGCTCCCCGCGAGCGCCATGACAGCCGCCGCCAACACTAGAACCGGCCATCGCACGGCGTGAACCAATAAGGGACGATAGAGTTTCTTGCAAAATCGAACCAGGCGATTCTCGCCGTGCGGTACACCGCCGCGGAGCAGAAAGTAGGCCATCACCGGCACCAGCGTGAGCGAAAACAGCAGTGACCCGAGCAGCGCCGAGACGATCGTGTACGCCATAGGCGCGAAAATTCGCCCTTCCTGCCGCTGTAAGGTGAAGATCGGAATGTGCGCGATGATGATGATCAGCATCGAGAACATAGTCGGCCGTCCCACGTGCGCGGCCGCCTCAATGATCACCTCCCGGACGTTTCCCCGAACCTTGTTGATCGCGGACTTCGCGTGCTGGTGCTCGGATAACTCGCGGAAGATATTTTCGAGCACGATCACCGCTCCGTCGCCGATGATTCCGAAATCCATGGCGCCGAGGGAAAGCAGGTTTGCCGGAAGGCCCCGCAAGCGCAGGCCCATGAAGGTGGAAAGCAGCGCCAGGGGGATAATCGCCGCAACAATTGCGGCGGCCCGCAGGTTCCCCAGGAACAGATACAGCACGATCATCACCAGGACCGCGCCTTCCAGTAAATTCTTGAACACCGTATGGAGCGTCGTGTCGATCAGGAACGTCCGATCGTAGTACGGAACGATGGAGACGCCTTTCGGAAGGATGTTGTCGTTCAGTTCCTTGACTCGCGATTTCACGGCCTTCAGCACTTCTGACGGATTTTCGCCCTTGCGCATCAGGATGATGCCGGTAACGATCTCGTTATCGTCATTCATCCCCACCGTGCCCTGCCGCGGAACCGAACTCACGTCGACCGTCGCAATATCGCGCACCAGCAGAGGCGTTCCGCCGTGCTCGGCCAAAATAATATTGCCGATGTCGTCAGCCGAGCGCAGTAGGCCGAGACCGCGAATCAGATACTGCTGATCGCCCTGTTCCAGATAGCTGCCGCCGGCGTTTGCATTTCCCTGCCCCAGCGCGGTCAGGACTTGCTGCATCGGAACGTTGTTGGATTTGAGCTTGGCCAGATCCAGGCTGACTTGATACTGCTTCAGAAATCCACCCAGGCTGACCACGTCTGCCACTCCGGGTGCGAGCTTAAGGTACCGCGTGATGGTCCAATCTTGAATCGCGCGCAGCTCTCGCAGGTCTTGGCCCTTGCCATTCACGCGATAACGAAACAGCTCGCCGATGGGCGTGGATAAAGGCGCGAGTTGCACCTGGGCTTTGTCCGGAAGATCCACGCCGCGCAGGCGCTCGAGCACCAATTGGCGGGCTTGATAGTCGTCGGCGCGATCGTCGAAGGTGACAATCAGGAACGACAGACCGAACTGCGTGTGCGAGAACATCCGCACTGCGTTGGGTAAGCCGCTCAATCCGATCTCCAGCGGCGTGGTGACCTGCTTCTCGACTTCTTCGGCGGCGTATCCCGGATACAACGTGATGACTGTCACCTGGATATCGGTGACATCGGGGAATGCCTCGATCGGCAGGTTCTCGAACGCCACGACGCCGCCCAGCAGGAATAGCCCGGTCAGCAGGAACACGAACAACGGTTGATGCAGAGCAAAGGAGACTAATCGCCTGATCATCGCAATCGCTAATCCTGTTTCTGCTTACGGCGATAGTCGAGAAGCATCGCTCCGTCGGTCACGATCCGATCTCCAACGCGGAGGCCGCTTGTCACCCTCAAGCGGCCCTCGGCGTCGGGCGCAGCGACGATCAGGCGCCGCTCGAAGCGCCGGTCGGTTTTCGCTGCGAACACGTAGCTCTTGCCATCCTCTGTAAACACCGCGCCCGCGGGAACCGATATCGCGGGCCCGCTCCCGCTCAATTCGAGCGAGGAGGTGATGAACATTTCCGGCTTGAGCAAAACATTGGGATTCGATACCAGCAGTCGCACTTTCAGCGTCCGGCTATCGGGATCGACTTTATCGCTGATGCGTTCCACGTTGGCGGGAAAGCGGCGGTCGGGATACGCTGCGGCCACCACTTGGACCTTCTGACCCACGTGGACCAGATGAATATCGCGCTCGAAAACGTCAACCAGCACCCACACAGTGCTGAGGTCGGCGATAGTGAGAAGAGCGGTGCTATCGGCCTGCACGAATTGGCCGGGAGTAAGATTGCGCTCGATGAGCGTGCCGGCCATCGGGGAGCGTACCGGGATCAGCGAGCGCAAGCCTCCGTCCTTCACTGCTTCTTTCGGATCGATGCCCAGCACGCGGAGCGCTTCTTCGCCCCGGGCCACCTGCGTATTCGCCTTGGCCAGATCGTTCTCCGCCTGCTGGAACGAAATGCGGGAGGCAGCTTGGTGCTCGAACAGATCCTTGTTCATGTTGTAGGTTTTCTGAGCCAGATCCAGATCGCGCTGGCTTTGCAGATAGTCGCTAACCAGCGACGCCACCTCGCGGCTCTTGATCGAAAACAGGACTTGATCCTTGGCGATCGAATCGCCGACGCGCGCTTGAAAGTCGACCACTTGGCCGGGCAGCGGCGCCAGGATGCGAACTGTGCGGTCCTCGTTGAATTGCACTTTGCCGGTTCCGCTCAGGCTGCCCCGCCCCGATTCGGCGCCCACGGTTTCCACCTTGATGTTCGCCAGCATGGCCGGCTCCAGTTCGACATCGTTGGGAAGCTCTCCCTTGGTGGCTTTGCTCGCTCCATCGGATGCCTCGGCGGCAACTTCGGTCACGCCGCTTTTTTGACACCCCGTGATCGCCAGCGCTATCACTGCGGTAAATGAGAGCAACGTCGGCTTCATGGAATCACCTCTTCGCCGACCACTGACGCCAATCGGCTCACGGCCCGGCGATAGTCGGCTTGCGCGTCATAGTAGGTGGACATGGTTTCGTTGAAGGCCCTCTGCGCATCCAGAACATCCAGCAGCGAGCCGGCGCCCGCCTGGTAAACGTAAGTGGTCGTATTGCGGGCTTCCTGGGACAGCCCAAGAAGATCGCTCTCGATATCGCCAATCAACTGGCGCGCCGTTTCATATTCGCGGTAGGCCCCCGTCACTTCGCCCGAGACCTGGGATTGCAGCGCGTCAATCTGCTTTTGCAACTGCACCTCTTCCGACGTCACGCGAGCAATTTCGCCCTGATTCCGGTTGAACACCGGCAACGGTACGCTGAAGAAGAATCCCACGGAATTTCCAGTACCGTTCACACCTTGCTGGCGACGATACTCCGCGCCTGCGGAGTAATCCACTTTGCCGTTCGCCAGTTGCAGTCGCAGTTCGGACTGCGACCGTGCTTGATCTAAACGCGCGGCTTGGATGTCGGGACGCACTGTAATTGCACGGGTTTGGATTTGGTCCAGAGCCGGCGTGGCGGGCGGAATGGGAATTTTCAGCGGATCGCTAATGTCGACTATGGGCTGTCCAGGTCCGCGTCCCAGCAATGTTTGGAGCCGGACCCGGGCTGTCGTCAGCGCCAGCTCCGCCGTCTTGACGTTGCTGCGGAACTGCAGCATCGCCACCCGGGAACGTGTCAGCTCGATCGGCGGAATGGCCCCGCCCTGCAAGCGTGTCTCGTTGAGCTGGACGACTCCTTCAAGCGATTTCAAGTTGTCATTGGCTAAATCCAGGCGCGCTTTAGCCTGGATGACGTCGATACAGGCCAGCGTGACGTCCAGTCTGAGACGGCGGATCGAATCGGCCACCCGCGCCTCGGCGATCTTCTGCGCGTAGCCAGCGGTATCCACTCGGTATTCGCGCTTGTGCCCGCGTTCCCAAGGAATATCGACGCGCAAGGCCGTCTCTGTCGGTCCCGCACCGTTCGCCTCGCTGTAGCCGGTCCCCAGCCAGTCCAGGTGATCCGAGGAGGCGCTCACCACCGGGTTGGGACGAAGGCGGGCAGTAATCACCGCCGTTTCGGCGACCGGAATGCCGAGCTTCTCCGCCAGCAATCCAGGGTTGTTCTGGAGAGCTTCCTGAACAGCCTGTTCAATTGTTAGGCTCTGTGGCTCCTGGGCGAACGCCCGGCATGCAGCCACAGCCGCAATCGACCAGAACACCAATGACTTCGCGTGATTCACATATCTCCTGACAGTTCTCACCGCTTCTCAGCCCTAACCAGGCTGACCGGCTCATTTAGTTTTTAGTGGGATCAGAAATTGCGGGGAGGGCCACGCGGGCGCTTATCGGAACGGTACGCATCCGTCAAAGACGGCTCATGTTGACGGGCAAGACCGGCAACATTGGGTTCCGGCGCGGCGATCGAAGTCGCGGGCGTCAGGAACTGCGTCCGCTCCTCGGAGATAGCGAACAATGGAAGCTGTGCGGCACGCGCGCGCCAAGCCGACGCTGGCCGCTCACTCCAGAGCTTGCGGAAGTCCGCCAGACGGCCTTCGTGAAAAGAGCCAGCTCCGTCGTTGATCCATACGCCGATAGGCTGGCTGGATAACGGTTCGAATACGACCAAGTCCCCGTCATCGTCGCCATCCACGTCCTGGCTGCTTAGCTCGACGGTTGCTCCCGGGCTCAGGAAACGGAAAGTAGTCTGCTGCAGCGCACCCAGTGTGATGCTAACTTCCTGGGAATAACCATTGGACTCATGACGTCCCGATCGCGCAGTCGCCAGGTCGACGTTCTGATCCCCGTTGAGATCTGCCAGCACCCAACCTGAGACCCCGGGGGAATCCAGGGCGCTGGGAAGATCGTGGACGGAACCGGCAAGTCCGCTTCCCGCCAATCCGCTGCCCGCCAAAAGGACAACCAGAAGGCGGCGAGTCCACGAATTAACGTCAGAGTGCACGATTATCTCGATTATACCTATCTCAGCCAGCGCTCGAAGAACTCTACCATCGTGGCATTCAATTGGCGGGCCTCTACGCCGGTCACCGCATGAGTCTTCTGCGTATAGATTTGCATCTCGAACGGCTGACCCGCGCGCTCGAGCGCATCGGCCATCTGGACCGTGTTCTGGAACAGGACATTGTCGTCCTCCACATTGTGCGCGATCATCAGCTTCCCCTTAAGGTTCTTGGCCTGCGCCGGCAGGGCCGTATTCTTGTAGCCGGCCGGATTGTCCTGAGGCAAACCCATGTAGCGCTCGGTATAAATGGTGTCGTAGTTGTGCCAATCGGTTACAGGAGCGCCCGCGATTCCGGCGAGAAAAACGCCGGGCGCATTCAGCATTGCATTAAGAGTCATAAATCCGCCGTAACTCCACCCGCGAATTCCAATCCGCGCCCGGTCGACGAATCCCAGCGATACCAAATACTCAACGCCAGCCACCTGGTCCGCCAGTTCCTGCACTCCGAGCTTCCGGAATACGGCGGTCTCAAAGGCGTGCCCACGACCAGAGGATCCTCGATTGTCCACCTGCCAGATCACGAATCCCTTATTCGCCAGCACCTGATCCAGATCCGCCCCCATCCAGGTATTGCGCACTCCCTGCGAATCCGGGCCGCCATAAACCAGAACGACGGCCGGATATCTCTTGCCGGCATCAAAACCAGCCGGCCGGATGAGGCGCGCATATAGCAGCGTTCCATCGGGAGTGCGGAAGCTGACCAGCTCGGTCGGCAGGATCTCGTAGTCATCGATCAACTTTCTGTTCCGCTCGCGATACACACCCAATTCCCGTCCATCGCCTGCATGCACCGTAGCACCCGGCGGAGATGACAAGTTCGAGAACGTATCGAGATAAAAGTGTCCACCCGGCCCCATGGCGATCGTATGCGTGCCCGCGCCCGTGCTGAGCTGGCGCTTCCCCTCGCCCGTTAGCCCCACACTGTAAAATTGCCGCTCCAGCGGGCTGGTCTCGCTGCCTGTGTAGTAAATGCGCCCAGCGGCTTCGTCGACGCCGGTAATTCCCGTCACCTCCCAAGATCCCTGTGTCAATTGCCGAACCTTTTTGCCGTCAATCGAGTGCAGGTATATGTGCCTGAAGCCGTCGCGCTCACTCAACCAAAGAAACTGTTGTCCCGCAGTCACGAATACCGGATCATCTTGGACGTGGACCCAGAACTTGTCGGCCTCCTCCAGAATCCGCGATGCTTTGCCCGATCCCGCCGCCGCTAAAAGCAATTCGAGCTGGTTCTGCACACGATTCGTTCGCACCACGTAAACGTTCCTGGAATCCGGGGTCCAGCCCACACGCGCAATCAAAGAATCGCGAGTGCTGCCCGCATCCATCCAGCGAGTATTGCCGCCGCGCGCTTCCACCACGCCTACTCGAACGTCCGGATTATTATCGCCAGCCTGTGGGTAGCGCTGAGGCTCATAGATAGAACGCGGACCGCGCAAATCTTCGTGAGGATAAAGTGGCTCGCGGCTGATATCGAACTGCATGTAGGCGATCGATTTCGAATCCGGCGACCACCAATACGCCGTGCCTAGATCGAGCTCTTCCGGATATACCCAGTCCAAACCGCCGTTACGCAACGTGCCCGAGCCGCCGTTGGTCAAGCGCGTTTCGCGCTTCGACGCAATGTCCAGAGTGTACAAATCCCACTCCCGTCGAAATGCCACCATCTTCCCATCCGGTGAGATTTTAGGATCGCGTTCCGCGACCGGTGTCTTGGTGAGCTGCGTCCACTTACCAGTGTCAGTCCGAATGACGAACACATCTCCGCCGCCGGAATAAAGTACTTGACCACCGGCCCACTGCACCGGTGTTTCTCGTACACGCCGATTCTCCCAATCAAACGGCCGCGATTCCACTACCGCCGCCCGCACGGCAGCCGCATCCATCTCGGCCGTATCTGCCAGATCCTTGGACGATGCCGTGGCTGGATCGTAGATCACCAGTTTCCGGCCCTGACGATAGAGGAACTGATTGCCATCAGGCGACCACGCGACCGGATTTCCAGGACCCTGCGGATTAAGGCGGGCGGCCTCCTCCATGGTCTCGAGCGTGACGGGCTTTTTCTGCGCCAGCAGACACGCCGGAACGCACGCCAGGAACAAAAACGCCGGTCTCATCGTATCCTGATTGTAAGTTTAATGCGGATCGTAATTGAATGAGAGTCACGTTCTGGGGTGCCGCCCAAACGGTTACCGGATCTATGCACCACGTCGAGGCGGCAGGAAAGCGATTCCTTCTCGACTGCGGTCTGTACCAGGGACGCCGCCGCGACGCGTTTGAACGCAACAGTCATTTCCCGTTTCCGGTCTCCAGGGTCGACGGAGTGATTCTTTCTCACGCCCACATCGACCACAGTGGAAATCTTCCCACTCTGGTTCACAACGGGTACCGCGGACCCATTTATTCCACGCCCGCTACCATCGACCTGTGCCGTCCCATGCTGGCCGATTCGGCATTTCTCCAGCAGAAGGACGTCGAATTCTGCAATCGCCGCCGGGAACATCGCCGCTCCAAGGGCCTCGACGATCACGAGTGCGATCCTTTGTATCTTCCCGAGGACGCGGAAAACGTGAATCCCTTGTTTCATTCCGTCCCGCTAGGAGAAACCAAGGAAGTGGCGCCCGGATTTCGCTATCGGACCTACGAAGCCGGCCACATGCTCGGCGCGACCTCGATGGTTATTGAGGCTGATGGCGTACGATTGGCCTTCTCCGGCGACGTAGGCCGCAAGCATCTGCCGATTCTTCGTGATCCGATTACGCCCGATCCGGTCGACTACCTGATCATGGAGAGTACCTACGGGGATCGGTTCCACAAACCGGTCGCGAACGTCGCTTCCAAGCTCGCCGAAGTGGTTAATCGTACCGCCCGCCGCGGCGGCAAGATCATCGTTCCCTGCTTCGCGGTGGGGCGCACACAGCAGCTGGTGATGATCCTGCACCAGTTGATGGACGCGCAGGAGATTCCGTCGATTCCAATTTTCGTGGATAGCCCGCTGGCCGTGAACGTCACGGACATCTTCCGCAAGCACCCCGAGTGCTATGACGAACAAACCCAAAAGTTTCTTTCAGACGGGGACGATCCCTTCGGATTTTCCAGGTTGCGTTATATTCGGGACGTCAACGAATCGAAGGCGCTCAATAGCTTGCATGGTCCGTTCCTGGTCCTTTCCGCCTCCGGCATGTGCGAAGGCGGACGCATTCTTCATCACTTGCGGAATAACATCGAGGATCCCCGTAATACCATCCTTATCCCGGGATTCCAGGCTGAATACACACTGGGCCGCAAGATCCTTAACGGTGACCGCGAAGTTCCTATCTTCGGCGAGCCCATGCCGCTCCGCGCCGAAGTCGTTTCGCTGGACGAATTAAGTGGTCACGCCGACCAGAGCGAGCTAATCGAATGGATGCGCCCGCTAGCGCCCCGTCTCAAGAAAGTATTCTTAGTGCACGGTGAGCTCGAGCAGGGTGCTGCGCTGGCTGAAGTGATCCGCAAGGAATTCAAGCTCGAGGTACAGCAACCTTCCAGAGGTCACAGCTTCTTACTCAGCTAACTCTTATCGACGAGGGATCATCATCATGGCTTTTTGTGTAAATTGCGGCAGTCAACTTCCCGACGGCGGACGATTCTGCACCAATTGCGGTACACCATTAAACGCCGCCCCCGGCGGCTCTTCTCAGCCGCCGACAGTTCAACCACTCGACTACACCATCCAGGGCGACAATCTTCAGGTGATTCGCATCCGCCTGCAGCCCGGCCAGGAGCTATACGCCGAAGCCGGGAAGATGGTTTACAAGCAGCCGCAGGTAGCCTGGGAGACTCGGATGAGCGGCGAAACGCTCGGCGAAAAGCTTCTAGGAGCATTGAAGCGCAAGCTCATGGGCGAGTCTCTTTTCTTGACCTACTTCCGCGCGTCCATACCGGGCGAAGTCGGCTTCGCCGGTAGCTATCCAGGGCGAGTGCAGGCGTTCGAGCTGAAAGCGGGCCAGAACATCTTCGTGCAGCGCGACGCGTTCGTTGTGGCGCAATCCAGCGTCCAGCTCAACATCGCACTG
>Ga0105237_10004350_pt1 | contig 16414 bp, 15 predicted proteins | sample KBSC24metaG_FD_81520 | JGI IMG/M metagenome (GOLD analysis project Ga0105237, IMG submission 81520) | Corn rhizosphere microbial communities from Kellogg Biological Station, Michigan, USA - KBS C2-4 metaG | ecosystem: Host-associated > Plants > Roots > Rhizosphere > Soil | place: Michigan, USA... | reverse complement strand
TGGTAGGGATCGAAAAAACGATCCATGCCTGTGAGGTCCAGATAGAACTCGTCTATCGACGCCTTCTCGAACAAGGGTGCCTTCGCCCCGATGATCTCCGTCACCCACCGGGAATATTTGCTGTATTCGCCGCGTGCATTTCCCACTACCGTCGCGTGCGGACATAGACGCAACGCGGTCTTCATCGGCATCGCCGAATGGATGCCATACTTACGCGCCTCATAACTGCAGGCCGCCACCACTCCCCGTTCGCTATGCCCCCCGACCAGCAAGGGTTTCCCTTTCAGCGAAGGGTCTTTGATGCATTCCACCGATACAAAAAAGGCGTCGAGGTCAAAATGGGCGATATAGCGTTGAGGTGTCACTTGCGACGACATAAGTTATACAAATGTACTAAACAATCAACCCAAAAAGAGAGATATTAAATTATTATACAACATATTAAATATCAATATTTTACAATCAAATACAAACCAATAATTTACAATATTGGCATAATTTTGATTTCAAAAATATACCAATATCTATCAAAATTGGCGTATTTTTGATTCATGAAACCCATGGAAGAAAAAAAATTAAGATCCTATTTTCATAACAGGAACACGTTTTCCAGGGAGGAGTTATATGATTATTTCATTTCGGAAGAAGGCGAATTAAATACAGGCACATTCGGCTGGCGTATTCACGATCTGAAACAAAAAGGAATTCTCCAGGAAGTTAGAAGCGGATGGTACACACTTACTATCAAACAGAAATATACGCCAGTTCCGGATAAAAATATACTCAGAATCGACAAGATCATTAAAAATAATTTTCAGCAGGTGTCCTATTGCATCTGGAATATTGACTGGCTTAGCGACTTTACCATGCACCAATTTAGTCGCAATACTTTTATTGTGGAAATTGAAAAGGACTTAAGGAGTCCCTTATATTTTTATTTGCACAATAACGGTTTCCGGGATGTGCTCGACCATATCGCAGGAAAAGAACTTTTTATTTCGAATGCAAAAAATCCGATTTTTATATTACCATTAATATCGAGAGCCCCTATTCAGGAAATTACTATCGACAATAGGAAATCCATACCTTGTCCTACTATAGAAAAAATACTGGTCGATATTTACGAAGATGACCGGCTGTTTTACTTCGTTCAGGGCGCAGAACTGGAAAGAATATTTGAAAATGCGCTCACATGGTATGCAGTTAATCTCACTACATTATCAGGATACGCCAAAAGGAGAGGCAAAGAAAGATCTATAAATAATTATTTGGAAACCAAGTTTCCGCATTTACTTTCAACTGACATAGAATGATCAAGTCACAATGCTTTCAGAAAGAATGGATAGACGAGCTGAGAAAACAGAAGGAATATCAGAAGATCAATCCACCCCTGCTGGAGAAAATGATCCATGCTTTATCTCTGCTGCAACACCTCCGAACCCAACAGTTAGATTTTATTTTTAAAGGCGGAACAAGCCTGATACTTCTGCTTGATAATGCGAACCGGTTTTCTGTAGACATCGACATTATTACTGAAGCAAGCCGGGAACATATCGAACACATATTAGAGCAAGTAGATGAGCGATCTGTCTTCACACATTGGCGGTTGGACGAAAGAAGAAGTTATCGGCATGGCATCCCGAAAGCGCACTATGAACTTGAATATCCATCTCGAATAAATAAAGGGGCCAATTATATCCTGTTGGATATCCTATTTGAAAAAGCACATTATCCAAGTGTGCAGGAATTACCAATCCAAAGCAAGTGGATATTGACAGAAACCCTTATACCGGTATCTGTTCCTACAATAGAATCCATTACCGGAGATAAGTTAACGGCTTTTGCACCTACAACCACCGGTATTTTGTATGGAAAAGGCAAGGAACTGGAAATTATCAAACAATTATTCGATTTGGGACATTTATTCGACCAAATTCAGACTGTAGAAATAGCAGCAGCCAGCTTTAGCACATTCGCCCGGCAAGAAGCCGCTTACAGGAATCTGACAATCACTCCTCAAGATATACTGCAGGACAGTATCAACACGTGCCGGATCATCAGTTTTCGGGAACGCAATAAGGCCAATCCGGAGCGTTCCTGGTTTGCAGAACTACAAAATGGTATCCGAAGTTTTAGCAGCTACCTTATTCAGGGGCATTTTCAGATTGAAGAAGCCATCGTGTCCTCAGCAAAGGTGGCCTATCTATCTGCCAGAATATTAAAAGAAGATCACCGTCCATTGGAAAAATATGTAGGACAACAGTTACAGGAGATGGATATAACCAATCAGGACTGGAATGGATTGAACAAATTGAGACGATTTCGTGATCAATCCGCTTTTTTTTATCGGTATCACTGCCTAAATACCCTGGGATTGAATTAAACCAGCTGAATTGATATGTACCAAATTACGACAGCCTTGTTTCAAAACCGGTCACTCTCCAGCCGCGGACCCGCACTAATCCACTGAAAGTCAACCCGAAACAACTCTGGCATCTTCTTAGCCCTCAAAAAACCATGCTAAAGAACTACTGGACCATCGCCATACGCACCCTCCTGCGGAGCAAAGGATTTTCTTTCCTCAACCTCGCCGGTCTTTCCGTCGGCATGGCCAGCGCCACCCTGATCCTCCTTTGGATACACAACGAATCCACCTACGACAGCTTTCACAGCAACGGCGCGCAGATCTACCAGGTATGGAACCGCGGCATCATCAGCGGCAAGCTGGCCTGCTGGAACAATACCCCCAAAATACTCGCCCCTACCCTGCGCCGCGAATATCCCGCTATTGCCAATATATGCCGCGCGGACAACCGTTGGTTCGTCACCGACGCCGGAGAAAAGAAAATGTCCAGCCATGCGCTGGTCGTCGACAGCACCTTCCTGTCCATGTTCAGCTTCCCCCTGTTGCAGGGCAGCCCCGCCAGCGCATTACGCGACCCCTATTCCATCGTCCTGACCCAGTCGCTCGCCAAAAAGCTTTTCGGCGACAAAGACCCCATGAACCAGCTGGTAAAGATCAACAAGAGCCAATTCGCCGTCACCGGCGTCCTTAAAGACCTTCCGCCAAACACCGATTTCGAATTTGAATACCTGCTGCCCTACAACTATGAACGCGTCATCGGCGAAGACGACGCAGACAGCGCAAACAGCTGGGGCAACAACTCCGTCACCACCTGGGTCCAGCTGCAACCCAACGCCACGGAGGCCGCCACGGATTACCAGATACAAAAGACGACCCTCCGGCACAGCAAGGGCATAGAAAAGACAGAGATATTCCTTCACCCGCTGAGCAAACTGCATCTGTACTCGGACTTCGAGGGTGGCGTCAACACGGGAGGTTATATCACGACAGTGCGTCTTTTCGCTGTTATCGCCGCCTTTATCCTGTTGGTGGCCTGTATCAACTTTATGAACCTGTCAACGGCGCGCAGCGAGAAAAGGGCGCGCGAAGTGGGCATCCGTAAGGTCGCCGGCGCCTATCGCAGTCTGCTGATCGGCCAGTTCCTCGGGGAGTCGGTCCTGCTGGCTTTCTTATCGGCCATCCTTGCGGGAATTTTGGTCTATTTCAGCCTGCCTCCTTTCAATAGCCTCGTCGGCAAACAGCTGACGATCCCGTACGGCAGCCTCTGGTTCTGGGCGCTGGCTCTTTTATTCATCTTCGTCACGGGTGTCCTTGCCGGCAGCTATCCCGCCTTTTTTCTTTCGGGGTTCCGGCCTGTCGCCGTGTTAAAAGGGGTGTTCAAAAAATCGCACGCGGCCACGAGCCCGCGCAAAATACTCGTCGTTCTCCAATTCTCCTTCGCCATCCTGCTCATCATCTGTACGTTTATTGTTGTCCGTCAGATACGGTATGCGCAGGATCGCGTCGCGGGGTACGATCGCAGCCGCATCGTCTATCACTGGCTTACGGGTGAGATCAACGACCATTATGCGGCGCTGAAACGCGATCTCATCAGTTCCGGCATCGCTACGGACGTCTGTCGCACCGCATCCCCTTTGACAAGCATCATCAGCGATAGCTGGGGGTTCCAGTGGGAAGGCAAGGTCGTCGATGACCACACCGATTTCGACCGGTACTGCGAAGACGAAGGGCTGGTACGTACTGCCGGTATCCAGCTGGTGCAGGGCCGTGACATCGATCTGAAGACCTATCCCACCGACTCCGCCGGCATGCTGATCAACGAGTCGGCCGTCAAAGCCATGGGTTTCAAAGATCCAATTGGCCAGCTCGTCAAGGACGACCCTTTCGTTTTCCATATCGTGGGTGTCATTAAAGATTTCTCCATGCGATCGCCTTACGAAGCCCCCCGCCCGATGGTCATCGAAGGCGCCCAGATAAAATTCTTCAACGTCGTCAATATCCGTCTCGCGCAGGGTCGCCGCACGGCACAGAGCATCGAAACGATGCGCGTGATCTTCACCCGATATAACCCCGACTATCCATTCGAATATCATTTCACCGACGACGACTTCGGCCAGAAATTCGCCACCACCCAGCGCATAGCCACGCTCACCGGGCTCTTCGCCGGCCTCACGATCTTTATTTCCTGTCTGGGTCTCTTCGGTCTGGCCGCCTACACGGCCGAAAGCCGCGTCAAAGAGATCGGCGTCCGCAAGGTCCTGGGCGCCTCTGTCCTCAGTATCACCACTCTGCTGACTAAAGATTTCCTGACGCTGGTGGGTCTTGCCATCCTCATCGCCTCGCCCCTTGCCTGGTATATCATGGACAGCTGGCTGAAGGGCTACAGCTACCGCGTCCGTATCGATCTGTGGGTATTCCTGTTCGCCGGCGCCGTCTCTATCGGGATCGCCCTGCTGACCGTCGGGGGACAGGCTATCGCCGCGGCACGCACGAATCCGGCGAAGAATCTCAGGCCCGAGTAGGGGCGGGGTCAGGCCGCGGCCTTTTTCAAATTAGGATTGAACGGGTCGATCGGCCGCGGCAGAAAATACCCCTTGATCAATTCTTTATTGATGACGCAAAGTTCGATGTGCAGACGGTCTGTGAAATTGGAGCCTTCGTAAAGCGCGTGCCCTTCGAGGAATGCGCTTCGGACGGAGTCGTAGGGTTGAATGCCTTTTTTTTCCCTGGTCTCATGAGCGCATTTTATAACGGCGCAATCCAGTTCCCGTCTTGCTCCCTTATTAACAGGCATATCCTTATTTGTAAAACTATACGCTTCAACCAGCCGATGATACGCTTTTTTAACAACGACGAGTGATTCCGACTCCAATAAATTGAGACAGTTACCCAATTCAATGATCCCTCCTATTACAAAGGGTGTCGTAATCCTTGTCTTGTTTTTTTGCTTCCCCTCGGCGGATTCATTGGCATATAACAGCGCCCTGCCCGGATTCTGTTCCCAAAAATAGATCCCGCTTCCCAACCAATCCCAGGAATTCTCGCTGGGATCCAGGTCCATTTCTCCTTTTACTACTTTCAAACCCACCTCTTTGTCACAACTATGAAACCCGATGGTCTGAAAAGGTTGATAATAGGTCATTTCTTCTTCCTCCTTTTTGCCTCTTTTGCCTCGTGTTTTCTTCGGCTTTCTTCTGTTTCTATTCCCGCATCGATAAGAAACTTCCACGTCGCCTCTTTCGATTTCAGCGCCTCATCAAAGACCTCGTCAATCGCCTTTAACATTTCATTCATTTCTTTCTGTGTCATATCCACAATATTTTAAGGGTGATGAATAAATAAAGCTCCTCTCTCAAATTTACCTTTATTTAAAATCCACGAAAAATGAAATTTCTAACCATCACGACTTTCTCCCATCCAATTCCGGAGCCTCCGGTCACTCAAATTTTCGCTCCTCCGGTGACGGCATAAATATTATCTTTATGGGATGGACACATTAACGTCTGCGGAATACGCCGCCTACTGGAACCAGGCCATTCCCTTTCAACAGTACGCAGCTAACGTCGAAGCAGAAGCAGCCACCAACCCTACTGAAGGCAACAACAAGTACGTACCTATCAACTGGCGACGCATGCAGCGCATCGCCAAAACAGCGCAGCTTTCGGATGCAGCCTGGCAGCTGCTGAGTCAACTAAAAGAAAAGATATACTGGCTCGTCCTCACCGAGAATTGGTGCGGCGACTCAGCCCAGTCAACACCCATCATGGAAAAGATGGTCGAAGCGTCCAAGGGGAAAATAGAAATGCGTTTCATCTACCGTGACGCCCATCTGCAACTGATGAACGCACACCTCACGGGCGCCAGCCAGTCGATCCCCAAAGTGATCCAGTTGGATACGAACTTTCATGTCATCGGCAGCTGGGGTCCCCGGCCCGATGTAGCGCAGCAATTGGTCATGCGGCTGAAATTCCATCCTGATCCCGCTATCGCGCACACCTATACGGAACAGCTGCATAAATGGTATGCGCAGGATAAACAAGTGGGTATCGAAGCCGGTCTCGTGAACCTTGTCAAAGAGGCAGTGACGGCGCAATCGGCAGACCCACAACCATAGCCCCTGATCGGCCAACCCGCCACCGGAGACAACGCAACCAACCCATTAAATTACCGGTATACGTCCAGTAACCCATCCGGCAGCTCTACATGCACCTCCTTATTCTTCTTATCTACCTTGCGCAGCGTCTCTTCGTGGATAGGGATGAGGGCTTCTTTGCCGCCTTCCAGGGCTATCTTGCACAACACCTGGTGCGGCTGTTCGATGACTTCCAGGATCTCCCCGAGATCGGTTTTCCCGTCCCACATCCGGAACCCTACCAGGGATATGGGCGCAGAGGCACCGGCAAACTGCATAAAGTCGGCTTCGGTGAGCCATACTTCTTTTTGTACGACGCGGCGGGCGGCTTCCTTGGTGTCGAGACCTTCCAGTTTGACAAACAGCTCATCGGCGCTCTTGACGCGAACGCTTTCGATGAACCAGGGCAGCATCTCGTCTTTTTTGTCCTCCAGGAAAATGGTTTTTAGCCCCTTCAGCGTCGTTTTCTTGCCCAATCGGTGCAGGAGAACCAGTTCGCCCTGGAGGCCAAAGACGGCCACCAATTTGCCAATGTTGCGGTAGTTGTTTGCCATAAAGATGTCCGCGGCGGATGAGCCAGCGGTAAGATTGTGCCCCGCGGCGGATGAGCCCGCCATAGCCATATAAAAAAAACAGAGGGCCTCTCAGCAGACCCTCTGGCAAAATTACATTAATGACCAGCGCGTGGATTACGCCTCCCAAAAGCGACGCCGAATGACGCTACGCCTCCAAAGGCTACGCCTCTTGTGCAGGCCCACCTTCGCTCTTCCTTTCGACTCTCTCAACCCTTCTCATGGGAGGTCCGCCAGGGCCCCTTCTTCCGGGACGCGCTTTGCGGTTATCTTCCTGGCGCTTCTTCATCTGGGCTTCGTGTTCGCCATGCCACTTCTGGAATTTCTCCATAGCAGCCGCGTCATCGAATAACCCTAATTTGACACCACGCAATAAGTGTTTCAGGTAGAGAACACCTTTGTAAGAGAGAATACGACGTACGGTATCCGTAGGCTGAGCACCTTTGTGCAGCCAATCCAGCGCCTTTTGGCGATCGAGTTGGACCGAAGCGGGAACAGTCAATGGATTGTACGTACCGATCTTTTGGATGAATTTACCATCCCTGGGCGCACGGGCGTCGGCAACTACGATGAAGTAGAATGGCCGCTTCTTAGACCCATGGCGTTGCAGTCTGATTTTAACTGGCATCTTAAATAGAAATTTAAATGCGTGAACAAATAAGGTTACTTTCTTTCTTTGGGATTGCAAAACTAGCAATCTGCTATCACATTTCAAAAATAATACTTCAGAGTTTAAAGAGCGAATCTTGCAGCGAAAATTTTACAAATGGTGTAAAACTTTAACTTTCAACATGGGAAAACTCCTAATTTCTCCGCGACTGGCCTAAATTTCCGCGTAATTTCCACAGCAAATTTTAGGCCCTCTCCCTTCACCTTACCCCGGGGCGGCGGCACTTGCACTCTCAGCGGACCAAGGCGCGAGGCATAACCCAAAAGCCGCCTTGCATGGGCCACCTCATCATCTCACCCCAAAACCCTGATAATGCACAGCGGCGTTGGGTGTATGCCTCCGTGCCACATAAAGCACATCTTAGCGCCTGCGTCCCAGCGGAGCTTCGGCGGGGCTGCTTAGTCCTTCGTCGAAGCTTCGTCCCTGGAACTTCGGCGGAGCTGCTTAGACCTTCGTCGAAGCTTCGTTCCTCGCTTCTCCTCGGCCGTACCCTTCGCCGCTCGGGTACCCTCCTTCTCGTTCGTGGCGTTCGCTCTGCTCCGCCACTCCTCGGCCGTACCCTTCGCCCCGCTCGGGTACTCCCCTTCTCGCTCATAACCTTCGCTGCGCTCGGTTACCCATCGGCATCTTATTCATCATTTTCATCATCTGCTTCATCTGCTCAAACTGCTTCAAAAAGGCATTCACTTCGTTGATATCCTTGCCACTACCCTTCGCCAGCCGTTTGCGCCGGCTGAGATCGATGGTGTCGGGATTGGACCGCTCAAAAGGCGTCATGGAATTGATGATCGCCTCGATGCCTTTAAACGAGTCGTCGCTGATATCGATATCCTTGATGGCCTTCCCCACTCCCGGTATCATCCCCAAAAGGTCCTTGATATTCCCCATTTTCTTTATCTGCTCGAGCTGTTGCTTAAAATCCTCAAAATCGAACTGGTTCTTGCGGATCTTCTTCTCCAGCTTCTTCGCCTCGGCCTCGTCAAACTGGGCCTGAGCCTTTTCGACGAGGGTCGTGATGTCCCCCATCCCCAGGATACGCTGGGCCATACGCTCGGGGTAGAACACGTCCAGGGTGTCCAGTTTCTCCCCGCTGCTGATGAATTTGATGGGCTTGTTGACGGTGTATTTGATGGATAGAGCGGCCCCGCCCCGGGTGTCACCGTCCAGTTTGGTCAGGACCACGCCGGAGAAGTCGAGCCGGTCGTTAAAGGCTTTGGCGGTGTTGACGGCGTCCTGGCCCGTCATGGAGTCCACCACGAACAGAATTTCCCCAGGATTGACGGCCCCCTTGATGGCTGCGACCTCCTGCATCATCGCCTCGTCGACGGCCAGACGGCCGGCCGTATCCACGATGACAACGTTCTTATTTTTCGCGCGGGCCTCTTTGATGGCATTTTGGGCGATCTCTACGGCGGACTTGTTGTCGGGTTCGCTATAGACGTCAACGCCGATCTGGCCGCCCAGCACTTTCAGCTGTTCGATAGCGGCCGGCCGGTAGATGTCGGCGGCGACCAGCAACGGAGACAGTCCTTTACGGCCCTTCAGATAATTGGCCAGCTTGCCGCTGAAGGTCGTTTTACCGCTACCCTGCAATCCGGCGATGAGAATGACCGCCGGGCTGCCCTTGGCGTTGAGCTCGCTTTCCGTGCCGCCCATGAGACCCACCAGCTCGTCTTTGACGATCTTGACCATCAGCTGACCCGGGCTGATGGCGGTGAGCACCTTTTCTCCCATTGCCTTCTCCCGCACGGTGTCGGTGAATTCTTTGGCTATCTTGAAGTTGACGTCCGCGTCGATCAGCGCGCGGCGTATGTCTTTGACCGTTGCCGCGATGTTCAGCTCGGTAATACGGCCTTCTCCCTTTATCTGCTTAAACGCCGACTCGAGCCGCTCCGATAAATTTTCAAACATGGTATATCTTTTTCGGCGCCGGGGCGCCTCTGGTTGTAATAAAAAAAGTGAATATAACCAGGTTACATTCACTTAAAGAGGGTCAAAATTAAGAAAAGTCAGTGTATTATTTGATCAAATCTTTCTGTTTAGTCCTGAATCTTGTTTTCGATGCATGCTGTCCGCATTTTAGGCGATCGGCGCTGTCCGCGCTTTAGGCCCGCCGGCGCGTCCGGCTCCTAGATGCCCAGATAGCTGCGCAGCATTTTCGAGCGCGAATTGCTCCTCAGCTTGGTAATGGCCTTGTCCTTTATCTGGCGCACGCGTTCGCGCGTCAGGTTGAACTTTTCGCCGATGTCTTCCAGGCTCATCGGATGGTCCACCCCGATGCCGAAGAAAAAGCAGATCACCTCTTTCTGACGCTCGGTGAGTGTCTTCAGGCTGCGGTCAATCTCCTGTTTCAGCGACTCCTTATGCTCGATGTTGGTCTCGGCCCTTTCCGCATTGGGATTTTCCAGCACGTCGATGAGAGTGTTGTCTTCCCCTTCCGACAGCGGCGTATCCATGCTTACGTGACGGGCCGAAATACCCAGCGTGGAAGACACCTCTTCGATGTCCAGTTCCAGCAACTCGGCCAGCTCCTCGGCGGAAGGTTCGCGCTCAAACTCCTGCTCCAGATGCGAATACGCTTTCTGAATGCGATTGGTGAGGCCTACCTTGTTGAGGGGAAGACGGACGATACGGGATTGCTCGGCCAGCGCCTGTAAAATGCTCTGGCGGATCCACCATACTGCATAAGAAATAAATTTGAAACCACGTGTTTCATCAAATCGCTGGGCGGCTTTGATGAGGCCAAGATTGCCTTCGTTGATGAGATCCGGCAGGGAAAGTCCCTGATTCTGGTACTGCTTGGCTACGGATACGACAAAGCGAAGGTTCGCTTTGGTTAATTTATCTAGAGCTCTTTGATCGCCCTGCTTTATACGAATAGCGAGTTTGACCTCTTCCTCGGGACTGATCAACTCGACTTTTCCTATTTCCTGCAGGTACTTCTCCAGGCTCTGAGATTCACGATTAGTTATACTCTTCGTGATCTTCAGTTGACGCATGCTCATAGGCAGAGGTCTTTAAAGGGTTTTTAAGGTTTGTAAGGCTTTTTTTAAAAGGATTGCTTAAATTCTATGTCTAGCTTTGGTAAAAACGAATAAATTAGTCTTTTCGTGCATTAGATCGTCGCCAACTGATTCCTGTAGATGTGACTAGCAATTTAACGATTTGTCCTCTCTCGGCCAATTTTTTTACTAATTGATTGAAAATCAAATCAGGTAGGTTAAAATTTTATTAAAATCTACCCACTTCCCATAATAAATATTAGCGGAAAAAAAATTTTGATGGTTGAAATTTTTTTCTATCATTGCACCAAACCGGAACCGGAACATTAATACAGAAAATATATGTTCCGGACAGATAATCCGGAGCTTGGTCCAAAGATTAATCGCATTAGATGAGTAAGAAACAAATATTTACGTTAGAGTATCCGGTCAGATGTTCACCCTCGATCTTATACGAATTTTTAAGCACACCTGCCGGCTTGCAGGAGTGGTTTGCAGATAAAGTAGACGAACGGGACAATGTGTTCAGCTTTTCCTGGAATGGCACCACCGACAAGGCGGAGGTCACTGAAAGCGAATTCGAAAAATTTATCCGGTTCCACTGGGTGGAGGCGCCGGCAGAAGAATTCTTCGAGTTCCGCATCGAAAAATCAGAAGTGACCAATCAAACGATCCTGGTGATAAAGGATTTTGCAGGTAAGGCTGAGGTGAAGGACCAGAGCCAGCTTTGGAGCTACCAGGTGAAGGACCTATTTCACCGGCTGGGCAACTAACGTGTCCATGCACTAACGGTAACGTCCCGGTGCATCGCCTATAAAACGCTCACCAATACCCGAAACGATCCCAGTAGAACAGCCGGCGCATCCTGCCACTGGTCCAATCCGCATGCCGCAGATAATTTAAGGAAGGAACTCCCGGCAGGCCGGGCCGCATCGGCGGGACTTTCCCGGACCGGAGCCTCATCGGCCGGCCCCTCCCCCATCGAAGCATCCCCCGCCGAAGCCCCACGGCTCATATCATCTGCGCTTACTAACGGCCGGTAGTTCCCCTCCACGTGTTCATGCCGCCACTCATCCGGCGAAACCCCCACATGGAATCCCGCCGCCGCCAACTCCGCCCAGCGCTGTTGCAATACCGGCAGATACCGCCGCAAATAGCCCCCTTTCAGATGCAACGTCACGCTAAACCCATGCCCCCACCAAAAAAAGGTCCGTATCGCCAGCACGTCTTCCCGCCCAAAAAGACGGGGATAGTCTAACATGACATACGGCAGACCCTGATAATTTTCCCCTTTGGATATCTTTGGCGAGGGAGAAGGGATATCCCGCGGCCCATAAATCTCCTGATATTCCCCGCACAGGCCCGCAAAAAGCCCCACCACCTTTTGAATGATGGAATTCTTCGTTAAAATCACCGCCGGATCACTCACCAGCCGCATTTCCTCTGCCGAAAGTTGTAAATTTGCCGCGTTCATGATGCCCTCATTATAAAATCTAAAGATAAGATATCCCCTGTGCTTAGCCGCCTGTTCAAAAAGCTGGATCTGCTGATCGTCAAGGCCTTCATCGGTCCTTTTGTCGCTACCTTCTTCATCACCCTCTTCGTGCTGGTGCTGCAGTTCTTCTGGCTGTACATCGATGACGTCGTCGGCAAGGGCATCGACCCGCTGATCGTAGCCCAGCTCGTCGGCTATCTCGCCACCACCCTGGTGCCCCTGGCACTCCCCCTGGCCGTGCTGCTCTCTTCTATCATGACCCTCGGCAATCTCGGCGAGACCTTTGAACTCATCGCCATCAAATCCGCGGGCATCTCCCTGTTGCGTTTCATGCGGCCCCTTTTTATCGTGTGCATAGGGCTCACCCTCGTTGCCTTTTATTTCAACAACACGATCCTGCCCCTGGCCAATCTGAAAATGAATACCCTCAAATACGATATTATCATGACCAAACCCGCCTTAAACATCAAGGAAGGGGTATTCTTTGATAAGATCGAGGGCTATGTCATCAAGATAGGTAAAAAAGAAAAAGACGATTCCACTATTCGCAATGTCATCATTTACGAACAGAGCAACACGGGCAATCAGCAGGACAATATGATCGTCGCCGAAGAAGGCACGATGGTCGTCACCCCCGACAAACAGTCGCTGGTCTTCACGCTGAAAAAGGGTTCGCGCTACCAGGAAAAGGCGGGCAATGGCGGCATCAACTCCGGCACGGAACTCATGCGCATGAATTTTACCCAGTACAAAAAGGTGATGGACCTCGGCAGCTTTAAGATGAGCAGGACGGACGACAGCGCCTTCCGTCACAATTTCCAGATGTTCTCCCTCCGGCAACTGGGCAGGAGCATCGACTCTATCAAACAGCTGACACGCGACTATTCGAAGAGGGCGGACCAGATAGTGGCTCAAAACATGAAGGTCAGCCGTTATATCGATACCACGGGCTGGGAGGCCGTTGAAAAGACGCCGCAACTTAAATTCCCCTATCTCAAGTCCGAAACTTCCGCCCGCGACTCTGTCCGACGGCTCTGGACAGCCGCGCATAAGAAACAGGACTCGCTGGACCGCGTAAGAGATTCTACCGCCAAAGCCATTGCGGCAGCGGCCAAGGCCTCCAAATCTCAAAAAGGCCCCGCGTCCGCCCCCCAGCCCCCCATTCCCGCCTCGCCGGACGCCGCGCCGCACACAGCCCTTTCCGCGACGCCGCCAAACCCCACGTTCGCCGACCTGCTGCCCGACAGCGCCTATAGCTCCGTCCTCGAAAAAACCATCGCCACGGTCAACGGCACCAAGATAGCCCTCGACCAGCCCGCCGTGCTTTTCAGCAACGAAGACCACAACGTCATCCAGCAGGAATCTGCCTGGCATGAAAAGATCACCCTTGCCGTCGCCGTCCTTGTCATGTTCCTCATCGGCGCGCCGCTGGGATCGATCATTCGCAAAGGAGGCATCGGCCTGCCCCTGGTGTTTGCCGTGGTCTTTTTCGTGATCTTTTTCCTGCTGAACAATTTTGGCAAAAAATTCGTCAGCCAGGCCGTGCTCTCGCCTGTTGCGGGAATGTGGATGGCTACGTATGTGCTGACACCGATAGGGCTGTTCCTTGTCTACAAGGCGCTCAACGACTCGCAATTATTTAATAAGGAATTTTATTTCCGGATAAGCCGGAATATCAGAACTTTGGTCGCGCGTACACGCACATGGAAAAAAACAAAGAAAATATCAGTATCCAACGGTGGGTAGCCGCGATAGCAGTCATCTTATTTTTTTTGAAGCTGGCAGCCTATTATCTCACTCAATCCGTAGCCGTCCTCACCGACGCCCTCGAAAGCACCGTCAACATCATCGCCGGATTCGTCGCGCTCTACAGTCTGCATGTCTCCGCCAAACCGCGGGACGAAGATCACCCTTACGGTCATGGTAAAGCGGAATTCCTCTCCGCCGCCGTCGAAGGCGCCCTTGTCGTCATGGCCGGTCTGATCATCATCTACGAAGCCATCGTGGAGATCATCCATCCTCACCTCATCCAAAAACTGGACAAAGGCATCTATATCGTCGCCTTTACCGCCATCATCAATTTCATCGTCGGCGCCATCTGTATCCAAAAAGGCAAACAGAATAATTCCATGGCCCTTCAGGCAGGCGGCCGCCATCTTCAGTCCGACACCTATAGCACCATCGGCATCATCGCCGGTCTGGCGCTTATCTGGTATACGGGGCTGTCGTGGCTGGACGGAGTGGTCTCGATCATATTCGCGCTGATCATCCTCTACACCGGCTATCGTATCCTGCGCAGATCAATCGCCGGGATCATGGATGAGGCCGACCTCCAGCTGTTACAGGACATGATCTCCTATGTCAACGCACACCGCCGCGACAACTGGATAGACCTCCACAATCTCCGCGTGATCAAATACGGCGGGTTATTGCACGTCGACTGCCATCTTACAGTGCCCTGGTATCTCAACGTCCTGGAGGCGCACGCCGAGATTGACGCGCTGACGGCACTTATCCGCAGCCGATTTGGCGAGCAAATGGAATTCTTCGTCCACACCGACGCCTGTCTCGACTTTTCCTGCCGCATCTGCACCAAAGAGAACTGCCAGGTGCGCAAATATGCCTTCGAGACCCGCGTCGAATGGAGCATGGCTAATGTAGTGATCAATAAAAAACACCAGAGCCCTTTCGGCCATACCCCCAAGGAACAGCTGCATATTGAATTTCCGGGGTAACCGCGCCCGGCGCCTGGATCTCTCCCCTCGCCCGCGCCGCGCGCCCGGCTGACGCCCGCCGTGATAACGCAGATATTTATTTGTTTGCGTCCATTGTATTTTCATATATTTTTTTTAACTTCAGTAAAGATTATTACTCTCAGACTGTCCTACCAACATCCCCTTAAAGGCTGCGCCTGCAGTTATCTTCAGTAGTCCTCTTAGAAACCGGTTTCATACATATTAGTCACATGTCTTAATCTTTAGTTTATGAAAAAGGTTCTACCCACGGCATTCCCCATGCTGATTGCTTTTGCCATCCTGTCAACCACTACAGTTTTAGCCAACGACGGAAACGACGCCCACCACACACCGCCTGCGCCTTCCCACAAGATCTGGAGCTCCGAAGATGCGAGAGCCGCATCCAGCCAGGGAGGCAGCCATGGACAAGGGTTCTGGGGCGATCTCTGGGACAGTATCAAAAGTCTTTTCGGACACCATCATCATTCGAACCGTCCAACCCCCGGAGACCACGGGAACCCGCCACCATCCTCATTTGGAGACGGCAACACGGCAGGAGGCGCACCCTGCCCTCCCGGAGGTTCGTCAGCGCCCGCAGGCCCATCGGGACCGGGTTCCCCATCGGTACCTATCGATGGAGGTCTCAGTATTCTGCTGGCTGCAGGAGTCGGTCTGGGAGTGAAAAAAGCAAGGGACAGCTATAAGGCCGCTCATTCGTAACAGCTAAAATGCCGCTCATTCGTAACAGCTCTATGGCGCCCCGTTAAAACACCCATTTTACCCTTATCCTGAGCCGTCGCCGCCGAAAAAAAACTAACTTTCGGCCCTATGAACTATTATGCCCAAACTCCCAGACTACCCTTTCACCTTCGCCTGAGTTGCGCATTAATTGTTATTTACTTTTTGTTGATGGCTGCGGCGCCCCCTCCGACGATCGACGCGTATTTCGAAAAGATCCGCACCAATCGCGCGGCCCTAACGGCCTTTTTCTCGCAAATGCCCAAAGGCGGCGACCTCCACAACCATCTGTCGGGGGCCGTCTACGCGGAGTATTTCCTGAATGTCGCCATCGACCAGAAATTATGGGTCAATCTGAAGACCCTGGCGCTGTCAGCGCAGCCGCCGGCCGCCCCCGACGGGTATGTCCGCATCGATACCTTCTGCGTGAAAAGAGAATATGCCGATCTGAAACAACGGTTGTTGCAGGACTGGTCGGTGAAAGATTTTTATGCCGGGTTCGCGCCCACCGACAAACACTTTTTCGACGCCTTTAATAAATTCCCCAGACTGCCCGGCTGGGACGACACCCATCGCGCATTGATGGTGCTGAAGAGGCGGGCGCAGGCGGAGAATGTACAGTACCTCGAGGTTATGATCGGAAGCTGTCCTTTCAATTTTGACGTGAGCCCCTTCCGTTCCGACGAGACGGGACTGAGGGCCTTC
>Ga0105237_10004349_pt1 | contig 16415 bp, 16 predicted proteins | sample KBSC24metaG_FD_81520 | JGI IMG/M metagenome (GOLD analysis project Ga0105237, IMG submission 81520) | Corn rhizosphere microbial communities from Kellogg Biological Station, Michigan, USA - KBS C2-4 metaG | ecosystem: Host-associated > Plants > Roots > Rhizosphere > Soil | place: Michigan, USA... | reverse complement strand
TGACGGTCGTGTGAACCGAGACGCTGCCTGTCGCGGAGTCCGGTGAGCGCGACTCGCTGGAATCGGGTGAACCCGCGGGAGGAAGGCGATGATCCCGAGACGCCCTTCTCCTCGATCGTGTCCGGAGGGGCGCCGATGGGGCGGCGACGGACGACCCCGACCAGTCTCGCACGGCTGCGCCGTGCCCTGGCCCCGGGGATCGCCCGCCCACCGAAGGCGGGCCGGACAAAGGAGTCTCGGATGGTGTCCCACATACCCCATCTCTCCGAGTGGCCCTCGATCGTCGTGTGCCATCCCGACGAGGCCACCTTGGAGGCGCTTCGCAACCACCTCGCTGCCTGGGCACGGCTGGTTTCGAACCAGGGACCTCCGATCAGTCGGGCTCCGGGGCGAACTCCAAAGGCTCACCCGCGGTCCAGAGTACGGTCAGGTCGACGCTGGCGAATCGCCAGCCGTCATCCGTGCGCACGCAGCGGCAGTCGTAGCGCCCGCCTATGTCGGCATGCAGGTCCGGCCGATCTGCGTCGAGGATGTGGATCGCGACCACGTAGTGGCACGCATCGGCTTCGTCGCCTTCGATGACGATCGAGTGATTGGAACTGAAGTGCTGGACCGCCGCATAGCGGGGGTGATCACGCGCGGGTCCGGCGGCAATCTCGGCGGGTCCGCGTCTGGTGTGACCGAGGATCGTGAACGCGCCATCGGGGAGGAAGAGCTGCCCGTAGGCGGCCCAGTCGCCGCGATCCAGCGAGGCGCAGTACTCGACCAGGAGGTCCTGAATCGCGAGCCGGTCGACCACACCGTCATCGGCATTCCCTCTGTGTGGTCGCGTCTCCACCGTTCTCTCCTCGCGTCTGTCTGTAGGGGCCCTGCGTAGTTCACTGCGACCATGATGCGGCCGCCGGGCGACCGTAGCACGGTCGCCCGGGTCCATGCTCACGACTCCCCCAAACCTGCTGCTCAGTCTCAGCATGCGGTGAAACAGCCGATCGACTCGAGACGGGTCCACGGGCCCCTAATTCGCTTGCCAGAGCCATTTCACCCGGGCGACCGGGGATCAAGATCGATGGGTACCCGCCATCTCTATGCGCGATTCGGCCGTTATGCGGAACAAAACTAGCCGGCATGTGGTTAAATGTCCGAGCGACCGGCGCGGGACCGCCGGTTGCAGGTGAGAGAGATGAAAAGTTGCCGTCAACCAGCCACTCGGCGCCTGTTCGCCCGGCTTCGGATCCGAACTGTTGGATCAACCAAGGAGGACATTCGAGAATGAATCGAGCAAGCGCTCACCGAGTGACGCTGACTGACGAACTGGTCGACATCGATCGTCCGGCGACCGGTGCGAACCTCTGGGCGAGCGGAGCCGAGGAGCGCAGCGTCGACCCTCGCTCCGGGGTCGAACTCGTCGATCTGAGCCACCCCTTCGGCAGCCACACCCCTGTGTATCCGGGCTACAAAGACATCCTGATCCGTCGCCCGGTGACCCACGCCAGCCACGGAGTCATGACGCAGCGGCTGGTCATGGTCATGCACCACAGCACCCACGTGAACGCGCCGATTCATCTCACCCAAGGCGGTGACGACCTGAGCAAACTCCCGCTGGAGCTCTTCTTCGGAACCGGGGTGGTCCTCGACATTCCCAAGGACCGCTGGGAGCTCATCGAGCCCGCCGACCTCGAGGCGGCATCCCCGATGGTCGAGCCCGATGACATCGTCCTCATCGACACCGGCTGGAACCGCCTCTACTCCGACAGTCAACGTTACTTCGGGGAGGGGCCCGGCCTGAGCGCCGCCGCCGCACAGTGGCTCATCGAGCGTCGGGTCAAGCTCGTCGGCATCGACGCCGCAAGCATCGATCATCCGATGGCGACCTCCCTCGGCTATCACCGCAAGGGCCCGATCGTCAAGCAGCTCGTACAGCGCTATGAAGAGGTGACCGGCCAGGACCCGCGGATCGAGTTCCCGGAGTGGTTTCCTGCTCATCGGGCGCTTCTCGATGCCGGCATCCCGACCATCGAGAACGTAGGCGGAGCCGTTGATCAGCTGACGGGACATCGCGTCACCCTTCAGGCCTTTCCGTGGTCTTGGCGCGACGGTGACGCCTGTGTTGTGCGGCTCACTGCAATTTTCGATCCTTCGGGCAATTACCGCATCGGGACGGGAGCGTAGCCATGCCGAACTCAACCTCAGCCGCTGGACTCCAGTTTTTCGATCTGACCCATGAACTACACGCCGGGATGCCGGAGTGGCCTTCCATCACCGGATTCGAGCAGCACGTGAATTCGTCACACGCCAACGATGGGGTCTATACGCTGGAGTTCGACGGCATCATGCACCGCGGCACGCACATGGACGCGCCCGTCCACGTGCTCGCCGATATGCCGTACATCACGGACTATCCGATGTGGCGTTTCTTCGGGACCGGAGTAGCGGTATCGATTCCGAAGGGCAAATGGGGAGTCATCACGGCCGAGGATCTGGAGGCTGCCACCCCCCGGATCGAACCGGGCGACATCGTGATGATCAATACCGGATTTCACCACAAATGGGCCGATAGTGATGAGTACTTTGCGCATGGAGGCGGCAACTACAAAGAGGGCGCCGAATGGCTCGTCGAGCGGGAAGTGAAGCTGGTCGGGGTCGACGTACAGGCGAATGATCACCCCTTGGGAACCAAACTCGTCGCCCACGGGGAGGGGCCGTCCCATCCACACCTGATCGACCAATATCGAGCTGAGACGGGTCGAGATGTGATGGAGGACTTCCCCTATTGGGAGCCCGCGCACAAGATCCTGTTGCCTAATGGGATTCCCGGCATCGAGAACGTGGGCGGTGAACTCGACGCTGTCACCGGTAAGCGCTGCACCTTCATGATCTTCCCGTGGCGTTTCGTCCACGGCGAGGGCTGTTCGGTGCGGGTGGTGGCGGTCACTGACCCGAGCGACGAATATCGGCTCGCCACGGGAGACGAACGATGACGGAGCCCGCACAAAACCCGCTCCAGCTGTTCGACCTGAAAGGAAAGGCGGCGGTGATCACGGGGGCCTCCGGTGCCTACGGGCGGACCCTCGCTGTCGCCCTTGGCGCCATGGGGTGCGACCTTCTCCTCGCGGCCGGCTCGCCCGACGGCCTCAAGGCGGCCGCCGAGGAGGCCCGCGCCACCGGCGCCCGGGTGGAGACGATCATCCGCAGGCCAGACTCGGCCGACGATGCGGAAGCGATCATCGACGCCGGCTATGAGGCTTTCGGGTCGGTCGGACTGCTCGTCGTCGCGTCCGGTCTCAACCGGCCGGCGATGATCGGGGACATGGAGCCTGAGGTCTGGGAAGAGGTCATGAACGCCAACGTGAGGGGCGAGTGGCTGATGGCAAAAGCCTTCGGTCCCCGCCTGATCGAGGCTGGCGTTCCCGGCAAGATGCTGATGGTGTCGTCGGTCCGAGGTCGCCATGGGAACGCGGCCGGATACACCGCCTACTGCACCTCGAAGGGCGCAACGGACGCGCTTACCCGCGTCCTCGCCACGGAGTGGGGCCAATACGGCATCAACGTCAACGCCATCGCACCGACCGTCTTTCGGTCCGCGCTGACCTCCTGGATCTTTGCCGACGACGAGAAAGGCAAGGCAGCGCGTGCCCGCAACCTGTCGCGCCTGCCCCTGGGGCGGCTCGGTGAGCCGGAGGATCTGGTGGGGATATCGATCTATCTACTCTCGCCCGCCTCCGACTTCTGCACGGGCCAGGTGATCTACGTAGATGGGGGCTATACGGCGGGCTGAACTTTGGGAAACCGCGGCGTCGCAGCGCCCGCCGCATGGTGACACGACAAGCGGGTCACGATTCGTCAATAGGAGGAGAGATGGTAAGTAAGGGAATCAGGGTGATGATGGCGTTTTGCATTCTCGGCGTCATCGCACTAGGGGTATCGGCATGTGGCGGTGGCTCCAGCAGTACGGCTGCGAGCACCGCGGAAACGACCAGCACCGAAGCGAGTGGAGGCGGCGAAGGCGAAACGAGCAGTTCTGCCGACGTTGCCGCAGCGGAAAAGATCCTCAAACCCTTCATCGGGAGTCCGAGTCCGTTTCCGACCGAAGAACCGCTGAAAGAAGCGTTGCCGCCGGACACCAAGTTCGTCTACATGCAGTGCGGTTCGCCGGTGTGCCAGCTGCAGTGGCCGGTCTTCGAGGCTGCGGCGAAGACGTTGGGGGTCCAGGTGGGACGGATCAAAGCCGGCAACTCGGCGCAAGAAGTCTCCAACGCCTTCGACACCGCGGTCGCCGAAAACCCGGATGGCGTCTTCGTCCCGGCCATCGAACCATCGCTCTTCAGCAAACAGCTGCAAGAACTGGATGCCAATGGCGTCGTCACGGCGGCCAGTGGCATCGTCGACCCGGAAGAAGCAGGCTTCACCGTATGGACTCTGGCGCGGCCGGTCGTCGAACTCTACGGTCAGTTGCTGGCGGCGAAAACCGTCGAAGAAAAGGGTGATGAAGCGAACGTCATCTTCTACGCAACGCCCGAACTTGCGTTCATCGGAGTGATGCAGGAAGCGTTCGAAAAGCAGATGGAAGAACTTTGCCGCGAATGCGCGGTGAGGTCTGACGATCTGCCGCTGACGTCGATCGGCTCGACGGCGCCCCAACGTGTCGTCTCCGATCTGCAGGCGAACCCGGAAACCAACGTGGCGATCTTTGGTACGCAGGAGGCCGCAACCGGTGTGCCGGCGGCGCTTCAATCGGCCGGCATCTCCGACGTACTGACCTACGGATTCGGACCGACGCCCGCGAACCTCGAATACATCAAAAACGGGGAAGAAACGGGCGGACTCGGTCTGGATCTCGGTGTCAACGTCTGGACCGTCGTCGACGAGATGGCCCGTGCTGTGGTCGGCCAGGAACTCTCGCCGAACGAGAAGAACGAAGCATCACCGCCAGTTCCGGACACGCAGTTCCTGGAACAGAAAGACGTCACGTTCGATCCGACCAATGGGTGGACCGGATATCCGGAATTCGAAAAGATGTACGAAGAACTCTGGAAAGGGAAGTAGGGAAGGTCATCGGAGCCGGGGCGGAGACGATCCGCCCCGGCTTGGATCTCGGCGAGTGGAAGCCCGAACGGACATGACCATCGTCAACTCGAACTCAGATGTGGACCGGATTCCCCTGATCAGGGCATCGGGTATCACTAAGACCTTTCCCGGTACGCGGGCGCTGAGTGACGTATCGCTCTCCGTCGGGTCAGGTGAGATCGTCGCCGTCGTCGGTCAGAACGGTTCCGGCAAGTCCACCTTCGTCAAGATCCTCGCCGGAATCTACGAGATGGATTCCGGGACACTCGAAGTGCGTGGGGCCGACGGCGAGATGCTGAGCTCGAAGCAGGCGCAGGACGAGCTGCATTTCATCCATCAGGACCTCGGCCTGGTCTCCGATCTCAGCGCGGTGGAGAACCTCGCTCTTGGGCACCAGGCGGGAGCTCGTGCGCTGGCACCCCGTCAGGGCCGCCTCGAACGGCGGCGCGCGCGTGAGTTGGTCCGCGGTTTCGGATGCGACTTCGACGTCACCACGCCGATCTCAAAGCTTTCACCCCCGGAGCGCACGATCGTCGCGATCGTGCGCGCTTTGGAGGGCTGGACCCGCCCGGACAACGTGCTTGTCCTCGACGAGCCGACGGCCGCTCTTCACGGCGACGAGGTGGACATGCTTTTCACCGCGGTCCGCAGGGTCGCCGAAAACGGCGCCGGGGTCCTCTTCATCTCCCACCGTCTCGACGAGGTGCTCGGCCTCGCCGATCGCGTCGTCGCCTTCCGCGACGGTGAGGTCGTCGCGGACGAGCGGATCGCCGGCGTCGACGAGGCGGCCCTGGTCCAGATGATCGTCGGTCGTGAGGTGTCCGAGGCCGATCTCGACCTCGTGCCGATCGGGGGCGAGCCGATCCTCTCCGTCAGAGGGCTCTCAGGTGGGCGCCTGAAGTCCCTCGATCTGGATCTCCGTCCCGGGGAGGTGGTCGGTGTCACCGGTCTGATCGGCTCCGGTCGAGAGCACCTCGCGCCCTTGGTCTTCGGCTCGATTCCACGCTCCGGCGAGGTCCGACTGAACGGGGAGGTCCTGCCCGGAAATCGACCGGCCTACTCGATCCGGACCGGCGTCGCCTACGTTCCTGCCGACCGTCGCGCCGACGGTGCAGTGATGGAGATGTCCCTGCGGGAAAATCTCACCCTGCCGATGCTTTCCCCACTGCGACGCGGCTTCGGTCGCCTCTCGCGTAAGGCCGAGTTGGCCGAGGCTAGGCATTGGATCGCGTCCACCGAAATTCGCCCGCCGGACCCGGCCCGTCAGCTCGACAAATTCAGTGGCGGCAACCAGCAGAAGGTGGTGCTCGCCAAGTGCCTGCGAACCAAGCCGCGGGTCCTGCTTCTGGATGAGCCGACCCAGGGCGTCGACGTGGGCGCGAAGGCAGCTATCTACGAGTTGATCGCGAACGCGGCAAACGCAGGTTGCGCCGTGCTGGTCTGCTCCTCCGATGTCAAGGAGGTGCGGCTTCTGAGTAGCCGGGTGTTGGTGTTGAGAGACGGTGAGCTGGTCGCGGAACTGTCAAAAGGCGAGGCCAGTGAGAGCCGGGTCTTTGGAGCGAGCGCCGGAGTCCAAGTTGGCTGAGATGAAAGAGAAAAGGATGGTGGTGAAAATGTCGGCCGAGGCCGTCGGGAATACCTCCCAGGAGCTTCAGGGCGAGGAAGAGAGCAGGCGGAACCAGGTCTTGCGCCTACTTTCGTTCCGAAACATCAGTGCTCTCTACATATTCGTCTTCCTCTTCGTGCTCTTTGCGTTCTGGGTGCCTGACACCTTTCTCGTCTTCACCACTTGGAAGGCCATGATCGACAGCCAGGCGATCACCGCAATGGTCGCCGTGGCGCTGGTGATTCCGGTCTCGGCCGGCGCGTTCGACCTCGCGATCGGCACCGAGGTCGGGCTCGGCGGCATCCTCGTCGCATGGTTGCTGTCCAGTCAGGGCCTGCCGATTCCCGTGGCGATCGTGCTGACGATCCTGGCCGGCGCGCTCATCGGTCTCGGCAGCGGGCTGCTGATAACCAAAGCCCGGATCACGACCTTCATCGCCACCCTCGGCGTCAGTTCGATCCTCGCCGCGATGATCTCATGGGTTTCCGGTGGTCAGCAGATCCTCAATCTCGGCCGCAACTTTCAAGAACTCGCGATCGGCACGATCGGACCGTTCACCTATCCCGTGTACATCCTTCTGATCATCGCCGCCTTTGTGTGGTACGTGCTCGAGTGCACCCAGGTGGGTCGATACGTCTATTCGACCGGCGGCAATCCCGACGCCGCCCGGCTGGCGGGTGTGAATACCAACGCCGTGATCATCGGCTCGCTGATGGCCTGTGGGGCCATCTCGGCCGCTGGCGGAATCCTCCTCAGTGCGTCACTCGGGACGGGTGATCCGACCTCCGGTCCGGCTTACCTGTTGCCGGCATTCTCCGCCGTCTTCCTCGGCTCCACCCAATTCCGCAGTGGCCGTTTCAACGTCTGGGGGACGGTTGTCGCGGTGATCGTGCTCGCCACCGGTGTCAAGGGCCTTCAGCTCGCCGGGGCGCCGGTCTGGATCCCCGAATTGTTCAACGGTGCCGCCCTGCTGCTGGCGGTCGGGTTGGCCAACTACGAGAGAAGCGGCGCTCGCTTGAAGGTCTTCCGCGAGAAGTTTTTCGGTCGGATGCGGGCGGGGAGAGCGCCCGCGTGAGTGGCCGAGAGGTCCTTGCGGCGGTCGTGGCAGACGCGGGGGCCGACTTCGAACTGGACCACGTCCACCTCGGTGAGCCGCGTGAGGACGAGCTCCTGGTCAGGATCGAGGCGGCCGGCATCTGTCACACCGATCTTGCGGTGGCTGCCGGCCATTTCGGCACGCCGTTCCCGATCGTGCTCGGCCACGAGTCGGCAGGGACGGTCGAGACGGTCGGCTCCGGGGTGCGCTCGATCGCCCCTGGTGACCGGGTGGTCATGTCGGCCTGCTGCTGCGGGCGCTGCCGGAACTGCCTGCGAGGGCGGCCCGCCTACTGCTACGAGATGTGGGAACGCAACTTCGCGGGAGCCCGTCTCGACGGGAGCACGTCGCTCGCCAGAGGGAACGAGCCGATCCACTCGCACTTCCTCGGCCAGTCGGCATTCGCCACCTACGCTGTCTGCGCGGAGCGCAGCGTGACCAAGATCGAGACGGAGATACCGGCGCCCTTGCTGGCGCCTTTCGGCTGTGCGATCCAGACCGGGGCAGGCTCGGTCCTGAACGTCCTGGAGCCAGAGCCGGAGGACGGACTCGCGATCTTCGGCGTCGGCGCGGTCGGTATGGCTGCGGTGATGGCGGCAAACCTGATCGGATGCTCACCTCTCGTGGTCGTCGACCCGAACGCAGACAGGCGAGCGCTTGCGCATGACCTTGGCGCGACCCATTCGATCGATCCAGGGTCAAGCGACGTCCTCGCCGAGATCCGGTCGATCGCCGCCCACGGGCTGGAGTTCACGCTTGAGATGAGTGGAGTCCAGACAGCCTTGGAGCAGGCGATCCTCGCGTTGGCGCCGGGAGGTGTCTGCGGTCTGGTCGGGGCACCCCCCATGGGGACGCACTTCCCGCTCGACGTTCACGAGGTCATCGATCCTGGACGCACGATTCAGGGGATCGTCCTCGGGGGAGGCGTGCCTCAGGTGTTTCTGCCTGAACTCGTCGACCTCTGGGCACAGGGGCGACTCCCGGTGGAACGGTTGGTGGAGACCTTTCCCTTCGAGGAGGTCGATGCCGCGATCGAGAGTGCGCGCACCGGCAGTGTGATCAAGCCGGTCCTGGAGATGAGCTAGCGAGCAGTCTGGCCGGCCGACCCTGCTTCGGGGTCGCACCCGATCAAGATGAACGCTGCCGTGCCGGGTAGGTCGAACGGGTTTCGCCACGCATGCCGGACACCGTTCTGGACGACCACGTCACCGGTCCCGAGCTCGGTCAGCCCGCCGTCGGGGCCGAGGTCCAAGGCAAGCCGGCCCTCGAGAACGATCGCGTAGTCGACGGTCGGCGTCTGGTGCATCCCCGGGTCCTCAGGGTCGAACCGGTCCGCCAGCCCCGGACTGACCCGCGCATACTCGGCTGCCGCGGCGGCCGGATCGAAATCGGCGGAGGCGAAGATCGCATCGGGGGGGAACGTGACGACGGTGAACCGCGTCTCACCTGGCCCCGGGAGGAGTGTGGACATGGAGGGCGTGGGGTCTTCTCCACCTGGGCTGCAGGGGAAGGGACGGTCGGTTCCCCAGACGACCCGATCGATGAGGCCCGGGGTGTGTCGAAGGTGAACGGTCCGCGGCGGTTCGCCATCGGAGACGATCGTGGGCCTACCCTGCGAGTCCGAGCCGGTGACTACTCGTCTCATTCTCGCGGCAGTTCCAGTAGTTCGGCCATCTTCGTCAGCTCACCCGGGATGTCGGGACCCATCGGGGCATACAGGATGCCATCGAATCCTTCCTCGATCAGCGCATCGTGGCTCGCGCGTACCTCTTCAGGTCTCCCGGTCGAGGTCGTCGACGCGAGCAACTGCGGGGTGATCAGGTCACGCTCGAGGTCGGTGACCTCGGCGAGGTGACCACGGTGCATCTCGATGTGCCTGAGGCGCGGGTCGACCTCCTGCAGGCGTCGGTGGTACTCCTCGGCTTCGGGCGTTCCCCGCGCGGCACCACCATCGCCGAGGTGCAGATGCAACGCGGCCGGCGGGCCTCCCGCCTCGACCACGCGATCGCTTTCGAGGCTCTCCTCGGGACCGACGATGGTCGCGTTGAACTGGGCATAGACCCGACCGGTCCCGGAGGCCATCTCGATTGCTCCGTGACCGGGATTGGTGATCACTCCGTCGGCGACCCTCCCCGCGACGTCGAAGCCCTTCGGCCCATGTGCGGCGACCCAGATCGGGACGTCGACGGGCAGCCGAACTTCCGTCAGCCGGCCGGGTCGCAGCGCGGTGACGCCCCCGTCCCAGTCGATCTCCTCCCCGAGGAGCAGTCGTCTCAACCCTTCCGCGTACTCCTCGACCTCGGCCCATCGGGCCGGGGGCTTCTGCAGCATCGCCTGACTCGTGAACCCCGCCCCGATGACGACATCGACCCGCCCTGGGGCAAGCGCCGCCAGGGTGGCTGCGGCTGATGCGTTGGCGATCAGATGGCGCATCCGCGGGGTGATCACCGAAACGCCGAGGCGGATTCGCTCGGTGCAGTCGGCGGCCCTCGCCAGGGTCATCCAGGGATCGGCAAACAGCGCGGGGGAGTCGAAGACCCATGCACGGCCATAGCCGAGACTCTCCGACAGCGCAATGTGCTCCGGGGTCGAGACCCGAGGTCCGAGGATGACTCCGACTTCCACAGATGACCACTATACGGGATAACAACGTCCGCATGGAAGAACAAACGCACTTCGAGATGTAGAGTGAAGACGATGAAGATCGGACGAATCGAGCGTCTTTCGCCGGAGGGTCCGCGTCCGCGAACCGTCGTCGTAAATCCAGCTGCAGAGGTGGTCGTCGACGTTCAGCGGGCCGAGCAAGAACGTCTCCTCGCTGCGGGAGACTCTCCCGAGGCGGCCCTGCGCAAGGCGCGCGCGATCATCCCCGACAGTCTCTCAGAGGGTCTCGGCTCCGCCAGCTTCAAAGCCGATCTGGCACGGGCGATGGAGAGCGAGCCTCCGGCCGATGCGGTCATCGGCTTCGCTGACGCGACGTGGCTACCGGCCTTGGATCCACCCCGGTTTCGCGACTTCATGGCCTTCGAGCGGCACCACGTGGAGGCGCGCCGAGTGCTCGGCCGCCCGGTGCCGGCGGTCACCTACGAGCTGCCGACCTACTACAAAGGCAACCCCCTCACGCTGGTCGCCGACGGGGCCACCGTGGACTGGCCCGGCTACTCCCGATGGATCGACTTCGAGCTCGAGTTGGGGCTGGTGCTGGGCGGCGGGGGTGTCGACCTCTGTCCGGAGGAGGCTGGGCGTCTGGTCTTCGGCGTCACCCTGCTCAATGACCTGAGCGCGCGGGACCGTCAGTTCCACGAGGCCAGTGGAAACCTTGGTCCGGCGAAGGGGAAGGACTTCGCGACCGCGGTCGGTCCCTGGATCACGACGGTCGACGAGCTCGATCTCCGGGCTATCCCGATGAGCGCATCGGTCAACGGCGAGCGCTGGGCTCTGGGCTCAAGCGGCGAAATGATGTGGTCGGTCGGCGAGATCGTCGCCTATCTCTCGACCGCCGAGCCTCTCATTCCCGGAGAGTTGATCGGCACCGGCACGATGGGCGGCGGGTGTGGATTGGAGCTCGAGCGGAAGCTGGCTCCCGGGGACGTGGTCGAGATCGAGGCGGAGGGCATCGGTCTCCTGCGAACCAAGATCGGACCCTCGCGGCCACTTCGCTGGGAGCCGCCCGCCCGCACCCCGGGGCGGACCATTGCGGATGTCACGCCCGATCGAAGTTAGGAGCTGAGGGCCGCGTCGATTTCGTCGGCGGTCTTGCGGAGGGCCGAGGCCAGCTCGTCCTCGTTGCCGTAGAACCGCTCTGCCGGCGCGGCGATCGTCACCGCACCCAGTCCGCCCAGGGAATCGCGGATCACCGTGCCCACCGCACAGATCTGCTCGGCATGCTCCTCGCGATCGAACGCGACGCCGGCGGCACGAACCTTCTCGAGCTCGGCCAACAGCTCCTGGCGGCTCGTGATGGTGTTCGAGGTCTGCTTGGTCAGTCGTTTCGGCAAGGCGACCTCGCGTGCCCTCACGGAGAGCTCGGCCAACAACGCCTTTCCGTTGGCGGTGCAGTAGGCCGGGAATTCTTGGCCGACCACGGAGGAGGCCCGCAACCGTTGGGACCCGGTGACCTGATCGATGAAGCGGACGTTGTCGCCGTTCAGCGTCGCCAGGTCGACCGTCTCCGCGACTTCCCTGGAGAGTCGTTCCATGAACGGATGGGCCGTTTCGATCACGGTGTCCTGTGGGGTCCGAGCGAGATCGATCAAGCCCGGTCCGATGCGCACTCGGCCGTCGGTCGAGATCAGCACGATGCCGAGGTGCTGGAGGGAGCGGACGATGCGGTGTGCGGTGGACCGTGGTAGGTCCACGGCTCTGGCGAGATCGCTCAGGCGCAGTCCGGTGCCTGAATCGGACACGGCCGAGAGGATCGCGAAGCAGCGCGTGATCGCCTGCACGTTCTCGTTGGTGTCCTCGTCTTTTTTCGCAGTTCGTGCGGTGCTCATCTCAGCGGCAAAGCTTCTCATGTCCTGCAAATTTATCCACGATATGGATATATTATGACCGCATCGCAGCTAAGTGGTGCACTGGGACGTGGGAGAGGAGCAATTGATGGAGGTAACTCGAATCGACGACGCGCAGCCGTACGACGCGCCGCGACATTTCGGGATGAGCACGCTTCGCCTTCAAGGTGACGACGCTTCGGCACTGGATGCTTTCACGGTGGGGCTCTCGCACGCCCTTCCCGGTGGTGGGGCGGAGCGAAGCGCCGCCGCGGTCGAGCGGACCTACATCGTCCTGACCGGCGAGCTCTTCGTCAGCACCGATACCGGCTCGGAGACCCTGGGGCCGCTCGATTCCTGTTACCTGCCGGCCGGCGAGGAGCGCCTGCTGGAAAACCGGACGAACCGTCCGACCACCTTCCTCGTGGTCATGCCGAAGAAGTGAGCTGCGGCGACGACGCTGAGGGCGCTCCGATCGGATGAGCTCCCCTCGCGAGGATGTCGCTGTCGTCGGCGCCGGGTCGCTGGGGTGTGGGATCGCCCAGGTCCTGGCGATCGCCGGCTCCCGGGTCGCGCTCTATGACCCCGATCCGGTTGCGTGCGATAAGGCTGTCGGGCGCCTCCGGTCGCGGGTCGTGGGTTCATCGGCAATCGCCTCCAGCACGCGCTCAAGCGAGAGGCGATCGCCCTCGTCGCCGGTGGCCACTGCACTGTCGAGACGGTCGACGAGGTCGTCAAGCACGGCTTCGGCGCCCGCCTCGCCGAGCTCGGTCCGCTCGAGCAGTCGGATCTGATCGGACTTGGACTTACCCTCGACATCCACCGCGTCTTGATGCCTGATCTCGACCGGACCGCGAGCGCTCACCCCTACCTGGTGGAGAAAGTGGAGTCGGGCGAAACGGGCGCATCGGTCGGCAGGGGATTCCGGGAGTGGGCGCCGGGGTCTGCCGAGGATCTCCGCGCGAATGTCACCGAGAAGCTGATCGAGCGTCGCCGTCGCCAGCTGCAGGAGTCGGACGATTCCCGAGCCGCGACGCCCTTCTCGTCGAGCAGCCGACAGCGCGGGCCAGATCGCTGAGGCGACGCCCTCGGGCGAGTCGGAAAGCGTCTTCAGGACCGCCGACTCATTCACCATGTCTGTCCACGATATGGCTATACTCTGACCGTATCGCAGTCAACCGGGAAGTTGGCGTCGGGATGCATCGGGGTATGAGAGGAGAAGAGAACGCGATGGAAGCAGTTCAGATCACCGAGGCACAGCAGTGATGACCCAGGGCGGAGTGCAGGCACTGTTCGATCGGCTGGACCCGGGCATCGTGCGATGCCCCTATGGGCTTTACGACAGTTTTCGGGAGGATCCGCCTAGGTACGTCGACGAGGTCGACGCTGTCGTCCTCACCCGGTTCGACGACGTCCAGCGCGTGATCTCCGACGCCAAGACCTTCTCCTCGGCTCAGGTGCGCGGTCCCGTTTCGCTCGCCGCGATGGGTGAGGTTCTCGGAGCGCTCGCAGCCTCTGATCCGGAGATGGCCGGACTGATGGAGAAAAACACGTTCATGACCCGATTCCTCCTCGCCGCGGACGGCGAGGACCATCGGCGGCGCCGCTCTCTGGTGCAGAAGGCCTTCACGCCGCGGCGGATCCGGACCATGGAACCGACGATTGAGTCGGCCGTCGACCGCCTCATCGACGGATTTGCATCGCGGGGCACTGTCGAATTTGTCTCGGAGTTCGCGATCCCACTTCCGATCGAGGTCATCGCGCACGCGATCGGAGTCGAAGGGGCCGACGTCGCCGATTTCAAGCGGTGGTCGGACGGGCTGTTTGCCCCGATGGGCGTGAACAAGCCAAGCCCGGAGATCATGATCGAGTTCCTGCGGAGTCAGGACGATTTCATCGGCTATTTCGGTCCGCGGATCGATGAACGAAGGGATTCTCCGCGCGACGATCTGCTTCAGGACCTGCTCGGCGCCGAGGAAGACGGCGAACGTCTCTCGCGCGCCGAGAGCTTGCTGATGTGTGCCGAGTTGACCGCGGCCGGAAACGAGACCACCACCTCGATGCTGACGAGCGCCCTGGTCATTCTCGGTCAGGACCCCGACCTGGCTGATCGTCTGCGGGCGGACCCGTCGCAGATCCCCGCTTTCATCGAGGAGGTCTTGCGACTCGAGGGGCCGATCCAGGCCTTCTACCGGACGGCGACCAGCGACGTGGAGGTGGGTGGGCTGTCGGTCGAAGCGGGGACCGCGATCCTCTGCATCTACGGAGCCGCCAATCGGGACCCCGCTCAATTCCACAGCCCGACCGAGGTCGACTGTCAACGCGACAACATCAAGACGCACCTCAGCTTCGGGCGCGGTCCGCACGCCTGCGTCGGTTCCCTGCTCGCTCGCACGGAGGGTCAGATCGCCGTCGCGCGCATCCTCGAAAGGCTGCAAGGGATCGAGGTCACTCATGCCCCCGCTGACGGCGAGTACACGCCCAGCTACATGCTCCGTGGCGGGCATCACCTCGACCTCTCCTTTCGAGCCGCCGTTCCCAGTGGCGGCTGATCCGCGGCCGGTCGATCAAGTGGACTTCGTGCCCAGCTACACGGCCGCGGAGCTCCAAGACCTCTGCCGCTCCGGCTCGGAGAGGATCGAATGCGCGATCGCATCCGGAAGGGAGGCCGCGATTGCCGAATATTCCAAGATCGAGGAGGCCTCGCGCTGGTTCTGCAACCTGTACGCCGAGTGGATCCGACTGACCGAGGAGTACCTGCTTACCGCAAAGGGGCGGTCGGCCCTTCTCTCCGCCCCCGGACCTGAGCGATCCGCGGAATTGGCGGTGCGTTCCGGGATGACCCAGGACGACCTGGCCCTCGCGAGCGCGATCGTGGCGGGCCCAGACAATCCGTTGTCGCAGGCGTTCTCCCAGGCGTTTGACGGGGCGGACTCGGGTTCGGCACTCGAAGTCTGGGTTCAGTTTGAGCAGGTCATGCGAAAAGCCCATGACTTCCGCCGTGACTTGATAACCGATCTCCTCGGATTCGTCTATCGAGAGCATGGTCTCTCAGGCCTCGAAGACGCGCAGGCCTTCGCGGCGGAGCGCGGACCTTGGGTGGAGTCGATGCCGGCGGAGCTGGCCCTCGATCCCAAGATGCGGCTGGCCGAGCTGTCCTTTCTACTGACCGTCACCTGCTTCTTCGAGTTCCGGATCGAAGAGCTTGCGGACCGCTGGGTGGCGTGGGCCGATCCGTGCGGCAACTGCGGGCGTCAGTTGCAAGATCGCTATCGACCCGATGAGGACTGGGGATTCGAGATCATCGATCTGCCGGGTCCGGCGACCTTCGGTCTCGACGCGGTGACCGTCTACCAATCTCATTTCGCCCTCATCCATCACGTCTATGCGATCCAGGCGGTCGGGGTTCCCTGCCCCGCTATCCGCTGCGCCGGACTCGAGGCCGGATCGAAGCCGTGTGAGTGGCATGTCTACAAGGATCCGACCCGATCCGACCCCGCCTTCTACGAGATGGTGGGAGCGCCGATACCAGGCGATCCCGGGAGCCCCTCGGCAGGAGGCGCGGTCGGATGAACCCGTACAAGGAGGAGATCGCCGTCATCGGCGCTGGGCTCATGGGCTGTGGAATCGCCCAGGTGTTCGCCGTCGCCGGTCACCGTGTCTCCCTTTTCGATCCGAGCCCCGAGGCACGCCGCGCCGCCGATGGACGCCTCGCGGCCGTCCTCGCCGATCTTGGCCTGGACCGACCCGCCGGTTCGGTGGTCGTCCGAGCCGAGATCGAGCCGGCTGTCGAAGTTGCGGAGTTCGTGGTCGAGGCCGGGCCCGAGCGCCTCGAGATCAAGCAGGAGATCTTCGCCGAGCTGGATCGGCTCGCGCCAAGCAAGGCGATCCTTGCCACCAATACCTCGGCGATCCCGATCATGGAGATCGCCGACGTGGTCCGGGACAAAGGGAGGGTGGTCGGTTCGCACTTCTGGAATCCGCCCCATCTGGTGTCGCTGGTGGAAGTCATCGAGGCGAGACTCACCACAACCGAAGTCGTCGACGACGCTCTCAGTCTGCTCCGACGTTCCGGGATGAAAGCTGTCCACGTCCGAGCCGACATTCCTGGGTTCATCGGAAATCGTCTCCAGCATGCTTTGAAGCGGGAGGCGATAGC
>Ga0105237_10004342_pt1 | contig 16433 bp, 10 predicted proteins | sample KBSC24metaG_FD_81520 | JGI IMG/M metagenome (GOLD analysis project Ga0105237, IMG submission 81520) | Corn rhizosphere microbial communities from Kellogg Biological Station, Michigan, USA - KBS C2-4 metaG | ecosystem: Host-associated > Plants > Roots > Rhizosphere > Soil | place: Michigan, USA... | reverse complement strand
TCGCGTGTTTGCGCGAGCACTCGCACGAGACTGTCGTAAGCGCCGATCGAGAGGTCCGCAAGATTCATCGGCGGCGCGAGGAGAAAGAGCACGATTGCGAAGACGGGTATCAAGCCGATAGCCAGGCTACGCTTCAACGCGGGATCTTTCGTGACCTCACTCGGTTTATAGGCGACACCCGCCACCACGAGGCAAAGAGTCGCTGCCAGTAGCAACGTAAACCGCGTACTCGTTTTCGGAATCAACACGAACCCCGCCAGGAAAGCACCTGCGATCGCGCCGATCGTATTGACTGCATAACTGCGACCCACGCGCGCCACCGCTCGTACTTGGTCGGCGCTGGCCCAAACAAGAACCAGCGGCATCACCATGCCCATCAAATACGCAGGCACGAGGATCAGCAGCGTCGCAGATAAAATCTGCAGAGCAAGCAGTCCGGCCCACGACGACGTTTGAAAATGCAGCCCCAGAGTGATCAGAATCGCCGGAATCTTATTCAGACTGTACAGACTGGCGAGCAAGCTGATGGCAGTGAATACTTCGATTCTCATCATTGTCGCGCGCAAGCTCTCCGTTCGGTCCTTCCGCGCAATCCACCACGCACCCGCAGCCAGACCGATCAGAAACAGGGCGACGACGATACTGAAAGCATAAGTGCTCGATCCGATGATCATCGTGAGAATCCGCGTCCATGAAACCTGCGTGCTAATCGTGACAAAGCCGGACGCGAAAGCCGCGAAGAGCCAGAATCTACTCCTCCCGACTTCAACACCTGGACCGTCCACCTTCGTCTGCACCTGCTCCGCACGCAACTCCGTTGTCGTTCGACGTTGCAGCACCACGGCGATCCCGCCAACCATGACATTCAACAGCGCTGCGACGAAGATCGTTTTGCGCACACCCAGCTCGGGCAGCAACACAAAGCCCGCGATCAACGTTCCCAGAATCGCGCCTGCGAGATTGCACGCATAAAGCCTCGTGACTGAATTCGAGTTTCTTCCAGACGAATTAACCAGCGCCGCCGCGAGCACGGGCAGCGTTGCGCCCATCAGTGTCGTGGGCACCAGCAAAACCAGCGAGGAAAGAACGAACCGCCACAAACTAAACGCAAAGAACCCCGGCTGAAACTGCTGCCAGACAAAGACGTACACGTGATCAATCAACCGGAAGAGAAAAGGAACCACCAACGCATAACCAGCTATACCAATCTCCATCCAGCCATACGTGGCGAGCGGTTTCCTGATTCGCGACGCGAGTCTGCCCGCCAGCGCGCTCCCGAGTGCAAGACCACCCATGAACGCAGCGAGCACAGTGCTCACCGCAAGCGTCGTCGCGCCGAAAACGAGCCCCAACATTCGCGCCCAAAGCACTTCATAAATCAGCCCGCTCGCCCCAGACACAACGAAACAGAGACCGATCAGAAAAATCGCTGAAGGCTTCCTCATAGGATTTGCTCGCGCAAAGGCACAAAGGGCGCAAAGAAGAGGTTTAGGTTTTCCTTTGCGCCTTTGCTCTTCGCGCGAGAATTCTCCCCAACTCACAAGTAGATGACGTGGCTGCTGCGCCAGATGCTCGCCGGTATCGATCCGGGCGACGCAGCGGTTAAAAGAATCGCGTAATCATGCTCCACCACATCGCGTGTCACCGCCGCTCGCAGCGCCGAATCAATCTCGGCGTCATTACCATCCTGCGGTGTCACCAGCGCCAACCTGCGCAAACAGCGATACAAGTGTTCCGTTCCCGAGCCGAATGGTCCAACATCACTACCCAACACGAGCCGGACCTCCGCACGTTCGTCGATGAAGTGTTTGATCAACGACGCCGCCTGGACCACGCCACGCTCAAAACGATCCGACAACTCATTCGGCAAACGCGTGTCGAGCACGATCGTTATCCGTCTCTCATCTTCAGACGTAAACTCGCGCACGGTGAGTCGACGTGACCTCGCCGTCGCTTTCCAATCGATGTGCCTCAAGTCGTCCTGCGGCTGATAATCGCGCATCGAAAAAAGATCGTGCCCCGCCCCGCGACGCAACGAAGGAATTCGCCCTGCGTACATCGGCAACAGGTGCAACTTGTCGCCGATCACCTCCGGCTTCGGATACACGATGATGTCGACGTTACGCGCGCGGAGCCGTCGCCGGCGACGAAAGAATCCAAACGGAAAACGAGTCGACAACTCAAACCCGTCGATCAACACGTGACCACGCCGCGGAAACAACTGATCTACTTTTTGCTCGGCCGCAGCCTTGTGCGGCACGTAACTGAAGTACGCGAGCAGACGCTTGCGATAACGTCGCCGCCGGTTTTGCTCTGCATCGTGATCCGGCCCACGCGCCTCGACCAGAATCGAAAATGACGGCAACACGCGCTTTGTGTTGCGCAGCGTCACGATCACTGGAGCCGCTTCTGCTGCAAAGATGTGATCCGGAAACCGTGCGGAGACAGTCAAGTCGCGCAATGAAGACCGCGCTGCTACCCACCCGACAAACAGTGTCGAAACCAACAATGAAAAGACGAGAAACAGCAGGTTGTTTCCGGTATTCCACGCCGCGAATCCCACCACGACGATGATGATCAGAAACACTCCGCCGCCGCTCGTCGGTTCGAGAGGAAAATCGAGATTTGCGACTTCGATTCGCGCGGAGCGCGCGAGTGGCGGGACAATAAAGATCGTGAGCAACAAAGCGATCAGCAGCGACAGGATCGCGGCGACGCCTGCGATTCCAGTCTGGTTAGCCTGGCGCGCGAGGACGGTTACCAGCGCTGCGCCAAGACCCGCGAGGACGAGCAACGTCCCGAGGATTACACGCAGCCATGACGATTGTTTGGGAGTCGTACCTGCGGGATCTGATTGCTTCACAGCGGGACACTAACAGTCTTCAGAATTTCATTCAGCACGGCTTCGGCTTCTTCGCTGCGGCGGAGTGAAGATGAGAATCGCGAGCTGACCACGATGCGGTGGGCAAACACCGGGACGACGAGTCGCTTGATATCGTCAGGTATGCAATAAGTTCGTTCCTCGCCGAGCGCGAGTGCCTGCGCCGCGCGAAACAGCGCGAGAGTGCCTCGCGGGCTCACGCCCAGATCCAGCATTTCCGAATCACGCGTTGCCGCCACGATGCGCATCAGGTATCGAACCAGTGCATCGTCGACCGCAACCGTCGCAACCGCGTGTTGCAACTCGAGAACTTCAGCCGCATTCATCACCGGCTCGACGTTGTCCAGCGGATCGGCATACTCGCGATCGCGCAGGATGCGCTGCTCGTCGGCAGGTGACGGATAGCCGATGCGCAATCGCAGCATGAACCGATCAAGCTGTGACTCCGGCAACGGATAAGTTCCGTGATGCTCGATCGGGTTCTGTGTTGCGAGAACGATGAACGGAGCCGGGAGCTGGTGTGTGACACCTTCCACAGTAACGTGTCTTTCGGCCATCGCTTCGAGCAGTGCAGACTGTGTCTTTGGCGTCGTTCTGTTGATCTCGTCCGCGAGTACGACGTTGGCAAAAACCGGTCCGGGTTTCCACTCGAACACGCCGCCGTGCTGGTTGTAGACTGACAGGCCGATCACGTCCGACGGCAGCAGGTCAGACGTAAACTGGATCCGCTGAAAGCTGCATCCAAGCGCGCGTGCCAGGGCGTGGGCGAGTGTCGTTTTTCCGACGCCGGGAACGTCTTCCACGAGCAGGTGGCCGCCGGCAATCAGCGTCACAATGGCCAGCCGGACCGCCTCCGGCTTGCCCTTGATCACGGTTTCGACGGCGCTTTGCAGCCGTTCTATCTGCTCGACGGCGTTTGCGCTGGTTAGCGGTTCGCTGCTGATTGTTTCGAGATTTCGCATGAATTGGCCTGCATTCTACATGCTCAGAGCACGCGTCGCACGAAAAAGTTGGCTGGGCCCGCGATGTGAACTTCACACACGCATGTAGTACACTGGGCGCGGCGCGCGCGGGCGCGTTGAGCGATGGGCAAGCGTGAGCAGAAACCGGAACTCGAAACTCAATGCTTCGTGTAATTGCCCGAGGAGAGGACCTATGAAACCCCTGAATGATACGAAACGGAACCAGCGCGGCTTTTCGCTGATCGAGTTGATGATCGTGATCGCGATCATCGGCATCCTCATCGGCGTCGGAATCGCGGGATACAAAGCCGCGATCAAGGCTGCAAACGAGGCGGCGGCGGTTAAGACTTTACGCTCTATTGCCGAGCAACAAATGCTCTATTTCAACGCCCGCCAGCGCAGCTCGTTTGGCTCGTTTGAAGAGATGCGCAAGGAGAACCTGCTCGACAGCCGGTTTGACGGCACGACGCCCGTGGTGGATGGCTACGTCTACACGATGAAGATCATTCCGAAGTCGACGACGCAACAGCCCGGCTACACTATCAATGCCGATCCCCAGGTTGCCACCGGAGTGAGCGCGACGGGTAAGAACCACTATTACGTCGATTCAGATACGAATACGATCCACGTCAACCCCGATCAGCCGGCGACGGCGACGGATCCGCCGATCGGACAATAGCCGATCTTTAGCAACAAAAGGCACAAAAGGCACACAACTGATTTTGTGTGCCTTTTGTGCCTTTTTGTGTACACCAGAAGCAACTGCCACAAGAACGATCGCAAGCAGAGGGGGCTCTGGTAGTGTATCCAGGCATGCGTGAGACGTTGCTCAGTTTTCTCGATGACTGTGTTGCACGTGGACGCGAGATCGCCATAGTCCACTGGCGCGGTTTGAGGATCTCGCGATGGTCCTATGCGCATCTCGCGTCGTGTGCTTTTCAATTTGCGCGTGAGCTCGAAATGCGAGGCATCGGCGTAGGCGATCGAGTTCTCTTTTGGGGTGAGAACAGTCCCGAGTGGATCGCGGCCTTTTATGGTTGCCTGTTGCGCGGCGCGATCGTGGTGCCACTTGATCTCCACTCTGCACCTGATTTCGTCGCGCGTGTTCAGCAACAGGTCTCCGCGAAACTGCTGCTCGCCGATGATTCGTCACGACAACTTCACGTGGCGCAAGTGTCGTTCAGCACTCTCGCCGGCGCAGTTGCAAATCATTCGGCCGAACCGTATGCAACGCACACCGTCAAGCCCGACGACCTTGTCGAAATCGTCTTCACTTCCGGCACCACCGCCGAACCAAAAGGCGTCTGTCTCACGCACCGCAATCTACTCGCGAACCTCGCTCCCATCGAAAAAGAATTCAAAAAGTATTCGCGTTGGGAGCGAGTCGTACACCCAGTGCGTTTCTTGTGTCTGCTACCGCTCAGCCACGTCTTCGGACAATTGATGGGTATCTTCGTTCCACAACTCATGGGCGGTGAAGTCTACTTCCGCGAATCCTACAAGCCTTCGCAAATCATCGCAGAGATAAAGAAGCAGCGAATCAACGTCGTCGTGACTGTTCCTCGCGTGCTCGAAACTCTGCGCGAGAAGTTCGCGAGTGAAGTTTCGCCCGCACAGCTAAATGCGGCAGACAATCGTCACTTCTTACGAAACTGGTGGGCGTTTCGAAAAATCCGGCGGCGATTTGACTGGAGGCTCTGGGCGTTTATCACCGGCGGCGCAACGCTGGAACCCGACACTGAGAGCTTCTGGCGACGACTCGGCTATGCGGTGGTTCAAGGATACGGGATGACGGAGACTGCTTCTCTCGCGAGCCTCTCGCATCCGTTCCGCACGCGCCACGGCTCTATCGGGAAGCCTGTAGCAGGACAAGAATTGAAGCTGAGCGACAGCGGAGAAATTCTCGTGCGTGGCGCGAACGTGTCGCCCGGGTATTGGGCCAACGGCATCAAGCCAATCGCGGACGAGCAGGGCTGGATACACACGGGCGATATCGGAGAAGTCGGACCACAAGGCAACATCTATTTTCGCGGCCGCAGCAAAGACACGATCGTGACTGCTGCGGGACTCAAGATTTATCCAGCCGATCTCGAGAATGCACTCGATCATCAACCGGAGATCAGAGCGAGCGCTGTCATTCCGTTGCCTGGTTCCAAAGAGACTGAGGCGCTGGCCGTGTTGATTCCACGCGATCAAGCGTCCGATTTGGATTCTGCGGTGAAGCGTGTGAACGACTCGCTGGCAGAGTTTCAACGCATTCGACACTGGGTCGTTTGGCCCAGGGCAGACTTTCCACGCACCATTGGTACGCGAAAGGTTATTAAGGGGCAGCTTGCAGCGGCAGTAGAAACGATGGTGCCTGGGGCGCCGTTTAGTCTCCCCGTAATCAACAAAATCACGGGACTCAACGCAGCCGGCGTCAGCGTGACAGCAAACCTCGCCGACGATCTCAAACTCGACTCACTGGGGCGCGTCGAACTGTTGAGTGCGTTGGAAGATCAATATCAGATCGAACTTGACGAAGCGGCAATTACAGAAGCTACCACTGTTGGGGACGTTGAACGGATCATCAGCCAGGCCAAGTCCGACGCGGTGGCTTACCCGTATCCGAGCTGGGCCATGCGTTTTCCGATGACGTGGATACGACCGGTTGTTTATAACCTGTTCCTTTTGCCCCTTTCATGGATCATGTGTCGCGTGCGCGTGATCGGTGCTGAGAAACTCGCCAAGGTGAAGGGTCCGGCGCTGTTGATCTCAAACCACGTTACGGACGTCGATGCGGCCTTAATCCTTTCCACGTTGCCATTGCGCTGGCAAACGCGGTTGGCGATTGCGATGTCGGGAGAATACCTGCGCGACTGGCGCTTGAATTCAAAGGTTAAGTACGCACTCGCGGCAGGGCTTTTCAACGTTTTCTCGCTGCCGCGGCAGAGTGGGTTTCGGCAGAGCTTCGCTTATGCGGGTGAAGCGTTGGACCGGGGCTATAGTGTTTTGATTTTTCCGGAGGGAACAGAGACGAAGGACGGACGAATTCAACCGTTCAGAGGAGGCATTGGGCTCCTGGTGTCGGAACTTAACGTACCTGTCATTCCGATCATGTTGCGTGGTCTGTTCGAGTTAAAAAAGAAGCGGCAATTCTTCGTCCGCCCCGGAACCGTGTCGGTGACTTTCGGCGAGCCGATCAAATTCTCGACGGAGCAAACGCCTTCAGACATCACAAAAGCATTAGACAGGATTTACAAGATGTCTCAGGATTTCCAAGATTAATCCTGCACATCCCCTTAAAATCTTGAAAATCCTGTTAAGCTAACTGATAAACCTGGATCGCCTGCTCGCGACCTCTAACCTGGACCTGGCCCATCGGAACCGCTTTGCCGCCGTCTGCATTGACCGCCTGCCAAACCATCTCCGAGATCAGTAACTGCGAATCGAAATCTTTGTTCAGTTTCTCGATCCGCGCCGCGAGATTCACGACGTCGCCAATCACCGTGTACTCACGTCGCAATTCCGAACCGATGCTCCCTGTAACGGCTTCCCCCGCGTGTAAACCGATTCCGACCGTCGTAGGCAGGATCGCACCTGACCTCACTTCCTGATGCACTCTCGCGAGAATCTCCTGCGCCGCTTCGAGCGCGTTCGCACAGTCTTTCCCGTCGGACAGCGGCGCGCCAAACACCGCCATAAACCCATCGCCTAAAAACTTGTTGATGATCCCGTGATGTCGATTCACGATCTCGATCATGAACTCAAACAACGACTCGAGATATTGGACCACCTCTTCAGGACTTCTCTTCTCGGCGAATCGCGTGAAATCTCTGATGTCGAGAAACATCACACAGACGTTCTTGCTTTCACTTCGCAGATCAGGTTTGAGATCGAGCAGTTTGTTCATGACTTCCGGCGACACGTACTCGCCGAACGTGCGCGAGATACGGTTTCGTTCATCGATTGCCGTAAACGAACTCAAAATGCGTTTTCTGATCTGGCGAGTCACGAGACCGGTTACGACGCCAGTCAGGAATAAGAGAAACCCTTTGAATACGTGCTGTGGAATGCCTACGAGAATCGGTTCGACAACAGCGCCGGCAGCTTGATGGACCAAATAGATCGAGAGCAGGGAATATTCCAGACCCGCCACTGCGCCGGTAAAGATACACAGCTTTACATCCAGGCGGAGCGCTGCCAACGAAATGAACAGAGGGTAGATGAACGCAGCCGGAGTAAACAGCGTGTAGATTGGACCAAGAAAGAGCGAGCCGACGATTATGCCGGTCGTAGGAATACTCGTTTCGAGAAACGCGCTGACATACTTCAGAGCGCGTGAAGGTTTAGTATGGGTTTTGATCAAACGACTAATGAGAGTACGTTCGGCCAGCAAAAAACAGAGATTAGCTGCGAAGACCACGCCAACGGCCATCAGAAACCCGTGCATGTTTCCATGAAATACAGCCTGAAATTGTTCGGCAAAGATTTGCGCCAGTAGCACTACCGACAACGATGCACTGACAATAGCGCCAATCAGAATCGTCACGCGCAGTCGATCGCTCTTCAGACTTTCGAGTGCAAACTCCTGCTCAAATACGTCGTGGTCCATCGCTGCGCGTCTTCGCCTGCGCCGCGCTAATCGTGTTGCTACTGACATGGGAACACCTCAACCTATTCGCCTGGCGGCGCCGCTTTGCAGCCGTTCAGTCGTGACAATCGCGCGTTTGTGCCAACCTCGGCCAATCTCGCCCCCGGGATCTGACGCGCTGACTTCGAAAACAAAAAGCTTCCCCTCGCGTCCCGTGTAACGCGCGGTTGCTGTGACCTGCACTCCCGGAGGCGTGGGCGCCGTATGTGTTATGTCGACAGTTACGCCGACCGACAACTCACCGGGTTCAAGCAGAGGCAGGAGCACGCGCGACCCCGCGATCTCCATCAACGCCACCATCTTCGCCGTCGCAAAAACCGGCGGAAACTCGTCGCCAGTCTCGCTTGCTATCGAGCTCGCGAGATCGTTTGGACCAACGACGAGTTGGGCCGTCGCGGTCGTATTCAGTTCAAGTTGTTTCTGTAGAGGCATCACCTAATACTCTTTCTGTGTAATCTGTGGGCTCTTCCTTATCCCACTTCACGAGCTTCAAGTCGAGCACGAAGATCGCATACAACACCAGAGACGAGCTAAGTTGTTGTGGGTGAATGGGATTGAATTTCTGACGAGGTATTATTGAGTGTGAGGGATTTGGGGTTTCGACGCCAAATATCGTTTCGGACGCCAAATATCGCTTCGATGTTTCCTCGCAAAGACGCAAAGGCGAGGAAAAATGTCTTACGGGGTTTCGGGAGCCGGGGTTTCCGTGACGGCCGGCTTCTGTGACCGCCGCGAACGGAACAAGGAGGTGCGATCGAGCACGTTCTCCTGGAACTGCTCGAGATAAAGGTAAATGACCGGCGTGATGTACAAGGTGATGAACTGCGAAACAATCAGTCCGCCAACAACCACCAACCCCAGCGGCCGTCGCGACGAACCATCCGCGCCATAACCGAGCGCGATCGGCACCGCACCAAAGACCGCCGCCAGCGTCGTCATTAGAATCGGGCGGAAACGGTCCATGCTCGCATCGTGAATCGCCTTGTCTGCCGCCTCGCCGTGCTCCACGCGCTGCCGCGCAAAGTCGACGATCATGATTCCGTTCTTCTTCACGATACCCATTAACATGAACATACCGACGAACGCGTAAAGCGATGCCTCCTGGCCAAACACGATCAGCGTCAGGAGACCGCCGACGAGCGCTGTTGGCAGTGTCGAAAGCACAGTCAATGGATGGACGTAGCTCTCGTAGAGGATTGCGAGGATCACGTACATCACAAACACCGCGAGTCCCATCAATAGCGTCAAACTCGTAACGGTTCTGCTGAACGTCAGCGCCTCACCTTGCAGCTCTGCACGAACGCCCGGCGGAACTACTTCGCGCGCCGACTTCTCGATGAAATCCGTCGCAGTACCGAGAGCCACGCCCGGCTTGAGGTTGAACGAGAGCGTCATGCTCGTGAACTGATTGAAGTGGTTCACCGACTGTGGACCAAGCGTGGATCTCCAGGTGACCAGTTCCTTGAGCGGCACAAGCCGAGCGCCGTCGTCCGACTTGATATACAGCAGCGCAAGATCCTCGGGCTTCTCGCGCACCGAATCGTCCATCTCGAGAATTACCTGGTACTGATCGTCAGGCTGCTTGATCAGGTAGAGATAGTTTTGCGAGTAAGCATTGCGCAACAACGTCAGTATTCGCGCTTCCGAAACGCCGTACGTCTTCGCCTGGTCGCGGCGAAGGTCGATATTTACGTTCGGCGTGTTGTTGTAGAGGTCGGATGAGACAGTCAGAAACAGAGGCGACGGTCTGAGTTTCGCCAGCAGGTTGTTACCAGTTTCGTAAACCTGGTTTGGATTAACACCGGAAATCGTGAACGAGTATTGACCCTGCGTCTGATTTGTAACACCCGTGCTGATCGAAAGCACTGCCCAGGGGCGCAGGAAGGTCATGACTCCGGGAATCGTGTTGAGCTTACCCATCATTTCCGCAGTCACGTCGGCAATGGGTCTGCGTCCATCTGGTGGTCCAATATAGGTAAAGGTGATGCCCTGGTTTGACGAAAGAAAACCGGTAGCACCTGTCAGCGTGAAGTCAGTAATCACGTGCGGATCCTGGTGCAACATCTCATCGACGCGATCCTGATACCCTTGCATCTGTTTTGGTGACGAGCCTTCTTTAGCGATAAACGCGCCGAAGATGACGCCACTGTCTCCCGGCGGCAGAAAGCTCTTAGGCACCAGCCTGAACAACCAGATGGTTCCGGCCAAACAGATGGCCCAGATCGCGGCCGAGATCCAGCGATGACGCAGGAACCACCAGAGCGATCCACCATACAAACTGAGCACGCGTTTCTCGATACCGCCGATGACGCGTTCCACCCACGTCTTCTTCAAGCCGTGGCCGCGCTCTTTCAGAAGACGCGCACACATCAACGGCGTCAGTGTCAGCGACACCAGGCCTGACGCAAGAATCGCAATGACGATCGTGATTGCAAATTCGCGGAAGATTCGTCCGACCAGTCCCGTCATGAACACCAGCGGTATGAACACAGCCGCGAGCGAGATCGTCATGGACACGATCGTGAAACTGATTTCCTTCGCACTGCTGATCGCCGCTTCGAAAGGTGCCTCGCCACGCTCGATGCGTCTCACTGTGTTTTCGAGGAAAACGATCGCATCGTCGACCAGAAAGCCGATCGCCAACGTCAATGCCATCAACGAAAGATTGTCGAGGCTATATCCAAGCGCGTTCATCGCAATGAACGTGATCAGCAGCGACAGCGGCAGCGCGACGACAGGTATCAGCGTGTCTGTCACGCGACCGAGGAAGGCAAAGATGACGATCACGACCAGCACGAACGCGATCATGAGAGTTACCTGCACGTCGACGACCGAGTGGACGATGCTTGCGGCACGATCGTAGACCGGCACGATATCGATCGACCCGGGCAACTCCGAAGCGATGGCCGGCAGAACCTCGTGGATCGACTTCGACACTTCAACCGCGTTTGCGCCGGCGCGACGACTCACCGCTATCACCAGGGTCGATGCGGGGACGGTACGACCGCGCACCCAGAAGCGCATGTTTACGCGTTCGTCCTGGACTGAATTTTTTACCGTGGCAACGTCGCGGAGGTAAACAGGCGCGTTGTTCGAACCGCCGACGATCAAGTTGCCGTACTGTTCGGCAGTTTCGAGCTGGCCTTGTGGTCGCAAGATCGCCGTTTGGGAGTTACTGTCCAACTGGCCCGCACCCGCGTAACTCGTTCCACTCTTGATGGCATTGCTGAGATCGTCGATCGAAATGCCGCGCGCCCACATCTCCGCGGGATGCGCTTTAATGCGAATCGCAGATTTGGTCCCGTAAACGGCCACCTGCGACACGCCGGGCAGAATGCTCAGGCGCTGGCCCACCTGCGTGCTCGCGTAGTCGTACAACTGTCCACGCGTCACGGAGTCGCTGACCATTGCGATGTACATCAACGGCTGATCGTTCGGATTCGTCTTTGAATAAGTCGGCGGCGATGGAAGATCCGGGGGCAGACTGCTGATCGATTGCGAGATCGCGGTCTGCACGTCGGTCGCGGCGGCGTCGATGCTCTTGTTCAGAGCGAACTGAAGCGTAAAGCTTGCAAAGCCCTGGGTACTCCGAGAAGTGACGACTTCCAGTCCATTGATCTGCATGAACTGGCGCTCCAGCGGCGTTGCGATGTTGTTTGCAACCGTGTCAGGACTGGCGCCGGGATAACCGACGCTCACCTGAATCACGGGGTAATCGACTGCGGGTAGATCGTTTACAGGTAGCTGCAAGTAGCTCAGCACTCCGAAAAGGATCACGGAGAGCGTCAACACTGCCGTCATTACCGGCCGGCGAATGAATGGTTCCGAGAGATTCATGATTTCGATCCGCTAACGGCAGTGGCAGCAGGACTATTTGCTTCTCGCGGTTGCTCGACCGCGACTTTGCCACCGGGAGTAACGCCAAGCTGTCCGTTGGTTACTACCTTTTCTCCGGCTGCGATACCTTTCTCGACGATGATCAGATCGCCTTGTCGCTGGCCCAACGAAACTTGCCGATGCTCAGCGGTCGAGTCAGGTTTCACTACGATAATGTACGAACCATTGGCTGACATTTGCGGTGCGGAAGCAGGCACCAGCACCGCGCCTGGGACTGTTCCGAGCAGCAGTCGAACGTTCACGAATCGTCCGGGCCAGAATCGATGTCCGGGATTTGGGAGTGTGGCGCGAAGAGTCACCTGTCCCGTCTGTGTCTGAACGGCATTGTCGACGAACGTCAGCCGTCCGAAGACTGGGTCGTCGGCGGTGTCGGGTAGACGAACTTCAGCACTGAGAGTGCCTGCACGCATCTGGTCTTGTACCGCCGTCAGATTGTTTTGCGAGATCGTGAAGTCGGCATAGATCGGATCGAGACGTTCGATCACCAACAAAGCGTTGTTGGGAACACCGCTGGAGTCGTTGTTACCCTGACCACCGGGGTTCACGACGTTGCCGATGTCGACGAGGCGTTGTCCGGCGCGTCCATCGATGGGCGAGTGAATGTAGCAATAACTGAGCTGGACCTTTGCCGTTTCGATTGCGGCCTGGTCCACCTTGATCGTTTCATCCGCGCTGCGCACTGCGGCGCGGGCTGCTTCGGAGTTGGCTTTGAGCGAATCGTAATCAGCGCGGAATTGTTCGTACTGCTCTTTGGGTACGACGCCCTGTTCGACGAGTGTGTGATACCTCTGGACTTGTGCGAGTCCCCACTTTTCGCGCGCGACTTCGCGTGCGAGATTTGCTTCGGCTTGTTTCTTCGCGGCGGTGTCGCGAGCGAGATTGGCCTGGGCTTGTTTGAGATTTGCGTCAAAGGGTCTCGGGTCAATGGTAAAGAGCAACTGTCCCTTTCGCACGTTCGCGCCGTCGGAGAAATGAATTTGATTAATACGGCCTGAAACCTGTGGCTGAATGGAGACTGTTTCGCGCGCGACGATCTTGCCGAGCGCATCCATGTAATTCGAAACATCCTGAGACACGGCCGTACTCACGACCACTGGGGCCGGAGGGCGCGTGAAGTTCTGCTGCGCCTGATTGGAACAGCCTGCCAAAAGCGCAGTTAAAGTCACGATAACAGCCAAACGGCAGAACAAGGGCTGGAGGAGCTTCATAAGGTTCTTCCTTGGGTAAATCAATAATACGTATGGAGAGTGTAGCAGGTGTTAAGAGCAGGTAAAAACTTGTTAAGAATTGTGAAGCCCTGTGCGGTTTGTATTTGAGGTGCGGTTTGTATTTGAGGAACGATTTGTGCGCTTTTTGTGCCTCTTTGTGGCTACAACGTTCTTTGCCGGAGGGCGGCGCTGAAGGAGGCGCTGCGGCGGCGGGAGATGGGAACGCGTACGCCGCTTTCGAGGACAGCGACGGGTGCGCCGGCGCGGGTGCGCGTGAGTTCGCGGACGCCGTCGAGGCGAACGAGGGCGCGACGATGTGCGCGGACGAAGCCGTGCTTCTGAACGCGCTCCTCGAGAAGTTGGAGAGATTCGCGTAAGAAGTAACTGCGTGTACCAACCCACAATTGTGAGTAATTGCCGGCCGCTTCGATCCAATCGATCTCACTGACGTGCAACACAGTCGCGCCGCGCGAGGTCGTGACGACGATCGTCTCTTCGCGCGTCGAGTTCGACGTCGATCGTAAACGCTTCGACAGGCGTTTCATCGTCGTCGCAAAACGCGCTTCGCTGACAGGCTTCACAAGATAATCGAGCGCTTCTGTTTCGAACGCCCTGATCGCAAACTGATCGAACGCGGTGAGAAACACGACTGCGGGCATGCGCTCCACAGTTCGTTGTTTGATCACCTCGAAGCCATCGATTCCGGGCATCTGGACGTCAAGGAAGACGACGTCAGGCGCGGACACATGAAGTGCCGCGAGCACTTCGGCGCCGTTGCGACATTCCCCGGCGACGGCAAACTCCGGAAAGGCAGCCAGTAGTTGCCGGACACCACGGCGTGCCGCAGGTTCGTCATCGGCGATTAGCGCTTTCCACTTAGCTTGTTTCACCGTTCAACTCCGGACCCATTTCGCGATAAGGCACTCTCAAGGTGGCGATTGTACCGCGTTCCGGGCGTTGATCTGCCGGAGGCGCGATCTCGAGCGAGGCTCGATCGCCGTAAAGCGCGCGCAGACGCTCGCGTGTGTTTTCAATTCCATGTCCCGGCGGAGCCGGAGCATTCGGATCGATGCCCGCGCCATCGTCGATCACGGTGATCTGCAACACATCGTCGACGCGCTCGGCGGTGACGAGTAAAAGACCAGCATCCGGGTGTCTCGCGATGCCGTGACGAATCGCATTCTCAACCAGGTGCTGTAGCGCAAAACTGGGGAATGCCGCCGGTAACAATGCATCGGGAATGCTGAACTCGGGCCGGAGACGATCCGAAAATCGAGCCTGTTCGATCGCGACGTACTGTTTCACGAGTTCGAGCTCTTCTCCGAGCGTGACTTCATTTGCACGATGACGAGTGAGCGTGCGTCGCAGCACCTCGCTCAGGTGTTCGACGATACGCACCGCGCCCTGGCGATCGTTGTCGCGAACGAGCACCGCGATCGTATTGAGCGTGTTAAAAAGAAAATGCGGGTTGAGTTGCGCTTGTAGAGCAGCGAAACGGGCGCCGGAGAGTTGCTCGGAGAGTCGCGCCACCTGGACTTCGCGCTCGCGCGCTTCGATGAAGTAGCGAGTAGCGTGCTCGATGCCCACGACACAAAGATAAACGGCCGCACCGAACGGCAGCGTAATAAAGATCCAGCTCAGCCACTCGACTCCAAACTGGCGCCAGAACTGACCTGCGCCGTGCTGCATCGCCGATTGAAAGACATCGGGAGCGAAGAGCAGGACCAGCACAGATCGCCAAATCTGGCCGCACGTGGCCCAAGCGACGCAGAACAACACGGAGAACAAGAGATGCACGAGTACGCGCCGCACGAGATGCGGGCGTGCGAGCGGCCAACGTCTCGAAACTGCGAAAACGCCCGGCGTCAGAAATCCGTAGAGCAGCCAGTCTCCAAATTCGAACAACAGATCGCGCACACTCACGTCCCAACCGCGTAGACTTGATTGCGCGATGCGATTAAGAACAGCGAACGTGGCAGGCAGTAACCATGCTGCCGAGACGATCATCCATGGACGCAGGCGTGGCAATCGCATTGGCGTCACACAGTAGCGCTGGTCCAGCACTGCTCGCAATGCCGTTCACGTCATGAGAGACGCCGCTCGCGTATTAGTTATTGACTGAAGCCACGAAAAGGCACAAAAGGTCAGCCACAAAAAGGAGGTAGAGTGATGTCTTTGAAGAGTGTTGTTGTTGCGATTGTGGCGTTTGCTTGTGGCGCTGCGTTTTTTGGTTTTGCGACGCCGGCATCCAGCTCGAACAACTTCGACAGCGCCGCGGAAGCGGCCGCTATTCGCGCGCACATCGGAAGCATTTTCCAGGCCTTCATCGATCGTGATGAAAAGAAGATTTTCGAGACGCACTCCGAAGACTGGCGAGGCTTGCTCGAAGGTTATCCTACTCCGATAAAGGGCATCGATGAATACATGAAAGCCAACGGCATCGATTGGCCCAGGCCTGCAAATGCGCCGAAGCCCAGGTCGTACTATCCTGCGGGCACCACTTACAAGATCGACGACTTCGACGTGCATTTTTACAACCCGGAATTAGCGGTCGTAAATTTTTTGGGTGGGTTCCAGCGAAAAGATGGCGAGAAGTTCGTCACGCTTCGTCCGTTTCGCATCATGGACATTTACGCTAAGCGCAACGGAAGTTGGATCCAGGTGGCGTCGCACACCGCAGTCGATCCTGAATGGCGCCTGAGCCAACCGTGGACCATCACACCGCCGATGCGCGAACGCATACTTGCGAAACGTGAAGCAGTCTGGAAAGCGTGGTTCGCGAACGACCGTACGACGTTGGAGAAAGTGATTCCGGAAGAGGCAATCGCAATCGGAGATGAAGGTTGGTCTGA
>Ga0105237_10004340_pt1 | contig 16434 bp, 11 predicted proteins | sample KBSC24metaG_FD_81520 | JGI IMG/M metagenome (GOLD analysis project Ga0105237, IMG submission 81520) | Corn rhizosphere microbial communities from Kellogg Biological Station, Michigan, USA - KBS C2-4 metaG | ecosystem: Host-associated > Plants > Roots > Rhizosphere > Soil | place: Michigan, USA... | reverse complement strand
TTCTATTCTCATTAGCTTTAAGTAAAATCTATTTATACAATATTTCATAGTATTCATTCGCCATTCGGTTACTATCAAACTGGACCTGAACATCCCTCATCCCATTTTTTACGATTTGTCTCCACGTATCAAAATCGTTATAATAGATAGGCAGTATTTCATTTTCAAGAATTTCGTATAACTTATTCAAATCATACTCATCCTGTTCTTCAACATGCATATTCATATAATCGGCCGGTGGTACCACAAATCCATTATTGCCATTGTTGATGAATTCGCATATCCATCCATCGTTAGTACTGAGATTAACAGCCCCGTTCATAGCCGCTGTCATACCACTTGTTCCACTCGCTTCCCTGGGCACACGAGGATTATTTAACCACACATCAGCCGATTGCTTTAATCTTTTACTCAATGTAAGTTCATAGCCCGTACATACGGCAACATTTTTATATTGCTTACTCAAATTTACCAGGTGGTTGAAATCGGCTATTGCCGGAAAGTCAAGCGGGTAAGGTTTCCCCGCCCATATTATTTGTATTGGATATTTTGGATTATTTAGCAACGCTTCAAAGCGTTTATGGTCTCTCGTTATTAATTCTGCTCTTTTATAACCTGCAAATCTTCGTGCCCACACGATGGTCAGCACCTCGGGTTTCATTAATTTACCGGTTTGATCTGCAACAATTTCAAACCCTCTTTTTTTAAGATACTTTTTCCGATCATCAAATACAACATCGTTTCCCTCTTCCTTTGCCCTATACAATTGTTTATCGGCCCAATAACGCCAGTTCTGAGCGTTGGTGATGGATTTTATTTCACAAATACCTTCATACTTTTTCCACATTTGCCTGCTTACCTCTCCATGAAGCTGCGATACTCCATTTGCCAGGTGAGCGAAACGCAATGCGGCGAGTGAATGATTAAAAAGATTGTCTGTCATGCCTGTGAGTTCCCTCACCTCTGCCAACGGCATTCCATAGAAATAACTCATTTTCTCGCAAAGAAACATATCATGTTTTTCGTTTCCGGCTTCTTCAGGGGTATGTGTTGTAAAAACCAATCGCTTTTTTACTTCTTCTTTATTACCGAATTTTTTAAACAGGTAAAATACGGAACTTACAGCATGCGCTTCATTCAGGTGATACAGATCGGGGTTGAAATTTAATTGGTCAATTAATTTAGCGCCGCCAATTCCCAGTAAAATAAACTGGGCAATTTTAGTAGCAGCATTTCCGTCGTATAACCTGTTGGTAATTGTCTGGGATACATAATCATTTTCCGGCACATCGGTACTCAGCAAGAACAGCGGGGCGGTATTAAATGTTTCAGGATTTAAATACCAAACTTTAACCCAGACCGGATGGTCGTGAATTGGTATCTGGTACATGATTCCGGTATCTTCAAGGAAATTATAAATCTTATCGATCCAAACCACGTTCAAAGTCTGGTCCTGGTTTCTTGCCTGGTCATAATAACCTTCTTTCCAAAGAATACCGATCCCGATTAAATTTTGTTTAAGTTCATAAGCACTTCGTAAATGAGAACCCGATAAAAAACCTAAACCACCGCTATAGATCTTTAGTGGCTGGTGAATAGCAAATTCCATGGAAAAGTAAGCAACCTTTTTTGAGTATCGTGCTTCGGTTTCATAGGGTACCCTGTAATTTTCAAAACTCATAATATAATCAGATCGAATTTAATGAGGGCGCAAGATAAAAGGAAAATTCAACATATTGAACGTTTCCATTCACGATTGTATGTTGTGTCGCTCACATATAGTAACGTTAAACATTCATAAATGTTTTGTTTTCAATTTAATTTTTGCCGCCAATTAAAGAACCCATCAAACATTCTTAATTTTTCTGTTGCTGTTATAGAATTTCTTTTTCAAATCACCCAGGCACCGCCGGGTTTCGTATAAAAGTAAAAGTTACGTTGCTATTTGATTTTTTTAAGATTGAGTTATCAAATTTAATTTTTAGATTTGTCTAAATTTTTTTTTAAATAACATGAAATTATCTCAAAGCGAAGAAAATTACATAAAAAGCATTTATAACCTCCAGTCTAAAACGGAGAAGGTGAATACGAATTCCCTTGCGGCTTTTCTTGATACAAGTGCGGCATCCATAACTGACATGCTGAAGAAACTAAAATCAAAAAACCTGCTGGAATATAAGAAGTATTATGGATTCAGGTTAAATAGCGCCGGCAATAAGCAAGCGCTTAAGATAATAAGAAGGCATCGGCTATGGGAATTTTTTTTGGTATCGAAGCTTGATATGGAATGGGAAAAAGTTCATGATATTGCTGAAGAACTGGAACATGTAAGCAGTACAGAACTGATAGAAAAACTGGATCACTTTCTCGGTAATCCTAAAATAGATCCTCATGGAGATCCTATTCCCGATGAAAAAGGCGTTATGCCTGTTCTTCAGCAAATCGCCCTAAAAGATTTATCCATTAAAAAAAATGCAGTCGTAAGTTCTGTCAGCAACCAATCGCCGCAAATGATGGAAATGTTGAATCATTATGGATTAAAAATAGGCTCCCCGATAAAAGTTCTGAAGTCTTTTGTATTCGACGGATCGCTCCAGGTTAAGATTGCCAAACAACCAGAGTGCGTTATCAGCGGTCTGGCCGCTCAAAATATTTTTGTATATGATAGTTGAGAAGAAACTATACGACAATTCCCTGAGTGAAGTGCATGGAAGCATTGAAACGAAGAGGATGGGATGGAAAAAAATATTTTCTTTCCTGGGGCCAGCCTATCTTATAAGTGTTGGCTACATGGATCCGGGAAACTGGGCTACAGACCTGCAGGGAGGAAGCAAATTTGGCTACACACTTATTTGGGTGCTCCTGATGAGCAATCTTATGGCTTTACTTCTGCAGGGGCTGTCGGCAAGGCTCGGTATTGTGAGAGGGCGTGATCTTGCGCAGGCTAACCGGGAGGCATACCCGAGACTGGTCAACTTCACATTATACATTCTTGCGGAAATCGCCATTGCTGCATGCGACCTTGCCGAGGTGTTAGGAATGGCTATAGGTATTCAGTTACTGACAGGATTACCTCTTATCTGGGGAGTTAGCCTCACGGTACTTGATACCTTTTTACTACTCTATCTTCAAAGGCTGGGTATGCGAAAGATGGAAATATTCATCATTACACTTGTTGGAATCATAGCCGGCGCCTTTTTAATTCAAATGATAATGGCATCGCCGGACTTAGGCGAAATTTCTACCGGTTTTGTACCACGCATACCGAATGATGAAGCATTATATATTGCCATTGGAATTATTGGCGCTACGGTAATGCCTCACAATCTTTATTTACATTCCGCACTTGTGCAAACAAGAAAAATTGAGCGCACAGAAAATGGAATAAAACAAGCCATCAAATACAATAGAATTGATAGCACCGTTGCATTGAACCTGGCTTTCTTTGTTAATGCCGCGATCCTTATTGTTGCAGCGGCAGTTTTTTTTAAAACCGGTAATTCACAGGTCGCAGAAATACATGAAGCATATCGTTTGCTTCCCAATTTTTTAGGTAACATTGCTCCAAAGTTGTTTGCAATAGCACTTATTGCGGCGGGCCAAAGCTCAACGATTACAGGAACACTTGCAGGGCAAATTGTTATGGAAGGATATCTGAGCCTGCGTATTAATCCATGGTTACGAAGACTTATTACAAGGTTGCTTGCAATTATTCCTGCGTTAATCGTAATAATAATTTATGGCGATGAAAAGGTAGATTATTTGTTGATACTAAGCCAGGTTATCCTTAGCCTGCAACTTGGTTTTGCCATCATACCACTAATACATTTTGTAAGTGATAAATCGAAAATGGGAAAGTTTGTAATAAAGCCTCCCACTAAGATTTTGGCATGGCTTATTGCGTCTGTACTTATATGGTTAAATGTTCAAATGCTGGTAAGCCAGTCTGTGCCTGTATTTGAGGCAAATGCGCTTATGCCAAAAATAATAATTATTACAAGTGGCCTGTTTTTTAGTGCCTTACTTTTATATATTCTTTTTGAACCGGCAATAACAAGACGGAAAATGGCAGCCTCTATTAAAATACATCCTGAAATGGAAAACATTATACTTGATATTCCTTTATATAACCGAATTGCAATTGCGTTGGATTTTTCTGAAAATGATAAAAAATTAATCAGCTATGCAATAGGTCAGGGAAATGAACGCACGCAATACATACTCCTGCATATTGTTGAAAGTGCATCGGCAAAATTATGGGGCAGCCAAAGTGATGACTATGAAACAAGAAAAGATCACGCTCAATTGGATGGCTATGTTAACCAATTAAAAGAAAAAGGATTTAACGCAACAAGCCTCCTCGGATTTAGAAACCGTGCAAAAGAAATTGTAAGACTTGTAAAAGAAAGTAAAGCAGAAATGTTAGTTGTGGGAGCTCACGGCCACACGGGTCTAAAGGATCTAATATATGGAGAAACTGTTAACTCTGTCAGGCATGAACTTCGGATTCCAATTTTAATGGTGAGTTTGAAAGATGAAACTATTTGATGAGGCTCAGGGATGAAACAGGCTGTTATTTTATCACGACACTTTCCCTGATCTTTTCAATTGCAGCAGCTATTTTACTATTCCATTCTAATTGCTTTTGAACGTTGATGCTATGATTAGTTTCCTGGTCATATAAATGCTGTAACTCCGAATTTTCTTTATATACATTATCAAAAATAGAGGTAAGCAATGTCACATAATTTCCTTTCGTAAATTTTGCCTTTTGAATTTCAGCAATAAATTTTTCTGCACCAAGTCTTGTAATATCAAAATGATGCTGCTCATGCAATAAATGATATTCGGAATTTATATGGGGCTTTCTCCATGAATCGCTTTTAGTGAAAAAAGTATACACACCAATGTTTAGGTAAATATTCCTTCCATCAAATTTTACTTGAGAATCGAAGGCGAAACCTGACGCAGTTACTGCGCCGGCAAAGTTGTTTTCATTTGGCTTGCCTTTAAAATCGCCCCACTGCAGGTTCCTGTTAAAATCATAGTAAATAGTATCACTTTTTATAGAAGCCTTTCTATTCTCCGCAAATGCATGTACAATCACTTTCTGAGCCATACAACGATGCATTATTGGTATAGAAATAATGATCAGAAGAACAGATTTATATTGCATCATTTTGAATGTAAATATGTTACAAAAATTTTACGAAGGCCCGAAATAAAAAGTTAAATCCGAACTACAATTATCAAGTGTATTTAATTGGTTTATGGAATAAATCATCACATAAAATGAAACCTAAATCCCTTCCAATAAAATGCGGCTATGTTTCGTTATAATACATTGTCTTGATGAGAAATAAAATAAAATGCCTAAATTGTTCCCTTAAATTCTTATACCAATTCTGAAAAACTGACATGGATTCCTTCCTGATGGACATATCACATCTCAACAACTCTTCAGAGTTCTTATGTGGCTGCACAGATACCGACTTCCGGTTCTTACACACGAACCGATTATTTCAGAAATATTTTGGATTGGAAAATGAAGAATGGAAAGGACGCCCATTTACTGAAGTGGCCGAAACTTTCCAAATGGAAAAATTTCTAAAAGCCAATAATGAATGTATCAATAATCCAGGTAAAATTATTTGTATCGAAATACAAACTACAACGGCTGACACTGTAAGTTGGTTCAAATGGGAAGTAAGTGCCATTCTTAACCGACAAAACAAAGTGCAGGGAATTCGCTTTTTGGGCACAGATATTACCAAACACAAAAAGGCCGAGCAAACACTATTACAGCAAGCTATTTTACTCGATAATATTTCGGATGCCATTATTTCAAGCGATGAAAATTTTTGCATCAAAAGTTGGAATCGCAAAGCGGAAATAATGTTTGATTTGAAATATGAAAAAAAATCACTTGGTTCTTCACATGGGATTGCCAAAATAGATTTTGTAAACGATTCGGAAAGCAATCTTAAAAAAAGTATTCTGGCAAATGGATTTTGGAACGGAGATGTTTTAATCGAAAAAAAAGATGGGATAAAATTCCATTTGCAAACAAGAATAAACTCAATAAAAGACGAAGCAGGGGAAACAACTGGTTTTGTATCTGTCATCAGGGATGTTACAACACAAGAACAAACGGAAAACAACTTTGATGTTGAACAGAAAAAATCCCGGTTTGATATGGTGAAAGAGCAACAGCAATTCCAGGCTTTTATGGAGTATGCCCCTGCACTTGGATGGATAAATGATGAAGATGGCATATTGCACTATATGAACACTCTGTTTCAAAATTCTTTTGCTCTTCCCACCCACGCCTTAGGGAAAAATATTTTTGATTATTATCCCGTTTCAATGAAGCCAAATTGCAAAGCGAGCGATCTTGAAGTGCTGGAAAAAAATACAGGTATCGAAACTTTTGAAGATAGCATTGACGGGAACGGTGAAAAACTTTGTTACCAGGTGTATAAATTCCCCGTAGGTCATCACAATCAAAAAAGGCTCATTGGAGGCCTGGCTTTTAATATCACAGGACAGGTAAATAACAAGATGGAAATTATAAAAGAAAGAAACCAGTTTCAATCTTTTATGGAAAATGCACCATTATTAGCATGGATAACAGATGCGCAAGGTGTACTGCAATACATGAACACGCGTTTTAAAAATTCATTTAATTATACCGATGATCGTTTGAACAAAAAGATCGGGGATTATCAGCCAATTTCAGAAAGAGAAAAAGTTCTATTGCCGCAAGAAGATGTTCTTATAAAAAAGAAAAGCATTGAACTATTTCACGAATGGACGGATGCAGAAAATAAAGTGCATTCTTACCGAACTTTTAAATTTCCGATACAGGATGTGGAAGGTAATTATCTTGAAGGAGGACAGTCGATTGATATTACAGCTGAATTACTCACACAACGTGCGTTAAAAAGAAGTAATGAACTTTTTGAATATGCAGGTAAAGCTACCCGTGATGTTATTTGGGACTGGAATCTAAAAGAAAATACAATAAGGAGAACAGGTGGTTATAAAAATCTTTATGGTTATGAATTGACCGACTTATATGAGCCGCACAATTATGAAAAGATACACAAAGATGATATTGCCAACGTTCTAAAAACTGTTGAAGACTCACTTAGAAGTGATGCTTCACGCTGGCTGCTTGAATATAAATATCTCTGCGCTGATGGTTCTTATAAAATCGTAATTGACCAGGCATACATCATTCGAAATAAAACCGGTAAAGCAGTACGGGTAATAGGATCGATGCAGGACGTGACGGAAGAACGTGATTTGCAGGAAGAGGTCTTGATAACTGAAAAGCAAAAAAAGAGAGATGTTGTGAATGCTGTAATTGACGCCCAGGAAAAAGAAAGAAATGAACTTTCGGCGGAATTACACGACAACGTAAACCAGTTGCTGGCCGCAGCGATTTTGTATTTAAAGACAGCGCAAAAGCAGGAAGTCATTAAAGAATCTCTTATATCGCAGAGCCTCGATTATGTTCAAAAAGCGATTGAAGAACTCCGCAATATAAGCCGCAACCTTACTCCTTCAGAATTAAAAATGAATGGCCTTCGTGCCGCATTAAAAGTCTTTGCCGAAAAATTACACATACCTAAAAGTTTTGAAGTCAACCTTACAGTTGGTCAATTGTCTGAAAGCAAAATAACGCAGCCACTTAGATTAGCAGTATATCGTATTATACAGGAAGTAATCAATAATATTCTCAAACATGCCAACGCAAGCCAGGTAAACATTAACCTGTCTGATAAAGATGATATTCTCAATCTAACGGTGACGGATAACGGAAAAGGATTTGACTTAGTGTCCTTCAAAAAAGGATTGGGAATAACCAATATTTATAATCGGGCCGAAAATTTTGGCGGCTTTGCGGAAATAATTTCTTCGCCGGGAAAGGGTTGTACGTGGCATGTCAATATTCCGTTGAGTGAAACGAATCAGCAGTCTGCAATAAAAAATCAATATGTTTAAATAGTCTCAATGTTTTTGGCTGAGAAATTCTTGTGCGCTACGCACAATCTCGTCTGTTTCAATTTTATTCATACATTTAAAATGACCCAGGGGACATTTATCAAACCCTATTTTGCTACAGGGCCTGCACCACAATTTGTTCACCTGGAAAATTTTGTATTCTGTATTATAAGGATACATTCCAAATGAAGGAACCGTATTGCCCCAAACAGAAAAAACCATTTTTTTAAATGCCGCGGCAATATGCATTAGTCCCGTATCGTGGCTTATTATCAAATTGGATCTGCGCACTATATCAGCCGATTCATTTAACGAAAATTTGCCGCAGGCGTTATAGATCTTTATAGAATCAACACTGCTGATATCAGCGCCATTATTAAAGTCTTCCTTGCCTCCGAGCAAAATAATCGGGTATTCAATTTTAGCACATAATTCTTTCAATTTATCTACCGGCAATTTTTTTGTAAAATGAGCGGCACCTATTGCAATGGCTAAAAATCCCTGCGAATGAGAAAAAGGTATATCTGAATCTTTAACTTTATCTTTTTCAGGAATAAAAAAATCAAGCCATAGTCCATCATTAACTACACCCAGACCCGAGACTGTTTCCATATACCTGTCAACGATATGTTTGCCAGGCATCAGGTTTATTTTAAAGTTAGTGTATATCCATTTTTGCGTATTCAATTTATTAAAAGAATGAAAGGGAACACCTTTTAACGCCTGTTTAATTCGCAGCGTGCGTAAATTAAAATGAAGATCGATCACTCCGTCAAACTTTTCTTCTTTAAGAACATCTATGGTATCCTCAAAATCATCATCAAGCGTGATAACTTTAGTTAGGTAAGGGTTCGATTCTACAATAGATGAAAATCTTTTTTTCGTAAGAAACCAGATATCCGCGTCGGGAAACCGTTTGCGCAAGCAGCGTACAACCGGTGTAGTTAGTACGATATCGCCAATGGAAGAAAACCGGATGACAAGAAATTTTTTAGCCACGGATTACGCTGATTTACACTAATAAAAATATCAATTTACTTTCTTACTTTCTTCTATTTTTTCAACAACTGCTGCTCTATAACTTCTTTTGGAAGGTAGGGGCTACATTTCAATATAATCAAGCTCTTTATGAAATGTTTCTTCGCTCAATATAGCAGCGATTATACTAATTATCATAACGGTAACGCCTGTTATAAAACCACTCATAACATAGCTGAAATAATATTGTAAGCCATTAAAAAGTAAAAGCATTAAAGGCAAAGATCCCCTGACCATATTGGGAATGGTGGTTGCTGCTGTTGCCCGAAGATTAGTCCCGAACTGCTCAGCTCCCATAGTTACAAATATGGCCCAGAAACCAGTTGCCAGTCCAAGCCCTCCGGAAATCCAATACATGGTAGCGGCACTACTCGCGGCCGTTTGCATGAAATACAATGATATCATTACAATGGTCATGATATAAAAAACATACAACGCCTTTTTCCTGCTTTTTAATACATGGCTGAGAAGACCTGCCAATACGTCCCCAACGGAGATTGCGATATATGCATACATAGTAGCCTTGCCTGGGCTTACGTCTTCGTTGATGCCAAAGCTCTTTGCAAATTTATTGGAGAAGGCAATAAGAATACCTATTACATACCATGTCGGGAGGCCCAACAAAATACTGCATGCATATTTTTTAAACCTTTTCCCGTTATTAAAAAACATTAAAAAATTTCCTCTGGATACCGATCGATCCATTGATTGATACATTCCCGATTCAAATACACTTACACGCATTAAAAGTAAAAGAAAGCCAAGGCCACCCCCGATGAAATAACAAATTCTCCAATCATATCTTTGCGATATAAAAAAAGCAACTACGGCTCCCGTTAGTCCGAGGCCTGCCACCAGTGAGGTGCCGATTCCTCTTTGTTCTTTTCTCAGCAATTCAGCAACTAAGGTAATGCCGCCACCCAGTTCTCCCGCAAGGCCAATGCCCGCGATAAACCTGGCGATGGCATATTGAGGCACGGTTTGTACAAAACCATTAGCAATGTTGGCAAGAGAATATAATATTATGGAACCAAAAAGTATACTCAGTCTTCCTTTCTTATCTCCCGCTATTCCCCAAATAATACCACCAATCAACAAGCCAATCATTTGAATACCCAAAATTAATTCTCCTTGTTTGTCTATTTCCGTTGCACTTAAGCCAAGGGATTTCAAACTGGGTATACGAACTATAGCGAAGAGAAGTAAGTCGTAAATATCAACAAAGTAGCCTAATGCTGCAACAATTACAGGAATTGAAAACACCGCAATCTGTTTCTTGTTCATATCAAAAATCAAATAGTTGTATTGTTATTATTCCCCTTTTTTTTAGGAACAAACACCTTCCACAAAACCGGGAAGGTAGTAACCACAATAATTCCTACTACTATTACTTCAAGATGTTCTTTCAAATCGAATTGAAACTGGTGCATGATAAATGTCTGCAAAAAATGGCCGGCAAATAACATACTGCCTACCCACAGTATACATCCAACCATATTATAGTAAGCAAATTTTTTATGGTTCATTAAAACGATACCTGCTACTATAGGTGCAAAAGTTCTTACAAATGGAACGAACCTTGCCAGTACAATCGCCTGGCCTCCATTCTTTTCATAAAAATCGTGCGCTTGCACAAGGTATTTTTTCTTAAAGAAGAAAGTATCTTTTCTTTCAAATAAAAAAGGCCCGCTTTTTTTGCCGAACCAGTAGCCCACATAATTTCCTAAAATGCCTGCTATTGAAATCAGCAACCATAAAATAAAAAGGTCTGCCCATTGACTATGAGTTTCAAATAAAGCCGATGCTACGATGCCGGGAACATTATTTGTAGTAGAGCTAAAAATACCTGTAACAAAAAGTAACGCATCTCCGGGCAAAAAGAAACCTGCAAACAATCCTGTTTCTGCAAATACAATAAATAATATCATCCATAATCCGCCATGCTGTATATAGAAATGGGGGTTTAGTAAATCTCTAATGCCTATTCCTAAAATGTCTAATAATTCCACTGATAGTTATTTAAATTATTAATTGGCAAGTTCCCCTTCCCATTTACTTACGGCTGACGTAGCCAACGCATTTCCCAACACATTGGTCATAGTGCGAAACATATCGCAAAAATGATCTATTGGCAATATTAAAGCAATTCCTGCAGGTGGAATATGAAACATACCGCAAGTTGCCAACACTACGACTAACGCAGCACGAGGTACACCTGCAATCCCTTTGCTGGTAAGCATTAGCACAAGCAGCATGGTAATTTGTGTTCCTACATCCATGTGAATTCTGTAAGCCTGTGCTATTGCTATACTCGCAAATGTCATATACATCATGCTGCCATCGAGGTTAAAACTATAACCTAATGGTAAGGTAAAAGCAACTATTTTTTCAGGACACCCAAAGCGTTCAAGCTCTTCCGTTAGTTTAGGGAAAACAGCCTCGCTGCTTGTTGTACTGAATGCAATTAATAAAGGTTGTGCGATTCTTTTTAAAAGTAACGGGACCTTGTTCTTTAAAATTAAATATCCAACAGCAATTAACACAAGCCAAAGAATAAAAATTCCAATCACAAAGAAGAAAAGGTAATCTCTATAAAATCGAAATATGCTGAATCCGTTGGTTGCAATAACTGCTGCCAATGCACCAAATACACCCAAAGGCGCAAAGTTCATTACATACCCAACCATTTTTAAAATAATATGTGACACACTTTCAAGTGCTTTTATTACAGGCTTTGCATAATCACCAATAGCGGTAGCGGCAATTCCAAAGAAGACACTGAAAATTACAATTTGTAAAATTTCATTGGACGCCATAGATTGAAAAATACTCTTCGGAAAAACATGCTCCACAAAATTTGTTAAAGAAAACTGTTGGGTATTTGTCATTAAATCCTTTGCTGCAGAAACGTCTGCTACACTCAAATTTATGGCATCTCCGGGTCGGAAATAATTTACTAACACAAGCCCGATAAAAAGACTTACCAAAGATGCAGAAACAAACCATAAAAGCGCTTTGCCTCCGATTCTGCCGACAGTTTTTAAATTACCCAGTTTTGCAATGCCCACCACTAATGTTGAAAACACTAACGGTGCAATAATCATTTGTACCAGTCTTAAAAAAATGGTAGTTAATAAATTCATATCAACAGAAAAAGGCGCGATAAATGATGGCGCGGAATATTGATGAACGCAGTATCCCAGCAAGCTTCCTGCAAGCATTGCTATGAGAACATAAATAGTAAGCCTGTTTTTATTTTTGCTGATAGCCTTTGTAAAAGTCATAAAGTTTGCAATATAATGTTTAAAGTGAGTTATGAAGCACGGTCGTTAAAAATTACATATCCGTTCTTTATTTTAAAAATTAATTCCTTACTTTTCCACAATTGAAAACCAAAACCTCAATTCATTAGTATGAGTTTATTTATTACGAAACCTATGAGCAGCCTTATGGCTGAGGCGGGTGAATCGGGCAATACATTGAAAAGAACCTTGGGTCCTATTAATTTAATTGCTCTGGGCATAGGTGCTATAATAGGTGCAGGGCTTTTTGTAAGAACGGCTGCTGCAGCAGCTCAAAATGCAGGGCCTTCGGTAACAATTGGTTTTATTGTAGCTTCCATCGGGTGTGCATTTGCAGGGTTATGTTACGCAGAATTTGCATCGATGATTCCAATTGCAGGAAGCGCTTATACATACTCATATGCAACCATGGGCGAGTTTATTGCGTGGATTATAGGGTGGGATCTCATTCTTGAATATGGTGTTGGTGCGGCAACGGTAGCTATTGCATGGAGTGAATATTTTAATAAACTGTTGCAAATTTTTGGACTGAATGTTCCTTACCAATGGTGTCATTCACCGTTCGAAGTTTCTACTTCCGGCATTCATGGTATTATGAATATTCCGGCTTTATTCATCATTATCGTACTTAGTTTATTATTGATAAGGGGCATGCAAGAGTCAGCGGTAGTAAATGCGATCATTGTTATTTTAAAGGTTGCAATCGTGGTGGTTGTAATAGCAATGGGATGGCAATATATAAGGCCTGAAAATCATACGCCTTTTATCCCGGCCAACTCCACATACACTGATCAGCAAGGCATATCACATCACTATGGAGGCATACTTGGGATATTAGGAGCAGCAGGCGTCGTGTTCTTTGCATTCATTGGTTTTGATGCAGTTTCAACTGCTGCGCAGGAAACTAAAAATCCTAAAAGAGACATGCCGATTGGTATTCTCGGATCATTAATAATCTGTACAATTTTATACATCCTGTTTTCTTATGTACTCACGGGTGTTGCTTCTGTCAATGATTTTAGAACACAGGGTAAAGAAGCATCAGTGGTTTATGCAATTGAACACATGAGCGGGGCAATGGTCAATGGAGTATGGATACCAACTTATAAATGGCTCAGCAACCTCGTAACCATCGCAATATTGGCGGGGTTTTCCTCTGTAATCCTGGTAATGTTAATGGGGCAATCCAGGGTATTTTATTCTATGAGTAAAGATGGACTTGTTCCTAAAATATTTGCAACTATCCATCCAAAATTTAAAACACCTTACAAATCGAACCTGATATTTTTAATTTTTGTAGGTTGCTTTGCTTCCTTTATTCCGGGTGATATAGTTGGAGATATGACAAGTATAGGTACCTTGTTCGCTTTTATGTTAGTATGTGCAGGTGTTTGGATCATGAGGCGAAAACATCCTGAAATTAAAAGAGGATTTAAGGTTCCCGCTGTAGGACTCGTAGCAATTTTAGGTATCCTGGTTTGTGGTGCTATGATCTTTGGCCTGGGCTGGACAAACTGGGCAAGGTTAATAGGCTGGCTGCTTATAGGGTTAATTATTTATTTTGGTTATAGCCGCTATAACAGCAGGCTGAGAAACCCCGGTAAGTTTCCACCGGAAACAGGCCCGCATGATGTTCCCGAAGAGGTGCCCCCGTTAATATAACTGTTAGATGTTATTTACTAACTGTTACCCTTATACGTAGTTAATAAAATAACAGAACATATTGTTATTGCTGGCGTAACAGTTAAATTATACCTGGTGTTTCCATTATTTATTACGGATATCCCGAGTAAAACTTATTACATAACTTCTTCAAAAAGATTATCTCTAAAGCTGTTATTCTTCAACAACTGGTAATGTTTTTTTAACGAAACGATGAGCGGAAAGCGCCGGTAAGGCAGGTTATTGTTTTCCGCAAACTTCTTTACAAGCGCAGTTATTTCAGGATAATACACATGGTTGACCGCTGGAAATAAATGATGTGCAATATGATAATTAAAGCAACCCATAAAAAACCTCGTGAACCAGTTATCTTCTGCGACATCGTTTGTTGAACGCAACTGATGCTCAAACCAACTTGTTGGCAACCGGCCATTTTTATCCGTTATTGGAAAAGAGCTATCAGGCACAGCATGAGGAGTAACTAATACGATTAACCCAAATATACTTGCTGTTAAAATCATAATAAAAAATGCGGCCACGATTTGCATCCAGGTTATATACAATACCAATTTGGGAATTACAATAACATATGTAAGGAAGAAAAGTTTAAATAAACCGAGTTTAATATATTCAATTGCCGGAATTTCCGCCACCTTGCGCACGAGTTGCTTTCTCCGAAAAAAGTCTTTAAAGTCGCGGATAAAAAGCCAGTTAAATAAGAACAAGGGATAAAGCATCGGAAGATAAATATGTTGGTAGCGATGTATTGGCGAATAAGGGGCATTAGGAAATACCCTCGCCATAGGACTTTGCTCGAAATCACTATCCCACTGCAGCACATTCGGATAATTATGATGCAGTCTTATATGCCTCAGCCGCCAGATAAAACTATTGGCGCCCATCACATCAAATAAATGCACATATAGCTTGTTTAATCTTTTGCTTTTAAAAAGTGTGTTATGAACAGCATCATGAATGAGATTAAGAAAATTCAAATCTATCATGATTCCCAAAAACACGTAACAAGTATATAAAATGAGCGTGTTCTTTCCCATAACCAACGCCGCAACGTAAAATGAGAAATACAAGGCAGGGAAAAGGATCGCCTTGACAGTTATTATATAGCCTCGTTTTTCTTTCAGCAGTTGTACTGTATTATTAACTTCTTCTCTTAGCTGTTGAAATACTTCCTGTTTTGCCGGCACTTTTAGAAAGGTCGGTTTCATTGTTGTTCCTTCCATAACAATTTGATTAACTGACGTTTCAAATATTACACACTAATCCTTAATAGATTATGCTTTATTATTACTTTCCATGTATAAAAGTCGTAATACCAAAATCGCACCAAAAGGCACTTTAGTGACAAAATGTGAACTCAACTTTAGATTAGCAAATGTTCTGGCGACTTCGTAGCCTGCCAAATGAAAAAATGCCAGTCAATTTGTAGCGGAGTCATTGACCGATGACCATTTAGAAAGAAAACAACGATAAAAATTGTCATTTTGCCAATTCAAGCGCTATTTCGACACATATATATTTGCAGAGCGTCGATAAATATCAAAAAAGTATCGAAAGAATTTTCTATGATGCGTGATAGCCATAATTTTAAACATTATAAGATTGAATTTATGCTTAGGGTTCCCGCGATTGTATTATTTCTAATCCTGTTTCTAAATGATAAACATTAAATCAATATTTGCTATGCTCGCGGTCATGAGCTTATGCGCTTTCTCTTTTTTTCAGCAACAACCAGCAATTACTATTGCTGCCGCAGCGGACCTAAAATTTGCGATGGATTCAATTATTGCTTCTTATAAAGCCCAAAATCCAGGCGCTGAAGTACAGGTAATTTATGGTTCGTCTGGAAATTTCTTTCAACAAATTACTAATGGTGCTCCGTTTGACATTTTCTTTTCAGCCGATGTTGATTACCCCAATAAATTAAAGGATCAGGGCTTAACAGTTGGCAACATCAAAACTTATGGTATTGGGCAAATCGTTCTTTGGAGTAAAAAAACGGATCCGAATAAAGAACGAATGAATACATTGCTCGAAGCAAACATTAAGAAAATTGCTACTGCCGATCCTTCACATGCGCCGTATGGCAAGCGTGCCCGGGAGAGCTTGCAATATTATAAATTGTACGATAAAATTCATGATAAATTAGTGTTGGGAGAAAACATTTCACAAACCGCGCAATTTGTAACAACCGGCGCAGCAGATATTGGTGTAGTCGCATTATCGCTGGCATTATCCCCGGCTATGAAAAGTGAAGGTGGAAAATATTATCTTATTCCGGAGGAAAGTCATACGCCATTAGAGCAGGCATATACATTGCTGAAACATGCAACAGGGAATTTGGCGGCCACTAAATTTTATAACTTTATTTCATCACCGGCGGCTATCAGCATTTTAACTTACT
>Ga0105237_10004339_pt1 | contig 16437 bp, 12 predicted proteins | sample KBSC24metaG_FD_81520 | JGI IMG/M metagenome (GOLD analysis project Ga0105237, IMG submission 81520) | Corn rhizosphere microbial communities from Kellogg Biological Station, Michigan, USA - KBS C2-4 metaG | ecosystem: Host-associated > Plants > Roots > Rhizosphere > Soil | place: Michigan, USA... | reverse complement strand
TCGCGAAGCTCGCCACGGGGTTGGAGGATTGCATGTTGAGCGGGACCTGGGTCGGACTGCAGGTCGCACCGTTCGTGGGACAGCTGTAATACCACGCCGTCGGGGTGCCGTTGGCGCAGGCATCCCCGCAGTCCTGGAGGAAGGGCCCGACGCCCAGGATGCCGTTGGCGCCGAAAGCGGTCACGGTGTTCTCCGCCGTCTGTAAGCCCGCGTTCTGGCAGTCGGTCGGGGCGGTCCCGAGGTCGCCGATGACCTGCATCGGGATGCCGGCCGCTTTCTCGCTCGAGATGGTCAGGTCCGCCGTCCGCATCGAGCCCCACGCATAACCGTCGCCGAATACCGTGCATTCCGCGATAGGGACGCTGAACCCGGGTGTCAACTCCTTCGGCAGCGCGGCCATCAGCGTCGAATTGATGACCGTCGAGATGATTCTCAGCCCGTAGGAGCCGGTGTCGACCTCGACGTGATCGATGGTCTGACAATTGGTCGTGCTGCCCGGCGCGCAGATGGTGACCGTGATGTACGGTGTGTTGAATGCACTGACGCCCGTGGGTCCCGCGTCGACGGTGAGTGTGGCGACGTTGGCTCCCGATGTTGGGATGCCCGAGCCGCCGGAACCCCCGGAACCAGAGCCGCCGCCCAAGGAGCTCGAGCCGCCGCCGCCTCCGCCGCCGCAGGCGGCTAGAAACACCAGGGGAATGAGAGCGAGCAGAGCAATTTTGCGCACGGATCGGATCCTTCGTTACTGGATGTCGTCGACGGAGAAGCCCGGCGGCAATAGCGCTGGCACGTAGGCTTTCCCATTCATGGCACGCATATGGCCCCCCGTACTCAGCACGAGCTCAGGCTGGCGGATGCTCAGGTGGTGGTGGCCGGCGTGCGGCGCGGCAGCGGCGGCCTTGAATTGCTCAAAATAGGTTCCAAGCGTCTGTTGCAGATCGGGCGGCGTCATGCCGCGCCAGGTCACCGCAAAGACTTTCCCTTCGGCGGAGATGTACTCGCGCAGAACCGTCCCGGAAGGCAGCGTGATCTCTTTTACGGTATAGCCCGCGACGGCGGTGGCTCGCGCCTGGCCTTTCATCTTTGCTACGTCGGCGTCTACGCTGGTGGCGTCGCCGCCCAGGGCGGCGAAGGCGGGGAGAATGACCAAGCTGGCCAGGAGGGCCGCCCCAAGGGCTGTGGCGCGGACATGACGGGTTCGCTTGCGAGACTCCCTTGCCGGGCTGCGACTTTCGGTCCGGTCCTTACCGACCCAACGGATCACTGACGAACTGGTCATGGGGCCTCCTCAAAAGCGAAGGCCCGGTTATACACCGGGCCCCGCGGTTCTGGCTCGTTGTCGGTCCTCAGATACCGAAGCCTGCAGATACCTCAGCCTGCGCTGCTGTTGCTCTTTGCGTGGTTCTGCTCCCACTGCTGACGACGCTGTTCGGCCTGCGCCTTCATGGACGCGAGTACAGTGGGAAGCTGCGCCTTCTGTTGCGCGGTGAGTACGTTGTAGATCTGGCCCTGGATCTCGCTTTCCTGCTGGATGTGGTTCGCGGCCAGCGTCTTGGCGCTTTGCAGCGCGGTCGCGTAGTTCGCATCCCCTGGGTTGGCGAGCACAGTCATGTCCACGGGTGCCTGTCCCGAGGCACGCGCGGCCTTCATCTGGGCGTGGGCATTGGCCAGGATCGACTTGATGCTCGCCTGCTGGTCGGCGGTGAGATTGAGCTGCTTCGTGGCGCGCAGGGTCATGCCTAGCATCATGCCGCCGTGATGGCGGTGCCACCTATGGCCGGCTGCGGGCGCGGTGGTCGTGGCGGTGGCCGCCGGTGCGGCCGTCTGGGCGCTGGCGATTCCTACGGCACCACCCACTACAGTGCTGGCGGCGGCCAGGACCCACAAGCTAACACTTTTGTTCAACTTCATGACTCCAATTCCTCGGTCAAGGTAGGTAAATTGTTACGAATCGTTGCGGTGGCCCGTGCGTTCATCAGGCTCCGTCATGGGATGATTAGCGTTCGAGATGGCGTCCGGTTGACTGCCCGTGGCGGATGACTTTACGACGGCGGCACGCGGCGCATCACTGTTGTTTGTGGCTCTTGTTTGAGACAAGTGTAAGGACTTGGAATATGACATCACGAAACTTGGGAAACTCCGGACCGGTCGTCTCCGCCATGGGGCTCGGTTGCATGGCGATGTCAGGGATCTATGGTCCCGCCGATCGCGCGGAGAGTATTGCCACCATTCACGCGGCACTCGATGCAGGTATCACGCTGCTGGATACCGGCGATTTCTACGGTATGGGACACAACGAGCTGTTGATTCGCGAGGCGCTCGCCGGGTGGCGCGGCGGCGAACGTGACAAGTTGTTACTAAGTGTGAAGTTCGGTGCGCTGCGCGATCCGGCGCAGAACTGGAGCGGCTACGACGCCCGGCCGGCCGCACTGAAGAACTTCCTGGCCTACACGCTGCAGCGGCTCGGTGTGGACTACATCGACATTTATCGTCCGGCCCGGCTCGATCCGCAGGTTCCCATCGAGGAGACGGTCGGCGCCATCGCCGACATGATCAAGGCCGGTTACGTGCGTTATGTTGGTCTTTCGGAAGTTGGCACGGCGACGCTGCGGCGGGCGCAGAAGGTCCATCCCATCTGTGATCTGCAGATCGAATATTCGTTGGCCTCACGAGGGCTCGAGGCGCAGATATTGCCGGTGTGTCGGGAGTTGGGGATCGCTATCACGGCTTACGGAGTGTTGTCTCGCGGGCTCATCAGTGGGCACTTCTCGCGCGACCGCGCTGCAGGGGAGGAGGGGTTCCGGAAGCATAGTCCGCGGTTCCAGGGTGAAAACCTGGAGAAGAACCTCGCCCTGGTGGAGCAGTTGCGGAGCGTGGCTAAGGAGATCGGGGCGTCGGTGGCGCAGGTGGCGATTGCTTGGGTCGCGGCCCAAGGGCCGGATATTGTGCCGTTGATCGGCGCCAAGCGGCGGGAGCAGTTGAAGGAGTCGCTGGGAGCGTTGGATGTGCACCTCACGGTGGGGCAGGTGGCTGCGTTGACGCGGGCTATGCCCGCTGATGCGGTGGTGGGGACGCGGTATATGGCTGCCCAGATGGGGCAGTTGGATAGTGAGAGGAGGTAGCGCGGGGCTGCGCGCGCAGGGCGCGTGGTGCAACTCGCGAGGCTAGCGGGCCAGCGGCCGAGGGGCCGGCCTCGCGCCGCAGTTACGTCGTCGCGCACCCCGCGCGGGCGCGCTACGCGCGCGTGAGCGCGCCGCTTTGGAAATCGCGCACGGCTTGCTCGATTTCCTGCCGCGTGTTCATCACGAACGGGCCGTACTGCACCACGGGCTCACGCAACGGGCGTCCCGCAAGGACGAGAAACCGCGCGCCTTCCGGTCCGGCGGTGACCTCGATGCGATCACCACCTGATGTCAGCACGCCTGCGCTATGCGAGTTGAGAGGACTTGCGGAGCCGTTCGGCCCCACATCCACTCGACCTTCATATGGGTAGAGAAACGCGCTGTACTCACCGTTCACGGGATGCGAGAAGTGCGCGCCCGCGGGTAACGTGACGTCGAGGTAGGTCGGGTCAGTTGTGACGCCATTGATGGGTCCAGCCGTCACCGTACCGTCGACCTCCACCGTCCCCGCGATGACCTTCACGCTGCCGCCATTCGGCAGCGCCACTACCGGGATCTCGTTCGCCTGCAGATCGCGGTAGCTCGCCGGCTTCATCTTCTCCCGCGCCGGCAGATTCACCCAGAGCTGAAACCCGCGCATCCGACCGTCTTCCTGCTGCGGCATCTCCGAGTGAACGATCCCCCGTCCGGCGGTCATCCACTGGACGCCGCCGGTCTTCAGATCGCCCCGGTGCCCCAGGTGGTCCTCGTGCAGCATGTGCCCATCGAGCAGGTACGTGACCGTCTCGAAGCCACGATGCGGATGCGCCGGAAACCCTGCGATGTAATCGCCGGGGTTCTCGGACGAGAACTCATCGAGCATCAAAAAGGGATCGACGCGCAGACCCCGGGGCCCTCCGAGGCTACGTCGCAGCTTCACGCCAGCGCCATCGGAGGCGTGGACGGATTCAATAATGTGCTCGAGAGTACGTGTGGTCATCGCCTCTAAATAGTGATTTTTCTGCGCCGTTCAAGGCGCTAGACCGCGTCCTGGACGCTCGATCGCAGCACCACCGCTCCCGCGGTCCCGGCCGTCGCCGGCTCCGCCACACAAATCGCTTGTGGCTTTATCCGTCAATCAGTTACGATTCGCGCCCCGTTTTGAGGGCGGCCTGCGGCCGTGACATTTTCCGCAGGCGCCTGAGGCCATTACCGGCCTCCGTCCTCGAGCGGCCACCCCAAGTCGGAGCGGTAGTTCAGCTGGTTAGAATACCGGCCTGTCACGCCGGGGGTCGCGGGTTCGAGTCCCGTCCGCTCCGCCAATAATCAATGACTTGCGATGCTGTATTCAACGGTGTTGCGCTATATCAGCGCCCGATATCCGGTTTCCGCCCGTAGTGTTTTCGGGTGCTTGCGACGGTCGCGTTACCCAGGTGTGCCGCGCCTTTTCGAGCGCGTTGTGTCCAGAAACAGAAGCGACGCTGCTCAGGCGGCGGCGCGATAGTAGTAGTTCAGCATTCCACCAAGTCGTGTCGTTGGCGCACGGGCAGGTGTGTGTCAGGGAAATCACGGTTTATCGAGTCCTGAGAGTGAAGCAAATCTGTTATCGCGCTGGAAGCGCTCTGCCGCACGCTCGGCGGGCTGGCTCGTGGCGAGAGCGGCTCACCACGTCCACGACCAGTCCTTCGCCGAGGCGCGACAGCCGCCCCCGCTCCTGCCCGACCAGGCTCGCCCGCGCACAAAACGACCCGAGCGAGCCTCTGTTGGATGACCCTCGGCGAGTGCGACCTGGCCATTGACGAGGACGTGAGTGACGCCGGTCGCGAGCTGATCCGAGTTCTCGTAGGTCGCATGGTCCTCAATGCTGGTCGGATCAAACACGACGACGTCCGCGTAGTACCCCTTTTTCAGCAGACCGCGGTGCTGCAGAGACAAGTTAGCCGCCGGCAGCCCGGACAGGCGACGAATGGCATCGGGCAGGGCCAGGGCTTTTTCGGTGCGCACGTATTTGGCGAGGAGCCTTGCGAAATTGCCGTAGGCCCGTGGGTGTGAACGTGACGCGAGAAACACGCCTTCGGGCGCGGGCGCCGGCGCGTCAGACCCGAAACTCATCCAGGGCAGGCCAGCCTGTTTGCGGACGTTGTCCTCCGACATCATGGAATAGAAGACCTCCACCCGGCTGCCGTCCTCGATCACCAGATCCATCGCCGCCTGCGGCGCACTTTCGTGGCGCATCCGAGCGACCTCGGCCAGCGTCCTGCCGGTGAGCGGCTTGAGCTTGTCGCTCTTGAATCCCGCCAGCAGCATGCCTTCCGCTCCGGCTTTGAGGTACAGATTCTCGTAGCCGGCGTGCGGATCCTCCATCTCAGTCTCGACGCGGGCGCGATTGACGGGATCCTTCATGCGTTCGATCCACGCCTCGAGCCCACCCGCCCGGACCCACGGGGGCATCGTGGCATCGAGGCCCGTCTCGCTCGCCGTGTAGGTATACATATTGGCGGTGATTCGAATACGCGCCGCGCGCGCGGCATTGACCTTGTCGATGACCTGATCCAATTTCGACCAGTTCGACCTGCCCGCGGCCTTGAGGTGATAGATCTCCGCGGGGGCTCCGCTTTGCTGTGCGATCGAGATCGTCTCATCGACCGCCTCCAGGAGCCGATCGGCCTCGCTTCTCATATGGGTGATGTAGATGCCACCGCACTTACCCGCCTCCGATGCGAGCGCGGCCAGCTCTTCCGTGTGCGCGTAGGCGGCCGGGGCGTAGATCAGTGCCGAGGAAACACCGAGTGCACCCTCGCTCATCGCCTGATGCACGAGCCTCTGCATCGCCCGCAACTGCGCGGGCGTGGGCTGAATGTCGTCTTCGCCCAGCACAACGTCCCGGACGGTACTCGCGCCGACAAAGGAGGCAATGTTCAGCGAAATGCCGCTGCGTTCGCGGCCTTCGAGGTACTCGCCCAGCGTGTGCCAGGTAATCGGGTACTTGATATCGGACTGCCGGCCCTCGTCACGCTTGATCATGGCGTCCGTCAGCGGCCCCATGGAGTCGCCTTCACCCATCACCTCGAGGGTGACGCCCTGGACGAGGTCGCTCTCGGCTCGCCCGTCTACCATCAAGCTCTCCTGCGCCTGACTCAACATGTTGATGAATCCCGGGGCCACACCTCGTTCGTGTGCATCTATCACCTGCTTCGCGCGCATCGGGCGGGGCGGCCCCACGTAGACGATGCGATCGCCCCGGATACCGACGTCTCCAAGATACGATGGGGCGCCTGTCCCATCGAAGATCCGGCCTCCCTGGATCGCGAGGTCAAACTCAGGCACAACAGCCCAGCCGCTGACGGCGAAGCCAGTGGACAGCAGGAGGAGCACGGCGCGGGCGATTCCGCGGATGGTTGTCGCAGTCATGAGGTACCTCGCGGGTGTTGTCCAAGGATTCCAAAGCGCGCTCACAGGACGTGTGTCCTACGTGGACTTGGACAGCGTGACGATGTGCGGCTCGGTCGAGGTGAAACCGGGCCTATCACACGAACTGAGACATCGCCCGAGGAGAAGTTCGTTGCGAGCGACGAGCTTGAATTCCAACTCCTGCGCCGTCCCTTCCGCTGACGCGGTGGAAGAAAGGCCGCCGTCCAGGTTGAACGTGAGCGTGCGCCCATGGATTTCCAACTCTCGGATCGGTCGAGCGCTGCCCTTTCCCAGCCTGCACGTGGAGGCACCGGCGGCATCGATCAGAATGCGCACGCTCTCAGATGTGTCGCCCTTGCGAATCGAGCCGGTCCATGACCCATCATGGTCGTACGTACCCGTATCGTGCGCAGGAACATCGTCTACGTGAAAATCGGGATTAGTCCAATCGGAGATGAGTGAGGCGGCGATTTTGGAGGAGATATCCGCGACGAGCTTGCGGTTGTCGTCACGGTTGGCAATGACGGCAATGGAGATTTTGCGCGCCGGCAGCAGCGTTAACCGTGCAGCGACCCCAGGCTGGCCACCGGTCTTGACGATCATGCGCTCGCCGCCGACGTCGCGCCCAGACCAGCCGAACGTCGTAAACGCCTTCGTAGGGCTCGTAAACACTGGAGTAAAGAGGGTGTTGAGTGCGTGCTGGTCGAAGAGCGGTGTATGACCGGCGAACCCCATTCCCATCATATTCGCGGCAAAGAGGCTGAGATCGTGAGCGCTCGCATACAACTCTCCAGAAGGCGGTGTTGCGGTCGTATAGAACGGAATATCGCGGTCGTTCTGGTCATAGCGGCCTGCGGCAAGTCGCATCCGCATGGGATCGGTGTCAAAAAATGTGTTGTGCAGTCCCAAGGGACGAATGATCAGCTCGTTCAGGCTCGTTGAGAATTCCTGGCCGGTGACGGAGCTGACCGCTGCGCCCAGAAGGCTGTATCCCAGATTGGCATACTCAAATCGCTCACCCGGCGGGTAGGCGAGTTCGCCGTAGTTGCGAATCAGATCGGCCAGCTTCGTCGGCGCGTGGGTGCGATCGAACATCTCGAACAGACTCGGCAATCCAGCGGCGTGCCCCCCCAACAGTCGCAACGTGACCGCCTCGGCTGCAAATCTCGACCGGGGCAGGGGCGAGTGAAGATAGCGGTCAATCGGCGCGTCCAGGTCGAGCTTGCCCGCCTGCACCAAGCGAATGACCGCGGCGGCGGTAAAAGGTTTGGTCAGGGACGCGAGGCTGAAGGGTGTGTGTGGGGTTGCCGGGCTCGGTATTTCTCGGCGCGCCAGGCCGAATCCGGCCTCCCAGAGGATGACGCCCTCGACGGCGACTGATATCGATACGCCGGTCGCGCGTCCCGCGCGAGTGTCCGCCTCCACGGTCCGACCGATCGCTTCCAACTTCACGCGCAGGGCATGAGCGCTCGAGGCAGTCAGTGGATGGGCCGACGTCGTGCTCAAACGCGCAAGAGTCGCGCTCAGAAGTCCGCCTGTCAAAAAAGCGCGACGACTCCAATTTGTTTGCGGGACGGACACGTTGAGAGCCTTCTTTGAGGAGTGCCTGACTAGCGTCGTTGGGGCGCGCGGATGGGCTTGCCTGGAAGTGCCTGCGGCACGAGACGTCCGTGTTCGACAACCGCGGTGCCCGCAACCAGAACCCAGCGCATACCGAGCGAGGCCTGGGCTGGGCTCTGGAACGTTGCCCGGTCCGTGATCGTCGTGAGATCGAATACGGCGATATCCGCGTCGGCTCCGACCCGAATGCGTCCCTTGTTGGCCATCTGGGGTGCGACGGGCTCGAGCGTTTGCGCCGGTATCAACGTCAGTTTTCGGATGCCCTCGAGCAGTGAGATGGCCTGGCGCTCGCGGACATATAGTCTGAGAAACCGGGAGAACGTCCCGGCGCTTCGGGGGTGCGACCACGCACCGGAGGGCAGCGGCCAAACGTTATCTTCGATGAGCTTGCCATGGAGCGTCCACGGAACCGAATCCGAGGCGATGGCGCCGCCGGGATAGAGCACGGCTTCGTCGAGCAACTCCTGATCGCCCGCGACGATTCCCGGACGGGTCATGTGTGCGATGACAATCGTGTCGGGGGCCTCTCGCTGCAATCGATCGAACGTTGCTTGATCCAGCGGCTTGCCATTGATCTCGAGGTCGGAGATCTGGATGTTGCCCAGGCGTTCGCGCCAGTTCGGTCCGCGGAAGATCGAGGATCCGATTGCCGAGGCCGCGCCGCTGTAGGGATAGGCTTCGACCGTAATCGGAACACCTCGTGCCTGCGCGGCTTTGAACATCGCGACGATGCGCTTGCCGTCACGCAAATCGGAACTGTTGATATGGCAGATGTGAATGTGGGCCCCGGTGGCCGCAGCGACGGCAATCACTTCTTCTGCCGCTTCGAACGAGCTATCCGGCTCATCCGTACTCTGAAAGCGATAATGGACGAAGGTGGGCAGGCCTCGTTCTGCCGCCAACTGATTGATCTCGTAAAATTCCTTCCGGCCCGTCGGCGTGGCATAGCCCAAGGGAACCCCGATACCCAACCCGCCGGCGTCCAGCCCGTCCGAGAGAATCTTCACAATGGCGTGCAATTGCGGGGCATTGGCGATTCTGCTCGACCAATTGGGTAGGGTGTTACCTTCATCAAAACGGGCAGCGGGCTCGGCGCCGTCCATCACCTCTTGTCGCGCCTTGGGCCAGGACACGGATGCGCCGAAATTGATCGGCCGTCCCTCGCTCGTCACGCGGTCATAAAACGCATCGATGGGCAAACTGCCGCTCTCGAGCTCCAGAGCGGTGGTCACCCCATCCAGTGCCTGCATGCGCGCACCGACGAATTGCTGCGCATGGGAGTGAAGATCGATAAATCCAGGCGACACGATCAGGCCGGTGGCATCGATGGACCGTCGGCCGAGCAGGGGGGTAACACTGATCGTTCCGATCTTTCCGGAGACGATGCCCAGGCTGCGCGGGGCATCCAGGCCGCTTTCCGGGTCGATGACCCGTCCGCCATTGATCACCAGATCGAAGTGACCACCCTCGTCGTCGTTGCCAGGCGATGCCGCGACGGGCTGGGCGCCGGCCGCGATCAGCGAGGCTAGCGCCAACCAGAACGCCGGTCCTGCGCACGTGCGCCTACCGCGACCTGCGTGGCCCTGTCTGCTCCGAGTCATCTGGCTCTCTCCGGTCTGCAACGACCGCGCCGTAATAAAAGGCAATGCGCACCCCAATGCTGAAGTTATAGCACGAGAATGACTAAATCATTCAATACTGAGTTGAATTTCTCATATTTAAAAAATCTTATTGACGAACATAAGCCTTGCGCGTCACGGCCAGGGGCCGCCGGACTGGATCAAACGCAATAGCGCCGGATTTCCGCAACTCACGCTGCTGGAGGCGCCGCAGTTCGCGCCGGTGGAGCCAGGAAGTGCCGGGTATTTTAATCCCGGGAAGCACGGCCCCCAATCACAGCGAACGTTAACGGTGAATCTGCGAGCCGTACGGGGGCGAGTCTCGAAGTTACAGCCCACCCGGATCAGGGGCTTCAGTCAGCTATCAACTTCAGCTGGAACGGACTGAAAGAGGACTCGACCGTGCTGTCGGGCGGGCAGTTGTTACATCCCAGAGGATCGCGCGTCGACGGCTCGCCAGCCTGCACGGCCGGGGCCAACGCATCAATGATGAGAAATTGACCCGAATCGAGAAATCGAGTAGAAAAGCAAGCCTCTGCGGCCGCCGGCCCTGGAATTCTGAGGCGGCCGGCATTGTAGAAGGGTAGGCACTTGAGTCAGCGAACTTCTCTCGGCGTCATCATGCGTCGCATTCGCAGCGAACGCAATTGGACTCTCGCGGAGATGAGTATCGCGGTCGGCATTCCGCTCTCGACCCTGGCGAGAATCGAACATGATCGGGCTTCGCTGACCTATGACAAACTTCTGCAGCTCAGCGAGCGGCTCGAAATCGGCATGATGGAGCTGTTCTCGATGCCGCCGGTGCCACAGAATCCCGTTGCAACCGGGCGGCGGAGCATTTCTGGTGAGGCCAACACCGTGACGGTGGTCTCGCGCAATTACGACGACAAGTATCTGTGTAGTGAATTGCGCAAGAAGATCATCACGCCCATCATTGTTGAGGTCAAAGCGTCCAGCATTGATGAGTTTGGGCCGCTCATAACGCATGACGGTGAGGAATTCGTCTACGTTATTTCCGGCTCCATTGTCGTTCATACGAGCTTCTATGAGCCAACAGTCATACCCGCGGGGGGCGGGCATTATCTGGACAGCCAGATGGGGCACGCTTATGTACGGGCCGACGGCTGCGATTCCGCCACCATCCTGGTGGTATGCGCCAGCAAATCAGAGGGGCTCAACCAGGCCCTCATCGAGCAGATGATTGGGTTGGCTGGAGAAGCAGCTCAAGTGACGCCCATCGCTGAGAAGTCCCGAGCGGATAGTAAGGGGCAACGCAAAGGCGGCGATCGCCCTCGCAGCCACCCTGCCGTTCGAACCCGAGCACGATCCGCCCGCCGTTAGCGTTCCTCGCCCTCGCCTTCCACACCCAGGTAGATCCCCATGCCGTGGGTCGCTATCTGGAATTCCAACACGCCTGTTGCCTTGATCTGCGCTCTCGCTTCGTGAGCGTTCCGAGAGCCTGTATTGTTCGCCGACTTTCCGGACTGGAAAGGCCGGCAGGGTCCATCTCAAAACCGCGGACGGGCCCGTCATAAAAGCAAAACAACCGACGAAAGCCACATGCTGCTTCTGACGGCCTGCTGACCCTCAGAAGTAGCGCCGAGTGCCAGGTTTGCGTCGTTATTCCCAAATTTGACAAAAAAGATCATATATGAGTATATCGTGATCAAATTAGACCGTCGCGATCCCGGGGGTTCATTGCAGGAGGCACGGCGCGGCCTGTCAGTTGCGAGGGGGATGTATGACACACGGCTCATAAAAAGATGGGGAGGAACACGTCAATGTTGAACTGTTCGCACCGCAGGACAGGTTTTTTCGCAATAGCAATCGCAACGACGCTCGCCACGACGGGACGGGTATCTGCTCAGGAACTGACTTCCCCGTCGAGCGAGGCGTCATCGCCCGACGGGCCAAGCGCACTGTCTGAGATCGTTGTGACGGCGTCTCGGCTCGGCAGGGGAGGATTCGATGCGCCGACTCCGACGACGGTGATCAGCAATGAGGACATCGTTGCGGCAGGCCGGGTCAGCATTGGAGAGGCGCTCGCTGACTCACCCCAGTTTCGTGCGGAGGGGACGCCCGCTCGGACCAACGGCAGCACCAACAGTAGCGCGGTTGTAAACGACCTTCGCGGTCTCGGCTTGGAGCGCACGCTCACGCTGTTCGATGGCCATCGCTTCGTGGGTGCCAGTGACCTCAACACCATTCCGCAGAGCATCATACAGCGCGTCGACGTCGTGACCGGCGGCGCATCAGCCGCTTGGGGCTCGGGCGCAGTCGCGGGCGTTGTGAATTTGATCCCCGACGACACTCTCAAAGGGCTGACCTTAGGATCAACTGGGGGGATTTCCTCGCGCAGCGACGGCAAGCGCTCAGGGGTCGATCTGACGTACGGCACCCAGTTCGCGGACGGACGGGGCCATTTCCTCTTCGCGGGTGCCTATTTCCGCGACCAAGGCCTGTTCGGGCGTGGCAACGGCAAACGACCGAACCTGGACTCCACTGAGTTCGCAACCGATAGCGGTCAGCTCTTCTTGGCCGATAACGTCAACTCTACGACCGCAGCGCCTGGGGGGCTCATCACATCCGGTCCGTTGGCTGGAATGCAATTCAATCCCGATGGCTCGCTGCGCCCGCTGCCGCTCGGCAATCCGACCAATTCGAATAGCACGATCGGTGGAAACGGCGTATCCGCCACGGACCCTTCGGTGATTGCGGCACCCTTTCATCGCGCCAATGCATATACGCGCGTGACGTATGAGGTGAGCGACGCGCTGAAGCTCTCGGCAGATTTTAACGCCGCGATGATGTGGGACAATTTCTTCAGCTCCCCGGAGGAAATTGATGGATCGACGACCACGGGCCTCGTCTTCCAGAAGGACAACCCCTTTCTCACGCCCGCCGTGCAGGCGCTACTGGCCGGTGGCCCTCAGACTTTCAACTTGGGGCGCATATTTGCCGACCAAGGCGCCGAGTACCTCAAATACTATCGCAAGACCACGGAGTTCTCGGTCGGAGCCTCCGGCCACATTGGCGGAAGTTGGTCCTACGATGCCTATGCCGATCATGGCGAGATCCGCCAATCGCAGGGCTATTATGGTCAGTACATAACGGCGAATTTCAACCAGGCGATCGACGCCGTCCGGGATCCGGCAGGCAATATTGTGTGCCGCGCTGCGCTCACGGACCCCAACACGCCCTGCAGGCCGCTCGACCTGTTCGGGGTCGGCAACGCATCACCGGCGGCACTCGCTTATGCCTACGCGAACAGTCCCACTCAGGTCAATCTCACCCAGACGCAATCCCTCACGGCTGCCGGCGGCAGCATCCGCGGTGATCCGTTTGCCACCTGGGCAGGGCCGGTGTCCATCGCCTCGGGCGTGGATTACCGCAAGGAAGAACTCGAGTTGAACAACCTCGACCCCCTGTCTGCCTCAGGTGCATTGGGAGGCTTTAATAACTCGGGCACCGCGGGTAAGTTCGATGTCTGGGAGGGCTTCTTCGAAGGTGCGGTGCCGGTCCTCAATGATGCGCATGTCGCGAAGATCGACCTCAATGGCGCGGCTCGCTATAGCAATTACAGCACGAGCGGCGGGATCTGGTCCTGGAAATACGGCGGAACGGCTCGCCTGTTCGACGATATCCTGCTCAGGACTGTGTATTCGCGGGATATCCGCTCTCCTAACATTCAAGAGTTGTTTACGGCGCACTCCCAGCAGATTTTGACGATCACCGATCCTCAGAACAACAACGTGTCGTACCCAGTTAATAACTTCAGTGGTGGGAACACCTCGCTGAGCCCCGAACTGTCACATACTCTGACACTAGGGGGATCCTATTCGCCGCATTTCATTCCCGGTTTGAGCATGTCGCTCGACTACTATCACATCATTATCAAGGGGGCGATCGACACACTGTCGTCCCAGGACATCATCAACTTGTGCGCTAGCGGTAATCAAGCGCTGTGCGGTCAGATCACGCGGGGCAGCACTGGGCTAATTACGCAGATCAACAGCACCTACCTCAATCTCGATTCCTACGACACCCACGGCGTGGACGCCGAAGTCGCCTATGTGATGCCGCTGTCGCGCCTGCTGCCGAACGCGACCGGAACCGTGAGGCTGCGGTCTTTGACGACCTATGTCCCAACGCTCGTCATCAATACGGGCGTGAGTACAGTGGATCGGGCCGGAGACGTCGGAGACTTTGTGTGTTTCAGCGCCTGTACCCCTAAATGGCGCAGTACCGAAACCCTAACCTATGACAACGCTCGGTTTGGCGTTGACGCCCGTGTCCGCTACGTAGGTGGAGGCAACTGGGACAGTCTCCAACCCATCGTAAACAACCGGATAGCGGCGCGGACCTATTTCGATCTGGGTGGCCATATGAATGTCGGCGATCTGACGATTTCGGCAAACATTCAAAATGCCTTCGATCGCGCGCCTCCGTTTGTGCTCTATGCCTCAAACTTCTATGACGTGTGGGGCAGATATTACACCTTGACCTTCAAGATGAAGATTTAGGCCCATCGTGAGCGCACTCTCGAAGTCGGCTTCTGCACATGAGGCAGAGGCCGGTTTCGTGGAAGTGCGGGGAAACTCGCATCAGCGAATAACTGTGTCGGTATCAGAGCGTAAAACAGCCAAATATGAGAAAAAAAAGTCAGTGTTGACTTGAGAGCCAACGAGTTGCGATCTATCATCCACTGCAGCGGTGATGGCCGCCGAAAGTAACAAGTTATGAACGAACTACAGATTGTCGTCGGACCGTTCCGTTTTGTTGGCCGACTGGAAGTGGAGCTCGCCCCTGAGACGTGCAAGGTCTTCAGGAAGCTACTTCCGTATAAGCAGAAAATGATCCACGCCCGCTGGAGCGGCGAAGGATGCTGGATTCCGCTCGGGTCTGAGAGTTTCTCTATCCCATTGGAGAATCACACGAGTCATCCGGCGCCCGGTCAGTTTCTGTTCTACCCCGGCGGACTCAGTGAGACCGAAATTCTCCTGGCCTACGGCGGGGTCACCTTCGCGAGCAAAGTCGGCCAGCTCGCCGGGAATCACTTTCTGACATTGACCCAAGGTCTGGAAAAGCTGCCGGAGCTGGGCAGAAAAGCCCTTTGGGAGGGCGCCCAGGATGTTGTTTTCTCGGCGCTTTGAGTGCTTCGGGCCGGCATCTGTGCCCGTGGGTGATCTGCAGTCATTCACAGGCCTGGCAAAGGACCTGCGCGCGGACGTGGCGTGGGTTCTTCGGTGGGTGCTATCGCCGCGAGTGGGTGGGGAAGTGCCGGCGCCGGAAAATGTAGACGGGCACGCCTGAAGACACGACACCCAGCAGCCGGTCACCTGTGGTGCATCTGTGTGGTCGCGAGTACTTCCTTTACGGGCTCATCTGAAATGACGAAGATCAGAATAGCCGCGCTTGCCTCTCTGACGACTCTCCTCGCGCTCGTAGTGATCGCCATGTTTGGAGTTCTATATAACTGCGCGAGTCTGCGTCATTATCGCGCGATTGCCGGAGTACCCGGCAAGCTTTTCACCGTTGGCGGCTACAAGATGCATCTTCTTTGCACCGGCCACGGCGCTCCGGCAATCATCCTCGATGCCGGGCTCGGCGACGATTCGCTCATCTGGGCGAAGGTACAACCCCAACTCTCACAACAAACGACTGTGTGTGCTTACGACCGGGCGGGCTTTGGTTGGAGCGAGCCGCAACCGGGTCGCCGCGACGCGGACTCCATCGCCGCTCAATTGCATGCTCTGCTGCGGGTCGCTCATGTGCCGCCCCCTTACATTCTCATGGGCCATTCGATCGCAGGTCTGTATGTTCGCGCCTATGCCCAGCGCTATTCACCGGAACTGGCCGGCCTGGTGCTCGTGGATGGGACCACACCGCTTCAGGACGACAGGATCCCGAGAGCGCTCGTTGCCATACAGGACCAGCAGCGCCGGGAGATGCCCTGGGTTCGGTTTTGGATGCGTCTCGGCTGGTATCGCATGAGGGGTGAGTGCACCGAGGTCATGCCGGGCTTTGAGGCTTATGCCGCCTGGATCAGGGCGGATAGCTGTGTGCCCTCCCAAGTAACCGCCGTGGAACGAGAGTTGGATTCCGAGCGCCTGTCCGGCGAAGCGACCGTGCGAGCCGGCCCATTCGCCTCGCTTCCGGTTCTGATTTTCTCACGCGATCCAGAAGTACTACCTGCCAATTGGCCGAAGGACGTCGGCAAAGCGAACGCCATTGTGTGGAATCGCATGCAGGAAGAGGCCAAGGGGTTGTCACCCCATTCGCGCCGCATCGTCGCGCGCAATAGCGATCATAATATTCAGGTCGATCGTCCCGATCTGCTGAACAGGGCAGTGACTGAATTCGTAACTGACATCCGGAACCGGGATCTGACACGTCTCGACGGCACCACGGACTATGAATGAATTCAGCGTCGGTCTGCTGTCGACGCTCGTCGCGAATAGCATGGCTGCCACGCTCATTCGGCATGGTCAGGCCCGCAGCGCGCCGGAGGTATGAGTCGATGCCTGAACACAATGTGTTGATCCTGGGAGCTTCCTATGGCTCCTTGCTCGCATCCAAGCTCATGTTGGCCGGTCACCACGTCTCATTGGTCTGTTTGTCGGACGAGGCGAGTTTGATCAATGCGGAAGGGTTCCGGGTGCGCATGCCGCTGAAGGAGCGCGAGG
>Ga0105237_10004338_pt1 | contig 16437 bp, 14 predicted proteins | sample KBSC24metaG_FD_81520 | JGI IMG/M metagenome (GOLD analysis project Ga0105237, IMG submission 81520) | Corn rhizosphere microbial communities from Kellogg Biological Station, Michigan, USA - KBS C2-4 metaG | ecosystem: Host-associated > Plants > Roots > Rhizosphere > Soil | place: Michigan, USA... | reverse complement strand
CTTCGAGAGATCCGTTACGGCGGTCCTCCATCTTCTCTCATCCCAATAACGATGTCCTTCAAAAGCGAGCTCCACCCTGCGTTCATGACGAATATTATCCCGTGTAATGGCAGCCAGAGATGCGATACCTGCACGGGCCCTGATCTGGTTCACCGCATTCAATGCATCGGCCGCCCTACCCAATTCAAATGCGGCTTCAGCATAGTTCAGCAGTATTTCCGCATACCGGAATATCTGCCAATCCTGGGAAGAGGTCGGCCACCCGCTGTTGGCCCCGGCCATATTATCGTGACTTTCATCCAGGTATTTTATGATACCGATGCCCGTCCCTTCATAGTCCTGGTCGCCGTTGGCTAATATACCATTATATGACCCATCGGTCTGTATGGTGCCGTCAGGCAAGCGGATGCCTCTGTGGAAGTCAAGCTTATTGCCTTTCCACACGGTATTTTGCGTATAGAAAGTGCCGAAGAAGCGGGGATCCTTATTAGCCCATAGAGAATCTGTGGTCCATAATCCTTGTTGAATGGCATTCCTGTCCAAAGTACCGGGCGTTCCATCTATGTGTTCGAATGTTTCGGCCAGTTCCAGATACGCCTGGTCGTACAGTCCACGACCCCATGCCTGCGGGCGGGGGCAATTAAAGAAGTCGATACTCCAGCCGTTGCCACCTGTAAAATTATTTACATTATCGTGCCTCTTCACAAAGATGGCTTCTGTGTTATTCTTTACCAAAAAGATATTCCTAAAATTCACCGCCTTGTCTGCATCAAGGTCATAAAGCTTATAATGACCGCTGGCCATGATCGAATCTGAAGCGTTATATGCAGCTTGATAATAGGTATTGGCTTTCACAGCGGGGATACCGACGACGCCGTTAAGATCCACGGCACCAAACTCGGCAATGCTTCCCGCATACAAGGCGGCACGGCTTTTTAAGGCCAGTGCTGCGTATTTCGACGGACGTCCCAGGTTATCCCCCGTGACGACTTCGGGAAGATCACTGGCAATGGAATCTATTTCTGAAAGAATAAAATCATAAACAGCCTCTTCCTTGTCCCTTACCGGGTAAAGCTGGTCCTGCGGATCCGACAGACTCTGGACCTTGGTTATGATCGGTACTCCGCCATAACGCTTTACCATGGCGAAATAGCAGAAAGCCCTTAAAAATCTCGCTTCGGCAAGTTTTGCCTTTATATCAGCCGGGGACAAGGGAGAACCAGGCACCCGTTCAATAAATTCGTTTATGGAGCGGATCGTTCCGTAGCCCCAATATTCCAATAAGCCACCACCGATGTTAAGATTGCCATATTTATATCGGAAGGCGGTACTGGGGTTCCAATCTCTCCATTGCGGGAAACACTCATCGGCGATCTCATTATTCTCAAACTCCGCATAAAAAGCATCTCCACTCCATCCATTGCCCCCTGATTCATTTGCCAAAAAGGACATTTCATAGTAGATATGCGTCAGGTAGGCATTGATAAGCGCCTGATCATGCCACACATTCCCATCAGAAATGATGTCAAGGGGCTGCTTATCCAAAACCTGCTTATTACATGCCAAGAGCATCGAAAAACAAACCAGTAAAGCTATAAATTGATATGTTTTCATAATTATTTTTTAAAGGCAATTTAAAATGACAGGTTGGCACCAAGGGTGATCGTTCTTAGCTGCGGATAGTAATATGCAGCATTGCCGGAGGGAGATTCCGGGTCAACCTGGAAGTCTTTTAATTTGTTAAAGGTGAGAAGATTCGTTCCTGAAAAATACATACGCAATCCCTGGATGTTGAGTTTCCGGAGTATGTCTTTTGGCAGATTGTAGCCAATGGACAGCGCTTTCAGTCTTACATAGCCTGCCTTCCTGTAAAAATGATCGGAAATAAAGCCGTTGGTAGTGGAACCGCCGAGTCGCGGGAAGAAGGCGTTGGCGGAATTATTCTGCTCGGACCAGCGGAGATCATACATGACTTTGGAATAATTTATATTGCCATGATCGAGCTGAATATAATTGTAGTAGCCGAATGCACCCTGGAAGAGGGCCGAAAGGTCAAAATGTCCATGCGTCAGCTTAATGGTTGCCCCTGCCATCCAATGGGGTACGGTGCCCTTTCCGATGGCCACCTGGTCTCTCCAATCGAGGACCCCATCGTTATTTACATCGACATATTTGATATCGCCCGGGCGCAGGGATGAATTGCCAGCGGGGTAGTTATATTTCAATTTGGTGATCTCGTCCTGGGTGGTGAACAACCCTGCCGATTCGTAACCATACTGCACATCGGTCCACTTACCGGACAATTGGTAGATTCTGATCTGGTCGGGATCGGTATAGTTCTGCTCTTCGTAATGTCCCCATTTCGCCCTGGACCAGGATATATTTCCGCTGATCTCATATCCAAGATCGCGAATATTGCCGCTGGTGCCGAGGGTCAGCTCAAATCCACGGTTGTTCTGGCTATTCAGATTTTCCTGCGGAAGACTTGCTCCAAAGGTATTGGACAGGCTGAGTACCCTTGTGGCAGGAATGCCGGATAGCTTCCTATAAAAAACATCTGCCACTCCAAATAACTTCCTTTTCCATAAGGAGAAATCCGCCCCCAGGTTATAGATCTTGATCGTCTCCCAGGTCAGGTTTGGATTGGCGAGCCCAGTGGATACGAGGCCTACCTGCGTATTGGCTCCGATCAACCATTGCCCGTCAAACTGATAGCCGGATAAATATTGGAAATTGCCTACATTGTCCAGCCCGGAACTGCCATAGCTGCCCCTGATCTTCAGCTCATCGATGACAGCAATACTTCTCATAAAATTTTCCTGGTTCATTCTCCATCCAAGAGAGACACTTGGGAAGTAACCCCATCTTCTATTGGCCGGGAATTTTGCCGAAGCATCGGCCCGGAGGGTGGTTTCCAACAAGTATTTATCTTTATAGGAATAGTTGATACGGCCCACGTAGCTGGCCCTGCCCATTTCTGTAGCAGAACCCGTGGCCTGGCTTGTCTGAACGGCACCTGCGTACAATTGCTCGATGGCGGGCGTCAAAAAATTGTCCCTTCCTGCCTGGATGTAGCTGGTCTTGTAATCTATCGCTTCATACAGCGCCAGAACGGTAAGATGGTGATCACTGCCAAAAGTACGATCATAGTTTAAAGACAGTTGGCCGGTGATATTCCGGTATTGATTATCCTGCATAACATCCCTGGCCTGTGTGCCCAGAGACCCTGCCAGTGTATATATTTGACTGGCCACATCATAGGTGTAAAAATCATAAGGTTTGGTGAAGTTCTTATCCTCCTGGTAATCTTGTTCGTAGTTGATAAAGGCTTTGGCGCTGAGGCCCTGTACAGCCTTGATCCTATAGTTGGCGACAAAAGCGCCCTTAAGGTTCTGGTTCGTATTCTGATCATAGCCTGCGATGTTATAATCAGAGATCAATTTGATGCTGCCCACACCCTGGCCGTTGGCATAGGAGTTCTTGGTGGGGTCCGGCAAGGTGGCGGGATAGATCGGTAACGAATTCCATAAATCCTGCCACAAAGAGTTGGCGCCTGCCGCCTGTGTACGCCATGGGAATTTTCTGTTTTCGGTGACGACGGATATATTCAACTGAACGGAGAGGTTGTCGGTAATTTTCGCATCAATGTTTGACTGAAGATTGTATCGGGCATATTTACCACCATTGGATCTCCAGACAGACTCCTGATCAAGGTAGCCGAAGAACCCGAAATATTTGATCTTATCGCTACCGCCGCGAATGGAGAAATTATGCTGCTGCTGGGGCGACCAATCCCTGATCGTCTCTTTGAACCAGTTCGTATTTGGGTACTGCGGGTCGGTGCCGGCATAATATTTTTTGATCTGATCCGCTGTATAGGGTGCAGTCAATCCCTGGTTCGTAAATTTTTCATTTTGCATTTCGGCATACTGACCGGAACTGGTTGGTTTTGCCATGGCTGTAATGCCTTGCAGCGTATAAGAAGAATTGATTGTAACCAACGGCCTCTGATCCCTTCCACGCTTGGTCGTTACCAGGATGACCCCATTCCCCGCGCGCGATCCATATATAGAGGCAGAACCGTCTTTCAGGATACTTACGGACTCTATCTGGTTGGGATCGATGTTATTGAAGTCGGATTCAACCCCGTCGACAATCCATAGGGCCTCCCCAAATCCCCGGATGCTGATGTTGGCCTGATCGCTGCCGGGCTGTCCGCTGGATTGCAGGGAGATCAGGCCGGGTAGCCTTCCGGCCAGCGTATTGACCGTACTTGCCACGGGCGCCGTTGTAATATCCTCTGACTTGACGGAGGACACCGAACCCGTAAGGTTCCCTCTCTTTTGCGTACCGTAACCGATGACAACTACCTCTTCAGATCTGGCGTCTTTCCTTTTTAAGGCCAGCTTTAATGGAGTGTCCTTGGAGATACCCACTTCGACTGTCTCATAGCCAACATAGGAGATCAACAATGTCGTGGCTGACGGAGGTACCTGTATGGAGAAATGACCGTTTTCGTCCGTGGTAGTGGAGAGACTTGCGCCCTTCAACCTCACGGTGGCACCTGCCAGGGGGGTCCCTGTAGCCATATCTGTTATGGTGCCCGATACATCTATGACCGGAGGAATGGGGATGGCATCCGGCATCGGAGCGTCAGTTTTACTCCCTTCTCTTTGTTTTACAAGGATCGTCTTACCGACGATGCGGTAAGTCAAGGGCTGGTCTTTAAAACAGATGTCCAGCACTTCCAGCAGACTCGCATTTTTTACATCGATCGAAACAGGCTTCGCCCCTTTTAAGGAAGAATAGGTAAAGAAAAAAACATAGCCGCTCTGTCTTTTAATGACGGAAAATACCTTTTCGAGACTCGCGTTTTCTGTCTTATAAGTAATGGTCTGGGAATTTACTCTCGCAGTTGCCTCCAGGCAGAAAACAAGCAGTAGAATGGCAGTGAACTTCATAGACATTAAAATTTGTCTTGGTGTTCGGGGAACAATCGTTAATTCCATACATTTGCAGTGTTTGGGTTAAAAAAATAGTCTTAGCGGACTGTCTTCGTTTTAATTCAAATAGTCACCGGGTTCCGATCGCGAGTCGGAATCCGGTTTTTGTTTATGATCTTATGATCAGTATTTTATCATTCAGGGTATAATGGATCCCTATTCCGGACAAAAGGTCCAGTACTTCAGATAGTTTAAGATTCCTTTGTATCTCACCGCCAAAGCTCTCCGATGTTGGCTTTCCCTCGTAGCGAACTTCTACATCATACCACCTGGACAGTTGTCGCATTACGGTCTTTATATCCGAATGTTCGAAATGAAAAAAACCAGTGACCCAGGCAACGGATGCATCGGCGTCTACTTCCGAAACAATGCCGTCGGCATACTGCTGACCTGGCCGGAGAACGGCTTTATCGTCGACCCTGATACTTCCTTCCAGCAAGGTGGTTCTTACCGTCGACTCGTCCGGATAGGCATTCACATTGAAATGGGTTCCCAGCACCATGATATCCTCCTTACCCAAAGTCACCATAAAAGGCCGGGCGGCGTTTGACGCCACCTCGAAATAAACTTCCCCGGTGACCTCCACTTTGCGCTGAGTACCCGAAAATCTGGTGGGAAACCGCACAGAGGAGCCCGCATTGAGCCAGACCTTCGTGCCATCGGAAAGCGTCAGCTGCTGCTGTCTACCCGGCGGCGTGACGAGGGTGGCATATTCCACCCTGGTATCTGCAACGGCGATCATGCTATCCGACTTTGTAAAACCTTCTTTTAGCCTGCCGTTCTTTGCTGTATCGAGCACAATGGACCTTCCGTCGGAAAGCATGAGAATAGCCCCGCTGTGACCGGGCAAAGCATCCTTAATGACTACATTACCGGTCATTGCCGCTGGCGCCTTAGCAGTCTTATGATAAAACAGGTACGAGGTTCCTGCTACCAGCAGCAATAGCACGGCTGCAGCGTAGGACATCCAGCGCCTTCGGGCAGCAGGCCGGATGGGTAGTTGGGTAATGGCAGACTTTTCCGAAGCCAGCACGGCCGAAAGTATTTGATGGGAAGTATCATCCGGTAATGGGACAAGCGGGTCTTCTCCCACAGGATATTTTTCACTCAATGCCTGCAATAGGTGATCGGACCCCGGTTCACGGATGAATTCAAAGAACTCCCGCCTCTCGGCATCGGTCGCTGTCTTGTTCAGATATTTTTGAAATAGGATTTCCAGGCGTTGTTGGTCCATATCAGCATAGACCCCGGGAAGAGCGAAAGATTATTAGGCGATTCAAAAAAATAATCTGGTGATAAGGAAAGAACATAAAAAAGAGGGCAATTCCGGGTGGTTGGCTAGATATGCTCTTATAGATCTGAGCGCAATGGTAAGATGTACGCTGACAGTGGCTGGAGTAAGGTTAAGCATTTCCGCCACTTCCTTCCTGCTATACCCCTGAATGCGTGAAAGCTCAAATACTTTTCTTTGTTGGGGAGTAAGCCGGGTCATTGCCTTCTCCAGCAACGCTTCAGTATAATCATCCTGTATCCTCTCTTCCGCATCGCCGACAGCTGCGGACAGGTAAGCAACGAGCGCCTCCTTTCTTTGTCCCTCCCTGGCTATTTTCTGCAGGGCAGTCAGACTTCTATTGCGGGCAATAGCGTAGACCCAGGCTGAAAAGACCCCGATCTCTTTCAATTTCCGGCGATTTTTCCAGACACGCACGAATACATCCTGTACCACCTCCTCTGCAATCATGCGATTTTCGGTATAAGTCAGTGCGATAGTAAATATCCGGTCTTTGTGTTGAAAAAACAGTTGTTCAAAAGCCTTTTGGTCTCCCGCAGTAACTGCCAGAATTACAGTTACTTCGTCATAAGCAGAGAAAGAATCTTTGGCGAGCATTTCACTAACAAGTATCAATCCAAAAACAAAAATCTATAAAACAAATGTAACTACAAGAATTATTTATCCATCCCGTACCGTCCTGCTCTTCAATCGATCACCCGGATATATAAGTTTACTCCCAATCCGCAATTTGGCAGGGTTTTTCCGCAGTTGCTTCAGGACCGTTCGGGTTCCTCTCCATTCTCCAGGACAAACGTATGCCCTATCTGACAGATGCCTTGCAAAGTGAAGCTATGGAGGTTCATACGGCGGAAATTGTGCGGGATCTCCAGCGGTGTATAAAGGCGGACTTGTACGGGCGGCGGTAGAGCATTATTCCTTTATACTGCCTATCTGGCCTTATATTGGATTGCGGAGGGAAATCCCAGGCGGACCCCGGTTAGCTTGATATTAAAGGATTGGGAGAATGGGGAAACCCAGGTTGAATTTGCCCAATTTATAGAGAGGATGCATCCTGCAACCAACAACGTGACCCTTTTAGAAATGATCGACCAGTGTGTGAAACGTGATAACGCGTATTAAGAGTTTAGGTCTCATGGGTGGCAAGCCTGGATTGAAGAATTTGAGTTATACAATCGATAATGCCACTGAGATCAGCTAATTCACTGGGCTTAATGAAGTATCTGTATGCACCTTTTTCCATGCAGCTCTCAATGTGTTCTTTTAGAGATGAAGTACTCCACACAATTTTGAGAATTTTATCGCACCGGAAATTATATTTGATTGCTTGCAGAAAATCCGGAGCAAAAAGGTCGGGCAATTGGTAGTCGACCACAATTAGCACTGGTAAGTCTTCAGGAGCACAGTTTTGAAGATATGCCAGTGCTTCTTCTGCGCTATCGGCAGGTTGTATAGCCACATCTGCATTATGATGTTGAAACTCATCGATAAACATTTGCCGATCGTCGGGGTCATCGTCTATAAGAAGTATAAAAGGCGACTGTTCCATAAGCTGTAGTTTGGTAATTAACAGGCAAACAATTGAAAGGTATGATTCGCAGGATTGGCAATTATAGGGTGGATCAGTGGCCAGGTCCGGGCAGAAGGAATGAAAAAATAAAGCGCGTAAAAGGCCAAAAATCACTAAATATTGCTAGCTATACCTAAAGTAAGCATTTTTTCAAATTGAACCAAAAGGAAACATAAGTTTAATTGGATAGAAGCTAACCAATTTTATCCGGCACGTCCCTGTTTATTCTACTGGCAAGCCGGTTGTGCAGCAGCTTTCACAAGTCCGGTGCGATCATGGCTCCCTCTTTCTTTAGGAGCTGGATTTCTTTATATTTTATTTGCGTCAATATTGCGCTTAACTCCTCCACGGAAGCACCCGAATCCAGGCGCTGCAAAAACCTTTTAGTATCCATGAGGATATGTGCTCTGATACTATTCAGAGAATTTTTATGTTTCATTGCGACAGGTCTTATCGGCTAGGCTAAAGCCCATCGCCTGGCCGTATCTTCAATCGTCTAAAGTTCTACGGCCAGGGATAGGGGTTCACATAGGGTGTAAATTGGAATGGAGGTTGTTCACGGAAAAATACTTTATTTGGGTACTTTGCGACATTCCTTTGTGGCCTCCAGACGGGGCGTTATTATGCCAGGGATAAGGGAATGCTGGCATTTCCATAGGAAGACAATAAAAAAGACGCGAGGTCCTAATGGAAGGATAAGTTTTTTTAAAGCGCAGCTTGGCCTTGGAATTTTGGCTTGAGAATTGCCTCCGCCTTGGAAGAGGGGAGCTGGTTTAATGAGCGTACCACCTTGCGGCGCGGGGGGTCCGTTGTATTTTCGTTGGTAGATTTCTGGATAATCTCGAAGTAATGCTGATCTGTCCTTATGACCAAGTACACCTCATCCTTTGGCAGGAGGTTGTTGGAATTGGATTGGTAGCGGAGGGTATCACCTGTGGATACTAGTTCTCCATGTTTCAAGGATTTCCACATAAATATTGTTTCCTGGGTTCGCGACTAATCTAAAATCGATAGCAGCTCAAGCGCTACCGTTCACTCTGGATGGCAAAAACCGCGCCGCAAATAGCATCCTGTCTCAACTCAATTTGCAAGGTTCATTGGGCACTTTATTGGTCTATGGGCCGATCAAGACAACCAAAAAAAGAGAAAGTAACTATGTTCCTGCGGTTACAAATGGGATTCGAGCTTTTACTAAGGAAAAACACGCTGCCATTTTCAGTGGGGGGAAGCCTATTGACCAATCGAAGGCGAACAGTAGTCTTTTAGGACTATATCATAGCAAATAAGGCCATTCTTTTGGGAAAGAATAGATGTAATATTAACTTACACTGTCCTAAAAAGCGATGTGCTAACATCGCATCATTAAAAGCCTTATTCATGACAAACGGATTTCCATTTATTCTCCTGGCCGATGACGATCCTGATGACCGCGAGTTGTTCTGCTCTGCAATGCGGAAGCGTTATCCGCAGGTGGGCGTTTATACCTTCCAGGATGGCGATGAGTTACTGAATTTTTTGGACGCTTTCACCTGGTCCGTTCTGCCAGCCTGTATTTTAATTGACTACAAGATGCCTCGCCTTAGCGCTCCACAGATCCTGCGGGCCACCGGAGCTGGAACGCGATATGCTCGTATTCCCAAAGTAGTGTGGAGTGCATCTGAACAGAATAAAGATATGGACGAATGCCTTGGACTTGGGGCTGCCCTCTTTGTAACTAAACCCGAATCAGGCTCCCAGCTGGACAACCTGATCAATTCCCTCGAAGAATGGCTCGTTAAGCCTATAGTTATCGCTTCTCCTCAATCTTCCCGATAGAAGAAAGTCCATATTACTCAAGACGGATAAGAAAAGGGCAATTTTGAAGGGGTTGAATTACTAGCTTCAAAATTCCCCGACTTGTAAAGAGCGCCCGGTTTTTCAAGGCAATGAACTTTAGCCTGTTTGTTGAAAATGACCGGCTTAGAAAAATCTTTGCAGAACTTCTAAAAGTACGCTTAACTCATAGGGTTTTTTAATAGCTGCATCCGCGTCATAATCAGGGTAGAATGCTAGGCATTCATGATCTGCAGAGATGAGAATTACAGGAATGTGACGAAATTCGCCTAAAGCCTTTATTTTTTTGCATAGGTCGCGGCCATCAGCATCCTTAAAATGAACGTCCAATATTATAAGGTCCGGTTTAAATCTATAAGATTTGTGGTTTGGCGCTGGTTGGATCGCCCGTTATTACGACGGGCTTTTTTGACTTTGGCGGAAAGCAGCCAGCCGGTGGCCTGGCAATTTATAAAAATCCAATACCGAAAAGGAACTCATAGAAATGTCCCCATTGAATTGGGGTAGGAATTCGCCGAAGCCGGATCCCAATGCTGCGGCGGAATAGCCAAAATTTCGTGTGCTCATTGCTGTAAACACCCTCTCCAAACCTCCTGTTTGAACAAACAGTTTTTACACATACTTTCTTTAAAAGGCAAGTGGCGTTCTTACGAACCTCACGGATATACAACTTTGGTTAGACCGACCGTTATACATTCAGTCGGTAGAGCTCTTGCCATACTTCGAACTATTGGATATAAGATACATGTCTCTAATCCTCAAGAATTCAAACAATAAACGAACCGCCCGAAGGTGGCTCAATTGATTATCAACATCCTGAGGTTCCGAGCAGATTACCTACGGCTCCGCCTCGGTGATCAAAGGGGGGCGCAACAACCAATCAAGAACCACCGGGCTTTGCCCGGTGACGTTTTTTTGCGCCCTCCGGGATCTGCAAGCAAGCTTGCATCCCTCCGTGCACAAAAAAACCGCCTAGCGGCGGTTCTTGATTGGTTGAGGCCCCTAGCATACAATTTTCGAACTATTTCATGCTGGATCTCAAGCGATTAGCAAATCTGTCTCATATAGCATAATTACCATCAAGCAAGGACTAAATGCAAGAAGTAGCGAATTCCAAGACTCAAAAAGAGGGTGTTTTAACTCTGGTTGATGACACCCAATAACTCTACCTTAGTGCTTTGCCCAAAAACCATCAATTCACATGACGATTTTGCTACCTGCCGTGAACCACTTCACCAAAACGGACAACGGAATCATATTAAAACTTATCCTCAGGTCTGATACTATTGAGGCAGATACCTTACCAGAGGAGTTCCTTATTTTGTTAATATACAGAAGGTCATTTGAAAACTTTCAAAAAAAGGCATCACCACTTCAAGACTACAGCAGGCTTAAAAAAACCTAGTGATCTCCATAACGTTTTTCTATTCTTTTATCGGGGATAAACCATATAATTGCGACAAGTGCATAAATGACAATACCGATCCACGGTTCTAGGAAACTTCCTGCAATACCAGCCAGGAATAATGCGCCGGAAACTTTTCCTTTGACATCTACTCCAATCGCTTTCGCCAACTTGCAGTCCGTGCCACCTGCTTTTATTAGTGCCTTTTGCAGCGATAGGTATGCTAGGCTTGTCAAAAGAAGCACCAATCCGTAAGCTACAACGGGACCAGATTGATTGTAATGTTTATCCATCCAAGAAGTTACAAAAGGCACTAGTGAAAGCCAGAAGAGAAGGTTGAGATTTCGCCACAAAACAGCCCCGTTTATCTTATCAACCAAAGAAAGCATGTGATGATGATTGTTCCAGTAGATGCCTATATACACAAAACTCAAAATATAGCTTAGGAAGGCTGGTATTATCGGAACGAGGGCATTAAAGGTTACTCCATTTTCAGGAACCTTTATTTCCAATACCATGATAGTGATGATAATAGCTAGCACGCCATCACTAAAAGCCTCTAACCTTGATTTCGTCATTCTAATAAGTACTATATTAGTTTACAATTGCTTAGCGATTAATCAGACACTTTTTTGCCAAAATCTCATTAATGCAAAGCTCAGAATAAAATGTCTACAGAACGTTAAACAGGTTTAAGAAATGAATTCTCAATAAAAGTGGTCCAAAACATTCTTTTTCAAACCACTATGTCGGTTGGCTGCATGTTGGGCGCTTACGAGCTTGAGCTCGTCTACGCGCAAGAAAGGATGCAATTGGCAAATCGATCGGTAGTTTCCAATTGATACAGGACCTGCTCGTAAAAATGCTCCGCAATATCACAGCATGTTTAAGCATGAGAGTTGAGCTTTCAAGACTGTATGATGCCGGCAAGCTCTTAGATGAACAAGCCTCCTTAGCAAAATCTTACTGCACCTTCAAAATGCGTGAGGGTGTAGCATATGCTCGTGAACTATTCGGCGCCAACGGCATCCTCCTGGATTAAAATATGGCCCGTTTTTTTGCAGACGCAGAAGCACTCTATTCGTATGCAGGCACCACGTAAATGAACACATTGATAGTGGGTAAATTCCGCTACCAGTTGTTTTCCTGTTCTTTGTTCGTTCTTTCAAGGGGGCGAGGGGCATTTGTTGGCCAGTTCTTATCGTATCGAACAAAGAATGCAAGCCAACCAGTTCTTGCAATGCGCATTAGGTAAGGCTGCGTAACAATCAGCAGTACGGCGTTAAAAACCAGCCAATATATCAAACTCCTTACTCCCAAGGTAAATCCGATGATTTGCCACCATGCGGTTAAAGTAACCGCGCTTAGGGCGACTGTCAAGGCATAACTAACAAAGCTCGAACCATAGTAGAAGCCCACTTCGATGTTGAATGGTTGCTTACAGACAGGGCATTCTTCATTCATTTTCATGGTAGTTTTCAAATGCCAGGGATTACTATCTTGAAACATGTTGCCCTTTCTGCACCTCGGGCATTTGCATTTGAATAGGCTAAGAACAGTCGGTTTTCGTTCGGTAGTAGGCAAGGTGTTGCTGCTTTCGGCAGGTAGTCCAATCCTTTCCATAATTTATTATTTTTTAATGGATTGTTTTCTGCATAATCTTAGTTAGTCTAGTACGAAACCATCAATTTGTCCGGGTAACACCAAAGCCACCGTTCGCCGGATTGCGCTGATGAAACCATGGGGTAATGGGTTTTACGATGATTGCCGCATATGTTGCTGCGACAAGTCATCGCAGCATAACGTAACGCCGCAGGTCTGACAGGTACGCAGGTGCATCCATTCGGTGTGAGGCCTTACACATTCCTCGCAGACGTATTCTTTGGCAGTTTTGACCTCGGTGATAGCGGTCAGTTGTTTACAATTATTTTCCGTGAGCATATCAGTGCGTTTATTTGGATGTTAAAATTCTGGAAGCTTGTGCTATTCCAGCCGCTTTAGGCGAAACAGCAACTGTTGGACCGCCTCCTGCGAGTCATCAATGATGGATTGTGAGAAGGATTCAGCGAAAAGCTGCTGCCGGTGATCTTCCACAAACGCGTAATACCCTTCGATGTGCGCAATGTGATTTTCGGGCCTGGCAGTTTCTGGAATGACGATATCCAATGCGCCTTTTAATGCAAAGGTCGTTTCCACCAGGCGATCGGTGATCTCGCCAAGGGACTCGATTGCCTGGTCGAGGGAAATATGGGCTTCGTAACTACCCTTTCCCGTGATGGACCAATGAATTAACTTTAAGGAATTGCGGAAGGAAAGCACTTCTCCGAGAAACGTGACTACCTCAATTTTTAATAGTTTCTTGTAAGCCATAAGTGGAATTTTGAGTTATTTTTTAAATACACTGCTTAGTATCCTTTAAAAGGAGGTCCGCACCTCCATGCGAAGCCTCCTTACCCACAACCGGCTATTGCCTGTGGGTTGTCTGTTCGCTCAAACCGGCAAAGGCAACTTTGAATTCTGCACACCTGAAGATCCTATTGAGGAATATCCATCCAATTGATTGGGCTGAGCAGTATTCCCTTTAAGGGTTGGGAATTTGACTCCAGGGCCAAAAGGATCATTTGTAGTCTTTTGGCCTTCCCCATCCAAAAATGAAATGATTCACGCACCTCAAATTCTTCAGGAACCAGGTAACATTGAATTTGGGCGCAAAATAATTTATTGTCAACTACGCTAAAATCCAGGGAATAACCCTTTCCTTGAAGGTTCGAAATGGCGTTGATAATCCCTATATCCTTAATCTTTCGCATTTTCATTTTTTTATCTGTATTTGGTTTGCCATAGAAAACATCTGCGCCAACTAAAAGGCCTTGCTCCTCCGACGTCTAGTTAGTATTCTCCTTGGTGTCCAAAGCAATTTTTCGGATGAATTGTTCTGATAAGGCTTTGCGGCTTCAGGGCGCAATTTTCAATTGAATAGACCCTCTTTACTTTTTAGGCTTCTCCGGAATGAGTATAGGACTTCCTGCAGCCCCCACGAAGAAAGCTACCAATTTAGCTTCCTTGGTCCTGCTCAGATTCCTGGTCTGATTGTGAAGACCACCTGGTTCCTCCCAGAACACTTCCCCTTGCTTGTAGATATGCTTCACTCCTTCAAAGGTAGATTCTATTGAGCCTTCCAGTACGTATCCAACAGTCGCCATCGGATGTCTGTGCGCATTGGACACTTCACCTGGAGCAAATGTCACTAGGACAACCCGGACCTCATCTTTCTTGACACTGGCAGGGAGTTGTTTTGTGAAGAGAATTTTAGGGGGATAAGCTGATACTTCCGTTTCAGCATGTTCCTGATGTTGAGCTTTTGTATTTAGCGCTAAAGCTGTGAGTAAGACTGTAAGACTGAACGCGAACTTTTTCATAATACTGAGTTTAACAAATTGTGACCTCTTAAGGGCTGGGGCCATACCTGTTTCTAAGCGGTCATTAAAAAAAGTTTCATCCCCGTGATGAAGTGAACAACCGCTATGCCATTATCCTTGATTATTCATTTACATCCTCTTAAGTTTTGCAGGCAAATGGAAAACTTGCTATTTCAAGAATTATTTAAAAAGGTCCTGAGTTGTTTTCTTAAAAAGTAATTGTCCCTCTGCGCAGAAATTCGGCGTATTCCTCAAAGTGTTATCTTTGATGATACATTCATTATTAAAGAGGGAGCTCTCAGCTTTGAATTTGACGGAGATTGAAGCAAAATATCCGTATGAAATGAAATCATTTTATTTATGTTTTTTATGTAATTGGCGTGATCGTTTTGGGCCAATATTCATATGTCGCGAGGGTAAAACTCTTAACATTTTAAAAATATAAAAAATGATGTTTAACGTGGAAGTCCAAGACACAGGTGCAATTCTAGCGGACCTGTTAACAACAATACGCAATTTTCAATTCGGAGAAAGCGTTTATGTAAGTCGTCTAAATCGCGACGATCGGTTAAATCGAAATATGGCCGCTGCGTCATTAAGTTCATTGGGTATCAGGGAAGCACAATTACCAGATACATTAAACATGTTGGGAATCCGTAGCCTGACGCTAAGCGCACCCCATAATCTTGATGCCCTGTCAAAACTTAGTCTCACCCTTCCTGCCGGGCAAATTGCAGAACGTGCACTGACTTTTTTTAGTAGCAATGCTGTTATCGAAGAACTTCGGTCTTTATTCCGCGATTGCCACACAGTTTCGTTTGACGACTGGGCGACTCTGCACGGCGCCTCTGCTTTGTGGGATGGCTTGCTTACCAACGTCATCAAGCCCCTTGGTAAAAGTGACCTGGAATTCATTTTTTACCTTGGTGACCCCGAGCGAAAACACTCGTTTGAAGTGGACGAGGCCATTGATATTATCAGCGATTTTTCGAAGCATGGAAAAGTCACACTTGCGTTGGATGAAAACGAAGCGGTTAAATTATGGATGGTGCTGAACGGTGTGGACAACGATACAACAGCCACTAGACTGTCTCTCGCAGACAGGAAAAAGAATTACTTCTCCTTGTTCAGAACGATGAATCTTGCCCATCTCCTGATATGGTCAGCAGATGATGTAATATTATTTTCCAACGAGCAACAATTCATGCTTTCGAGAAAGCACGGCGATCTTACCATGGAAATGTCCCCGGATGCGAGGCAAAACTTTATTGCCGGTTATAGCCTCGGTCAGGTAATGCATCTTGACGTTGCGCATTGTATCTTGCTGGGCCTAGTTGTATTTGCCTCTTTCGGCAAATTGAAAAAGGACCCTGAAGTAGAGGACCTTTCTAAATATATTCAACAATGGATCGAAGACCTAAAAAATTCAGAGTCCATCCATCTGTATCAAGACTAAGAGTGGACCGGGAGAATGAGTGACGAAATATTTAAATAGATCAATGGGTTTAACTGCTGAAAAGCAATACTTTTTGGTAACATTTGCAACGCACTATTAATCGGAAGCAGGTATGAATATCAAACAATCAGAACCTGGGGCTGAGGATGGTTTTTCGGAATCGGGCACTATTCAAGTCGAAAATAAACTTTTTGAAATGCCGCCCCGGGACGGAATCACCATCACACAATTCCTCACCGTGGCCGACATTGACCGATCTGCGCGCTTCTACGAAAAGGTTTTCGACGGTCGCATTCTTAGCAGAGGAAGCAGTGACGGGGCACCTGCGTTCATACAGATCGCGAATATCTGGCTCATAGTCAACGTTGGAGGTGGACCGACGCCCGACAAACCGACGGTGACGCTCAGTGTTCCCGACCCCAATAATATCAATAGCTTTTTAAATATCCGTGTTGCGGAT
>Ga0105237_10004336_pt1 | contig 16444 bp, 12 predicted proteins | sample KBSC24metaG_FD_81520 | JGI IMG/M metagenome (GOLD analysis project Ga0105237, IMG submission 81520) | Corn rhizosphere microbial communities from Kellogg Biological Station, Michigan, USA - KBS C2-4 metaG | ecosystem: Host-associated > Plants > Roots > Rhizosphere > Soil | place: Michigan, USA... | reverse complement strand
TAATAGAAGTAATGCCTGCTTTAAACAGCGCATTGTAAATTTTCTCCAGCACCGCTTCACGCCTGGTTGTTAAATATCGCCAGCTTCCCAGGGTTGGATCGCCATTGCCTTTGATGATAAGATTTCCATTTAATGTATGGCCCTCTATTTTTCCATCATATCCAACCAACGTTTTATAGCGATACTGCTCACCAAGCACATCGAGTATTGCAACGCTTGTAAAAATCTTTTGCGTGCTTGCCGGTGCCAGGCCCACTTCTTCATTCAAAGCATATACAACTTTCCCGGCATTTGATTCAACAACATAAAAACCTGCAATCGCATGTTTCATTTGCTCGTCCGCAAGTAAAAGCTTCATTGCGTTATCAATCTTTTGTTGTATTTGCGCCTGCACAAAAGCAACCATCCATAACAAACTAAATGCAAGTGTTAATCTTTTCATGTTCATCATTTACCTTGCGCTAAAATTAAACGTTAGCAGCAAACAAACCTTAACAGGTTTTGATCATACAATATATTCAGTTATGGAAAAAGTGAACGCATCAATCATCACCATTGGTGATGAATTGCTGATAGGACAAGTTATAGATACCAACAGCGCATGGATGGCACAAGAGCTTAACAAGATTGGCGTTTGGGTTAAACACCGTGTAGCTGTTGGCGATGGATGGGATGATATCTGGCAAGCATTGGATGAAGAAAGCAAACGTTCAAAAATTGTTTTGATTACCGGCGGACTTGGCCCCACTGCCGATGACATTACCAAACCATTACTATGTGAATATTTCGGCGGTAAAATGATAATGCATGAAGAAACACTTGCACATGTCACTTATCTTTTTGAGCACGTATTCAGGCGGCCAATGCCTTTGCTGGAGCGTAACCGTAAACAGGCCGAGGTTCCGGATGTTGCCACTATTTTAAAAAATAACAATGGCACCGCACCAGGTATGCTGTTCGAAAAGAACGGAACTATATTCGTGAGTATGCCCGGCGTGCCGCATGAGATGAAAGGCATCATGGAAGACCATGTACTTGCGCTCATTCAGGAGCGGTTTAAAATGCCTTACATCAGTCACAGAACGATGCTTACCGCTGGTATCGGCGAATCTTTTCTTGCGGAGATAATTAAAGACTGGGAGACTGCCTTGCCTTCTTTTATTAAGCTTGCTTATCTACCAAGCTATGGAATGGTACGCTTAAGACTTACTGCAAACGGCGAAAAAGAACTGGTTGATGCAACACTTGATACAGAATTTGATAAGCTGAAACTGCTGGTAAAAGACTATATGGTGGCGGATGAGGATATCAGTTTGCAGGAAATGATTGGAAGGATATTGAAGGAACGCAATAAAACCATGTCTGCCGCAGAAAGTTGTACCGGTGGATATATTTCTCACTTAATTACCACCATCGCTGGTTCTTCTGCATATTTCTGGGGTGGTGTTATCAGTTATGACAACAGCCTTAAGCAAAACATTTTGCATGTGACTGCAGAAACGCTGGAAACATTTGGCGCAGTTAGTGAGGAAACGGTGACTTACATGGTTAAAGGTGTTTTAGAGCGAACAAAAACAGATTATGCAGTTGCTGTTAGTGGCATTATGGGGCCGGCAGGCGGCACTCCTGAAAAGCCGGTAGGTACCGTCTGGATTGCCGTTGCCAACAACGAAAAAACAGAAACGAAGAAATTACAGCTTCGTTTTGAAAGGCGCAGAAACATTGAGCTTACAGCAGTAAACGCCTTAAACTTCTTACGGCAGTTTATTCTGCAAAACGAGTCGTGAGTCATGGATGGTAAATGAGCATACTTGCAGTGCAGATTAAACTAAGTAAGCTTGTTTTTTTCATCGCTCTTTACGGTTTTCTTTTGGCTTTAATGCACACCCTTTATCTTGCAATTTTCCCTTTTATACTTAATTACGGGAGAAACTTTACTTTTGAGGCGGAGAGTTCTTACGATTGCATAACATTTATGCTCATATAAATCTCCTTAAACTGCGAATTCGATATGGCATTAGTTGAATTGGTTATGCCCAAGCTGGGCGAAAGCATTATGGAGGCCACTATTTTAAAATGGTTTAAAAAGGCCGGTGATACTGTTGAGCAGGATGAGACTTTGCTTGAGATTGCTACCGATAAGGTTGACAGCGAAGTACCCAGTACTGCTTCAGGTGTTTTAAAAGATATTCTCTTTAATGTGAACGATGTGGTGCCTGTTGGCGCTGTAATTGCACATATTGAAACCAATGTGGAGGCTGTTGCTGAACCGTCGCCGTCTCCAGCTCCGGTTGCATCTGTTAATGCAACCCAGGCTAATGAAGAGCAGGAAGAAGAAGCTCCCTTCGACATTCCATATCAACCGACTACAGCGGTAAATCTTCCCGCAGGCAATCATAGATTTTACTCACCACTGGTATTAAATATTGCCAATAGTGAAGGCATTAGTCTTAGTGAGCTTGAATACATTCCCGGCACCGGCAATGAGGGTCGCGTAACCAAGAAAGATATTCTTCATTATGTTTCTCAAAAGAAAAACGGTGGCCATAAAACACCGGAAACTATTTTCGCTCCACAGGAAAGTGTAAATAATTTACAGCAGTTAAATACATCGAGACAGCAGGAAAGCTTTACAACTTTTGAACCAGTTGAATTACCTGTTGAACAAAAATCAACGCCTGTTGCAGTAAGCAAAACACAGTCAATACATGAGGGTAATGTTGAGATTATAGAAATGGATCGTATGCGTAAGCTTATTGCAAAGCATATGGTTGACAGCAAACATACCAGTCCTCATGTTACAAGTTTTGCAGAAGCGGATGTTACCAACATGGTATTGTGGCGCGAAAAAATAAAGAAGGACTTTGAAAAAAGGGAGAATACTAAAATAACTTTTATGCCAATGTTCATTGAATCATTGGTAAGGGTTATGAAACGATTCCCGTTTGTAAACAGTTCTGTCGACGGCGATAAAATAATCATCAAAAAGGATCTAAATATAGGCATGGCAACCGCATTGCAAAACGGCAATCTAATCGTACCTGTTATACGCAATGCAGATCATCTTAACCTTGTTGGTTTAAGTAAAGCAGTTAACACACTTGCTGATAACGCACGCAACAACAGGCTTAAACCAGACGATACACAAGGTGGCACATTTACACTTACTAATGTAGGCACATTTGGCAGCCTTATGGGTACACCTATTATCAATCAGCCACAGGTAGCTATCCTTGCAGTAGGTGCCATCAAAAAACGCCCTGTGGTAATTGAAACAGAACAAGGTGATACGATTGGCATACGCCACATGATGTATCTTTCTTTAAGCTATGACCACAGGATTGTGGATGGCAGCATTGGTGCATCTTTCCTTACAGCAATTGCAAAAGAATTTGAAAACTGGGATGTTGAAAGAAGCTGGTAGATTTCTTTTGCTCCAGGCTCAAACTTCAAAACTTCATGCTTGTTATTATTAATCTTCTATATTTAGCGCAGATGAATAATAACCATCATTTCTTGCCAGTAATTTCATTAATCATTTTATGAGAAACACACTTGCCATCCTGCTCATTTTGTTTGCATGTTCATGTAAAGAAAATAAACCAACTGTTGCGGCCAATCTTACTTCTGGCCAAATGCCTTGCATAGTAACAGATTTAAATAATCATATCCATATTGCCTATGGCAACGGCGACAGTATTATGTATACTGAATCTGCCAATGGAGGGCAATCTTTTCAAACTCCGGTATGCATAGATACATTGCGCAATCTTGTTGATTTTGCTATGCGCGGGCCACAAATTACCATCACCAAAAATGGTGTCGCAATTGTTGCCTTAAACAGAACCGGCGATATTTTTTCTTACAGTAAAGATGAGTTTGGCAAATGGAAAAAAGGCAGCAGGGTGAATGATGTTGACTCAACCTGTAAAGAAGGATTTATTGGCCTTGGCAGCGATGGAAATCAACATCTTTTTGCTGCGTGGCTAGACTTGAGGGGAAATAAGAGAAACAAAATTTATGGAGCATCTTCTTCTGATGGTGGAAAAACGTGGAACCCCAATCAATTACTTTATGCATCGCCGGATAGCTCTGTATGCGAGTGCTGTAAGGTTTCCGTTACTATGAAAGACCAGCACGTTTATGTAATGTTTAGAAACTGGTTGAATGGCAACAGGGATCTTTATCTCATGGAATCAAAAGATGCAGGCAAAACATTTGATGTACCCGGGAAGCTTGGTAAAAACAACTGGCCCCTGGAAGGATGCCCCATGGACGGAGGCAGCTTGAGCATTAACGGCAATTCCGTACAAACTGCATGGAGAAGGCATGACAGCATTTTTTCTGCGGTTCCGGGTGAAGAAGAATCCTTCATAACGATAGGAAAAAATCCATCGCTTGCCGCTGGCACCAATCATCAATTGTATGCCTGGGCAAAGGCAGACACCGTGTACTACAAACCTGATAATGGCAAAGTGCAGGTTGCAGGCAAAGGCAGCCTTCCTTCCGTTCAAATGATAAATGAACAGAATGCTATTTGTGTTTGGACAAACGATAAAAACATCAACTATCTTCTTATCAAACTTTAAAGACGGGCACTTTATGTACTCGACAAAAAAGCTGCCGCTGCGGCAACAATAAAAGCAAGATAGTGCAGTATGAGTTCAGTTTTACTCATCATCTGCGTAGAGCGTGATTGAAATGAATGAGGCATATGAATGTGGGGGTTACATTTTCATAAATATAAGAAAAATTGAAAATCCCCCGAAAACGTTTTTCATTATTGCGGTGAATGCGGCAATAATTGCGATGTAATGTTCAGATTAATTTTCCCCGCTTGATATTACTGGTCACTCATCTTCCCTGTAAGAAAATCCAAAGACTCCTTATCCGGAATAACGGCTGAAACGGGCTTTTCTCCAAGCATCATAATTCTTTGTGTGCCGTTATTGTATGCATCCCACACAGGAAGGTTATTTCCGTTGGGATTTCCTGTCTTAGCAAAATTTGCCCAATAAGACGACATCGTTGCAGCAAGCTGATGATCTACCGGCTGCCACGGACGATTTACAAATTGTAAATTATCATAAGCATAAGGAACTTCAGCAGTATGGAACGCGCCATACTTTGTATACTCACCCGTTGCAGGTGGTTTACGAATAAAACGGTATACGTATACTTTATCGCCCTGGCTACTCTGAATGTTTGCCCAGGCATAATTCTGCGCACCAAAAATCTGGTCACGTGAAAGTTTTAGCTGTGAGACCGCAGCTTCAGAATCGTTACGTGAGGGATAGTATTGTAAAAACAACTGCGCATCCTTTCCATAATTTGCTTCTGCCTGCTTTTGAAAATCCTGCGCATTTTTTAGCGGACCGAACAGTAGCCCCTCATCTTCATTCCAACCGGTAAGAAGACTTACTTTGTTTTCTTTTTCCTGTTTAAAAATATCTACGATTGCTTCCGGCAGTACATATCCATCAATGATGAGCCCGCGAAAGCCCTGTGCCTTCAACATTAATTCTTCCGCCGGCAAAGAACGCAATGCATTAAGAGAAGAAGCATTCAATGATTGCATTATTTTACTTCCTTCTTCCTCTGCTTTCTGTAGTGATATATTGCCCTTGCCAAAGCTTGCGCCACTTTCAGCTATTGCTTTTTGAAACAGACTTTTTGCAAGCGGCGATGCAACAAGGCAATTAACACTCATAGACCCTGCCGATTGCCCTGCGATTGTTACATTGGCCGGGTCTCCACCAAACGCAGCGACATTTTTTTGCACCCATTTTAAAGCAGCAATTTGATCCATGATTCCATAATTGCCTGATGCTCCATTTCCAGATTCTTTCGTTAACTCCGGGTGTGCAAAAAATCCAAAGATGCCAACGCGGTAATTGATACTTACAAAAACAATTCCCTTCTTAGCCATTGCCTCGCCATCATAAATAGGAACGGCACTTCCGCCACTCGCAAAGCCACCGCCATATATCCACACAATAACGGGTCTTTTCTCAGCCGTAGATGTAGCGCCCGTCCATACATTAAGGTAAAGGCAATCCTCACTTATGGGCTCTTTGGGAATCAAAAATTCTTCTGACCACATGCTGAATGGTGCAGGCTTATTTTGCATGGGGCTTGGGCCAAACTTATCGCATACCCTGGTTCTTTCCCAGGCCGCTACCGGCTGCGGGGCCTTCCATCTGAGCGCGCCTACAGGAGGCGCAGCAAATGGAACTCCTTTGAAAATATGAATGTCGCCTTTTGAATTAACTGTACCGGAAATAAATCCACCATCTACTTTTACTTTATCAAAAGCGGAGACTTTACCTGGCTGATAAAAATTTTTTCTGAAAGCATATACAAAAACAGCAGCACATAACGCAAAACAAACCAGGAGAGATTTGGTGTTAAATGTCATAAGGCAAACTTTTTAGTAAGTTAATACATTATCAGGGTTTGTTTTCGACGCTGCATTACTTTCTTTAGTATACGTTGCGTGTAATTGAGGTAAGAGTTTCCGGTAAAACAAAAAATTGCGAAATCGGAATAGTTATCCTTTTGATTAAATGAATACTTTGCACTTTGAACTTTTGAGTTTATGAAACTGGAAGCACTTAGAATAAAAGATATTGCCAAAGAACTTAATCTTTCGCCGTCAACAGTGTCAAAGGCATTACGTGGCAGTTATGAAATAAGTGCGCCCACGCAAAAACTTGTAAGCGACTATGCCGCCAAACATGGTTACAAGCCAAACCTTGTGGCACAAGGACTGAGGAAGGGAAGAAGCAAATCCATCGGGGTTGTTGTTTGTAACATAGATAACAATTTCTTTTCGCAGGTTATTAATGGAATTGAATCTGTTGCGCATAAAAAAGATTACAATGTTATCATTACACAAACACATGAATCTTTTGAACGAGAGATATTATCTGTACAGCATTTGTTCGCGAGTTCTATAGACGGCCTTATCATTTCTCTTTCTGCTGAAACATCTGACATAAGCCATATAAGCCAGCTTCATCAAAAAGGGTTGCCTGTAGTATTTTTTGACAGGATATCTAATGATATTAAAACACACAAAGTAATATGCAATAACTTTTCCGGGGCGTATGAAGCAACCAGGCATTTAATACAACAAGGCTTCAAACGTATTGCACACATTGCAAGCGCTACAAGTCTCTCCATCACTGAAGAACGTTTATCTGGCTACAGAAAAGCACTGGAAGATCATAATATGCCGGTTGATGAACAATACATTAAATACTGTGCCCATAGCGGCATGATAAAAGAAGAAGCAGAAAAAGCAGTGGAAGAGCTTTTTGCATTGCCACACAAACCTGACGCTATTTTCACTGCATCAGACAGGTTAAGCATTACTACTTACAGCATACTTCATAAAATGAACATTGCTATACCGGAAGACATTGGTGTTGTAGGCTTTACCAATTCATCCGCTACTGATATTTTTGGCCCTCCCCTTTCTTCTGTTGTCCAGCCTGCATTTGAAATGGGCATTGCTGCAACAGAAATGATTCTGCAGTTGATTGAAAGTAAAATTCCTGTTACAAAGTTTGAAAAGCGGGTGCTGGAGCCACAGTTAATTATTCGCGAATCTGCAATGAAAGAGTAGACGCTACAGAATTATTTTATTATGTAAGGATTAAGAAAGTTCTATCCAGACAGGTGCATGATCGCTTGTTTTTTCCCATCCACGTACATTGCGATCTACCCCGGCAGAAAGCAGTCGGCCAGCAATAGATGGACTTAACAGAAAATGATCAATCCGTAAACCTGCGTCACGCTCATATGCGTTGCGGAAATAATCCCAGAAGGTGTAAATCTTTTTATCAGGATAAAGTTTACGAATTGCATCTGTCCATCCAAGATCTACAAGGTATTTGAACGCAGTTCTCGTTTCCGGCCTGAACAATGCATCATCAACCCAACGCTCCGGCTTATATACATCTATCTCCGTTGGCATTACATTGTAATCGCCGGTAAGCACAACAGGCACATCCATCGCCAGCAATGACTTCGAATGCTCGGTAAGACGCTTAAACCAATTTAATTTATAATCAAACTTCGGTCCCGGTGCAGGATTGCCATTAGGCAGGTAAAGACATCCTACAATGATGCCGTTAATTCTTGCTTCAATATACCTGCTATGACTATCTTCCGGATCTCCCGGTAACACACGTCTTATTTCTTCCACCAGCAGGTTACGGGTAAGGATAGCTACGCCATTCCAGCTTTTTTGCCCATGCCAGATAGCGTGATAACCTGCATCTTTAATTGCCTGTTCAGGAAATTTTTCCTGCGGCGCTTTTAACTCCTGCAGGCAAACAATATCCGGCGTTGTTTCTTCGAGCCAGCGAAGTAATACAGGCAAACGTCCGTTAACGCCGTTAACGTTATAAGTGGCTATCCTCATGACTGAAAGTTTAAATACATGCAGTTCACAAACTTAGCCAATTCATTTTATAAGATGATACTTTGCTATAACACTATTCAGTTCTTAAGCTTTTGACCGGGTTAGCCAATGCAGCCCTTATCGCCTGGAAGCTTACCGTTAAAAAAGCAATAGTAGCAGATGCAATTCCTGCAAAGGCAAATACCCACCATTCAATACTTACGCGGTAAGAAAAGCCAGCCAGCCATTCGCTCATTAAAAACCATGCAACAGGAGATGCGATAAGAAAAGATATCAATACCAACTTTAAAAAGTCTTTGGATAGCAATGCTGTAATACCACGAACACTAGCACCAAGTACCTTGCGTATACCAATTTCTTTTATACGTGTTTCGGCCATGTAGGTGGCAAGACCAAGCAAGCCCAGGCAGGAAATAAAAATAGCAAGTTGTGCAAATAAACCGGCAAGCATTCCGGTTTGTTTTTCATCCTGGAACTTTAAATTATATTCCTGATCGTAAAACCTGCAGTTGAATGGATACTCCGGGTTATAACGTTTAAATACAGACTCTGCTTTTGCAAGATTTTCGGCGAAAGTTGGTTGTGTATTGAGTCTGAAATTGATTACATTATAACCAAAAGAAGGGCCGCCAATAATCATTTGTGATACCTGCTGATACGGCGTACCCATTATGAAATTTTTAATTACACCAACAACATGCAAACTAGTATTGCCATTCTTTATTGTTTGCCCTATAGGATTTTTAAGCCGCATTGCTTTTACAGCGGCTTCATTTAACAGGCACGCTGTTGAATCAGTTTTATAATTCTGTATATCAATATTACGCCCCTGTAAAATTGTAACGTTCATCGTCCTGGTAAAATCATCATCTGCGCTAAACATACTGAAGTCAGTCCTCAAATCTGCCGCTGTACTTCCTTCCCATGAAAACCCCCAGCTATCGCCCCAGCTCTCTGTCATAGGCGCGCTTGTTTGTGCAACAGCAGTTACAGCACCGCTGCTTAATAAATCTCTTTTAATAAGCTCATAATTTTTTCGTGCATCACCAAACATAATAAGAAAAGCAAGATTATCTCTTGAGTAACCGGACGTTCTTTTTTGCGCGTATTTAATTTGATTCTCTACAATAATGGTACATATGATAAGCGTGATGGCAAATGTAAATTGCAGCACCACCAATACTTTACGTGGCGTTACAACGGCACTGGACATTTTAAATGTACCTTTTAGAACCTGCACGGGTCTGAAGGAGGAAAGATAAAATGCAGGATAAATGCCTGCCAGTAAACCCGTAACCAATACGAATATTATAGTGAATACCCAGTAAGATGGATTATGATAATCTATGAATAATTCAACCCCCACAAGCTTGTTGTAAAAAGGCAATACAGCTTGTACTATTGTAATAGCAAAGAACCCTGATATGATTGCCAGTATGACGCTTTCCCCGATAAACTGCGCAATTAACAAACTCCTGTGCGCACCGGCAACTTTACGAATACCTACTTCTTTTCCCCTTTTTTCACTGCGGGCCGTACTAAGGTTCATGAAGTTAATACAAGCAATCACCAATATTAATACAGCAATAATGCTGAATAATCTAACCTTCTCAATGCGGCCGCCAACATAATAACCATTTTCAGTGTTTGAGTACAGCCATGTATCGCCAAGGGCCTGCGTAAATACCTGTGTGGTTGACTTCTCTCCGTCTTTGGTGTGATCAATTGTAATGTTCTTAATTTTTGCATCAAAGGTTGCCTGAGATACGCCAGGTTTAAGCAATATATAAGTCTGAACAGAATTGTTGCCCCAGCTTTGATCATCCATTCCTTTTTTTGTTGCATATGCCCAGGACAGCAGGTATTCGTATTTAAACCTGGTATTATTAGGCAAATCTTTTAAAACGCCTGTTACAACAAAGTTATCCGCGCTGTCTATCCGTACTATCTTGCCCAAAGCGTTTTCGTTGCCGAATAATTTTATCGCAAGTTGCTTTGTAAGCACAATATTGCTAATACTGTTTAATGCAGTGTGGGCATTGCCTTCCAGTAAGGGAAAGCTAAACACATTGAAATAACCGCTGTCAACAAACTGTCCATGCAAACTGAAATGCTTATCACCAACAGACAATAAAAAATTAGCGCCATAATCATTTATCCTTACCACGTCTTCCACTTCAGGATAATCTTTTTTAACTGCCAAACCAAGAGGGTGCGGTGTTGTATTCCACGCAAACATTTCGCCATTTATTTTATCACGATTATTGGCAAGATAAATGCGATCTACTTTTGCATGAAACCTGTCGTGGCTCATTTCATTCTGTATCCACAGCAAAATCAGGATTGCACTTGCCATGCCCACAGTTAACCCTGCAATATTAATAACGGTATAAAACTTATTTTTCAGCAGGCTGCGCCACATGGTTTTTAAATAGTTTGTCATCATAAAGACTAAAAATTTTATGATTATTGCTTTCTTGCATTCTTTGCAGGCAATTTACTGAATAAAAAAAGTGCCAGCCTTCGCTAGCACTAGTAATCAATTATTTATACCTTTTTTTAACGAAAAGGATTGTACGATTTTGATACAGCAACTGTTCAATTTCGGAGTTAGTGAAGTTATTGCTTCTGCACAGTATCAGGTATAAGCTCAACCCTGTTGAGTGTATAACTAAAATACTGGTTGCCTGTTCTTAGCTCTTTGTTTTCATCAAGGATGAAAAGAACATTTTCATCTCCTTTCAGAAAATAAAAATATGTGTTGGGCCTTGCTAATGTAAGCTGATAAACTTCTGCTGCAGGATTTGATTTTGTTCCGTGTATAACCTGCCACTTTCCTTCGGCAGGTAAATACCTGCCGAGCAGTTGATATGCTGACGGTTGCTTAGTTACAGAATCCTGGTACAATATCAATCTCCATTTAATCTTTGTGCATTCTGCGGTTGCCGGGCTGTCTACCTGCTTTGCAATTTCACGGCATGGTGGCCTTCCCTCAAATATTCCATAAACAGCAGGCCCTTTGGGTATAGGATGACGATACGTATAGCTTTGGGAAAGTTTATTATCAGATGCTGCCGTTTGTGCTGTTGAACTATACGCGAATAAAAAGCAAACCGCTATGGCTATAATAATTGAAAAATGTTTCATGCTGATTGTTTGATAAGTTAATGACTATCGATACCATTGAGTGTGTAACTCCACCCTGCATTACCAATCATAAGTTTATCGTCACTATCAAGAAGGTGGAGCAAATGATCATTAAGCTTTAAAAAAGAAATGATCTTGTTCGTTTTTGTATCTGTCAGGCGATAAATGATTCTATCAGTACCTGAATTTGTATCTCTTGTGATCGCAACATTGCCTTCCATATCAACGGTAGTTCCTCCGCCAATGAACCCCGGAGTTCCGGGCTGAGACATACCATAAGTATAATGAAGCTGGTAAGAGGAAGGAGCTTTTGCTGCAGTATCTCCATAGAGTGTAAGTTTCCAGCTTATGAACTCGCAGTCTGCATTTGAAGGAATGCCAGGCAAGGGTTTTGTTCCGTTACTGCATGGTGTGCTTGCAACATACACTCCAATGACAGAAATCTTTTGACCGTTATTTTTTTGCGAGCAGGAATTTGTTACCACCAAAAGCAGCAAAGAAGCTATGCAAAGAAATTTGGTTGGCTTCATAAGTAAAATTTTGAGAAAGTTACAACCTGTAATCAGTCAGGTGAATAATTTACACCACAGGGCATAATACCTTGACTAAATGCCTGGCGAAAAATAAAAAATCACCGCTGCCGGTGATTTTTCATGAACATCAGATGGGGGTAATGAGTTATGGATATTGGACCTCGGGAAATTTTAAACAACAGTACAAAGTAAAAAGTCATATCGCTGCAAAACAAGCAATCAGGAATGTTTTAATCTGCGTTTATATGGTCTTTTAGCTATGTTTAAGCTTACGGATGTGCTTAAGTGTATTTTAAGAAACATTCCACGTTCCAGCGGCTATAAATTAAACGGAAATAGTTTTATATTAACGTAGAGCAACAACGCTGGTCTTAATTTTTAAAACACAACCGCATGATCCCCGGAAAAAAGAAGCCATCCACCATAGAAGAATATATTAACGATGCGCCTGAAGAGATACAGGACAGACTGCACCAAATGCATACATGCATACGTGAAGCCGCGCCCGGCGCAACAGAAAATCTCAAATGGAATATGCCGGCCTATTCATACAAAAGGATACTTGTTACTTTCGCTGTCTACAGAAACCATATTGGCTTGTATCCTACACCTTCTGCTGTAGAAGCTTTTGCAAAAAGCCTTGAAAAATATAAAACAGCCAAAGGCTCAATACAGTTTCCGCACAATCAACCTTTGCCTTTGCCCTTAATAAGTAAGATTGTAAAGTTTCGCGTTAAAGAAAGCCAGCTAACAGATATCAAATGGAAGTCATAATAAAATTTGCCTCTGTTTAAGAGTAATCATAGCGCATGTCAAAGCTAACTTTTATCGTCTTCCTGCCGTATCAAAACCACTTAACATATTCTTCTGAAAACACGGGCAGGCTTTCGCTTATTCTTCACAATAATTAATGCAGGCAATACGTTTACCATCGTGCATGCAACTAAAGCATGCGCACTAAAAAATTGAAATACATTAATGATATTAAATCACCTTAAACGGGCGCCATTGTTTCCATAAAAGTAAAATCCCTTTTTCCAGGTATTGATTATCTTTAAAGAAGAATCCTTCTAATCTAATCTTCTTTGTAGATCCATCATCAATTATTCACCTTTTCTAAATCATCCGGCATGAGCAAAATAGAAAAAGGCATTTTCTCAAAATTTAAATTCAGACTAATTCCCGAACAGGAAAAAACCAGGGCAATAAGCAACCAGGCAATTCTTGAGGAATTATTCGATTGCTTCGAAAATTCATGCCGCCACGAGTCTGTCGGCAGCAGCCTTCTTTTCAATACACACTTTATTATAATTCTTCATCCTGATATGTATGAAGAAAGGCTGGCTTCTTTACCCGTCGTGGTAAAAGAAGCGGTAAAATCTTTTTACCGCCGGCTGTCAGAACTTAAAAAAAATTATGAGGACATCTCCCCGGTGTCTTCTACCTGGCATTTCAAATTCGGGCCGGGCGTTGAGTTTAACCAGGAGAAAATAACGCCTAACGACATTAAAATAATTGGAATGCTTACGGGCTTAAAAGAAAGTCTTCCAAATGAAGCAGAAAGCCTTAAGAATGTGACAGCCAGGGTCACCATGAAATCGAAGACCACCAATGTGTACGACAAAATGGATATTAATTTACAGTCTTTACGACACATAAATTTTCTTCAGAACGGAACCTTTTCTGTTAAGTTTAATAGTGACTTAAGAATGGGTGATGATACTGCATCACCACGATTAACATCTACCATTAATGGCTTTGCAGAAATAGAGTGTTATATGGCTGATAAAAACCTTGCCCAGAGTTACGTGATGCGCGATAAAGAGATTGTTATTGCAAGGAAAGAGCCGGAGAACCAGGCGTATAGCAATTACTTCCTTATTGATTCAAAATATGTTTCTAACCCGCATGCAAGAATAAGGGTTAATGATGCTTCGGGAAAATTTCAGATAGCTTCTTTCAGCAGGAACGAAACGCGTGTAAATGAAAAGGTGATTGATAAAAGCGAACCTGGAAATCCTCAGTGGTTTGACCTGGACAACTCTTCACAAATTTTATTAAACAGCATCATCACACTAAAATTCAAAAGCATTTATTAGTCATGGTAAATGTCATCATTTCTGTCATCCTGTTTGTGGTAGTACTTTATTTCCTGCTTGAACATTTTAAAAAACTCCCGAAATAAATGCAAACACTTCACATTAGTGGTCATACGGATGTTGGCAAACAACGTAAGGACAACCAGGATGCGTTCATCTGCGAAAATCTATGGTCGGAAGATATGGCATTAATAGCAGTGATTGATGGTGTTGGCGGTTATGCCGGTGGAGATAAAGCTGCGTCCATTGCAAAAGAAAGCATCAGCAAATACATGAATACGCCAAAAGGCGACACACTCACTATGCTGCGCGAAGCAATAGTATTTGCAAACAACCAGATTGTGGAGGAAAGAAAATCTGGTAAATATCCTGATATGTGCTGTGTTATTACAGCCGCAGTTGTAGATGTACGCAGCAACCGGTTTTACTTTGTGCATGTTGGTGATACAAGGCTATACAGGTTTCGCCAGGAACAACTTGAAAAAATAACAAAAGATCATTCCCTTGTAGGGCTGCGGGAAGATGCAGGAGAAATATCGGAGTCTGACGCAATGAGCCATCCGCAAAGAAACATCATACTGCGTGACGTGGGTTCCCGTGAACATCGTATAGATGATGAAGATTTTCTTGAATATGGGGAGAATGATTTTCAACCGCATGATATATTGCTTATTTGCAGTGACGGACTTTCAGACATGGTTCCATCAAACATGATAGCAGGGCTGGTAAAATCGAATGAAAGCCTAGACAGGAAGATTACAGGATTGATCGATCTGGCTAATCAGTGGGGAGGCAAAGACAATATAACGGTTGTGCTTGCACAGAATAACCGTACAGAAGAAAAGATTGTTGATACAGAAGATGCGCCTGTTCAACCAATAGCTGAACCTGTAATTACATCTATTGAAGATAACACCGGCGAAAAGAAAAAGGGCTTTAAAAAAAGCCTTTTGTTAATACCTGCTTTGCTTGCAGCATTACTGCTTATTATTTTTCTGATTGTTGATTTTAAGAAGCCACCAAAACAGACGCCGGGCAAAAGCGACAGCCTGGGAAATACCACACCGGATACAATGAATATTGTTCCTAAAAGCAATAGTACAACTGAAAAAAACAGTACACCTGCTGATAACCCCATACCAGATTCGATTATTCTTACAAAAACAATAAGCCTGAAAGAAATTATTGATACACTCAACAGCAATAACAACGCAATGACCGTTATTATTCCTTCAAAAAATTTCAATATGGATTCGGCAGCGATAGCAGTTGGGCAAAAGGACAGCGGGTATATTCAGCACGATACCTTAATCATAAAAAATCTTCATTTAAAACATTTTAAAACAGGAATAAAAATAAGTACACCGGTTTACGTTCAATTGGAAAATACCGTCTTCGAAGATGTAAGGCAGCCTTTTTATTTTGATGTGAAGAAAGACAACAAAAAATCTTTTTCTATCATCACTAAAACCAACCGTTAAGCTATGCCTACCTCCCGGTTTAATCAACATTTTCCTGGTTACGAAATCTTAAGCGAAATCGCGGTAAGCAATGCCCGAGTTTTAAAAGCTCGTAACCAGTATACGGGAGAACTGGTTGCCATTAAACATTTTGCCTTTAATACAGATGCCGATACTATTCAACGTTTTCAACGTGAGTCAGAGATAATGACATCTATTGAAAATCCTTTTGTAGTTAAAATTAATGATGTACATCTCGATGCAGATCTTCCATACATCGTAATGGAATTTATTGATGGCGGAGACTTGCGGAGCCTTTTAAAAAGCAGGAAGCACCTGGATGTAGCAACAACCATTCAGCTTGGCCTGCAAATGGCGGAAGCTTTTAAAGCCATTCATGAAAAAGGAGTGATTCACAGGGATATCAAGCCGGAAAATATCATGTACCGCAGGCTGCAGAATGGACAATTGCATTTTCTCTTAACAGATTTTGGCGTGGCCAAAATCAGGGAGCAGCAGGTTACATTAACCGGGCAGGCAATGATGACCTATGAGTATGCTTCACCTGAGCAGTTTGATGATCCTAAACACATAAGCGTCGCAACAGATTATTATTCGCTGGGCGTTGTTTTATATGAATGCCTTACGGGCGGCGTTCCTTTTAAACTTGTGGAAGGCAGGGTGCATACATTAATGAACCAGGTAATGTCTTCTGCGCCACCAGAAATCAAGCTGCCTTTACAGCAGGCATTACCACCATCATTAAAGTTGCTG
>Ga0105237_10004335_pt1 | contig 16445 bp, 11 predicted proteins | sample KBSC24metaG_FD_81520 | JGI IMG/M metagenome (GOLD analysis project Ga0105237, IMG submission 81520) | Corn rhizosphere microbial communities from Kellogg Biological Station, Michigan, USA - KBS C2-4 metaG | ecosystem: Host-associated > Plants > Roots > Rhizosphere > Soil | place: Michigan, USA... | reverse complement strand
CTTGATCTCGTTAGCATAGCTAACGACGCTGCCTTTAAAATATTGGCTGGAGCCCGGAATTGAGGTGATCAAATGGGCAATATAGCCTCCCGTACAGCTTTCGGCTGTCCCTACTGTCTGTCCGCGACCCGTCAGGAGCCTGCCCAGGGCTTCCTGCAGCGTAAGGTCTTCATCAATGACCATCCACTCCCGGGCAAGCAGCTTCATGGATGCAAACTGGGTATCCAGCTCTTTTGTCATAGCCTCGGGATTGTCCCCCTGTATGGTCAACCGCAGACGTACCATGCCATAGTTGGGCAGGTAGGCCAGCTTTATATAAGGCGGAAGCGCTGACTCGAAGGCGCTGATATGGTCTGCCAGAAAGGATTCGCCAACGCCGGCTGTCAGCAGCGTACGGTGGGCTATAAATGGAAGGCCAAAACGTTGTTGCAGGGTGGGAAGTATATAGTCTGTCATCATGCCTTTCATCTCGTTGGGCACGCCAGGCATGGATATGAATATCCTGCCGTCTTTTTCGAACCACATGCCGGGGGCTGTCCCTCTTTTATTGGGGATCACGGTACAGACATCCGGGACCTCCGCCTGTTTGAGATTGCGCTCGATCATTGGTCGCTGGAGCCGTTCGAATATCTGCTTTACATTGGCGAGGGCGCCTTCATCCACTACCATCCTGCCCCCGAAATAATCATTTAGCAGGGGTTTTGTAATGTCATCTGCTGTAGGTCCCAGGCCTCCTGTGATGAGGATGATCCGGGAATGCGCCGACTCCTCGTCAAGGGCCTTCCAGATATCGTCCCATACATCGCCTACCGCCAGCCGGTGGCGTACCCAGACGCCGATCTTATTCAACTCCTGCGCCATCCAGGCGCTGTTGGTGTCTATTACCTGCCCGATCAAAAGCTCATCTCCGATGGTAATGATACTTGCTGCTGTTTTTTCCATATCCTTGATATTCGCAGTGCAAAGTTAAGGACTTGGAAAATAGGGACGCAATCGGACTGCCAGATCGGCGGGCATAGGGGTCCTTTCCATCGTCTCCCTCTTCAGAAAATACAATGACACTTTTCCTGTGGTGAGCAGCTTGCCTTCCTGGTTATAGACCTCCTGATGAAATACCACCTTATGATCCACGGGCCATTCTTTCAGGATGGTCCTTACCGTCAGGAGGTCGTCGTAACGGGCAGGACGGAGATATTTTGCGGTAAATTCCACTACAGGCATAATGACGCCGCCGGCCTCGATGTCCTTATAGCTCAGCCCCAACTGGCGGATGGCTTCCACCCGTCCCACTTCAAAATATTGTGCATAGTTGCCGTAATAAACGACATTCATCTGGTCTGTCTCTGCATAGCGGACGCGGATCTGTGTCTCACTCGTGTACATTATTCTCTTGTTTATGCTCTTTAATATCCAGCCGGGCAGCAATTGTACGTTCTATAAAATTGGTAAAGGCCGGAGCCGCATATATCAGGAAAGCTCCGATAGTGATACGCAGGAGCTCGATTGCCAATGTTCCCCTGTCGATGCCGGCGAGCCTTCCGTCTCATCTTTTAACATCAGTTCCGCCAGTCTGCGTCCATTCCGGATGAAAACGATACAGACGATCGCAGGACCCAGACAAACAATAGAGAGATATACCAGCTGGTCGGACAATTCATTGCCATAATAAATAGTGACAAATGAGAGTGCCGAAATAATACTCTGGATGGATAAGATCGATCTTTTTCATGTAAGGAGTTTAGGGGTTATTCAATAATTTATTTGCCCATCATTCCGTCCACGCTGATACGGCCGGGACCTACCAGCAGGATGGCAAAGAATGCAGTAAGATAAAGCAGGGCGGCTTCATGGACGATAAGGGGTTGACCTTTATGAATTAAAAAGGCGGCTACTGCCATTTCGATGGCCAAAATCAGGGCGGCGATCCGGGTGAAGAGACCCAGGACCAGGAGCAGTGAGCATAAAGCCTCTGAGATCAGCACCAGGATAAGGGACCAGCGATGTCCAATGTGAAAGGGGTCGGAGAAATTTGCTACCTCTTTGCTGAAACTCATCAGCTTGGGGAATCCATGATCGATGCACATAAGGAGGCCGAAAGTCAGGCGCAGCAATAAAGCAGCCAGGTTGAAAGCGTTGTCGGAATAGGCGGTCGAGAGAAATTTTTTCATGGTGAATTTTTTGGGTAGGTCGAAGATAGCAAAGGAAATGTTAATATACCACTTATCCACAGTGTGTTTGGAACGATAATTGGTGAAAGGTAAAATATTTAGAAACTTTATCGCGTTAAGCCCCCAATGTCCCCGGCTGGCGGGGTACTGTCAGGAAGGATATTTGAAAAAATAAAGAACATAAATTGTCTTTTTCGTGAAAAAACCTGTATTGTTTTTTTCCATCATTCTTCTAAGCTCTTCGTCATTTGCCCAGCAGACAAAATATCTTGACGATCCGCAAGCCAGTTACAAACAGGCCAAGGATTTCTTTCAAAATGAATACTATAGTCTGGCATATCCCATTTTCAGAGAGCTGAAATACTCCCTTCGTGAGACAGATCGCAGTAACAGTTCCGTAGAATACCAGGATGTAAAATATTATTATCTCGTATGTGCCCTGGAGCAGAACGACAAAACGGCCGTGGACCCTGCCCGTGAGTTCATCGATCTGGAAAACAACGCTCCCCGGGTAGGTATGATGAGCTTCCACCTGGCGGAATATTATTTCCGGCAGAAAGATTATACAGCTGCCGTACGTCTGTATGAACAGGCCGATATCGAGAATCTAAGCAACCGGGAGATAGCCGACCTGAAATTTCATCAGGGTTACGGCTATTTCACGCAGCAGCGATTTGATCAGGCCCTGCCATTATTCGATGCCATCCGTCAGATGCCAAAGGATCCGAACTATGTCGACGCCAATTATTACTATGGCTTTATCTGCTTCTATCAGAAAAAGTACGGGGAGGCGTTGACGGCATTCAAAGTTGTGGAAGATAATCCCCGATATGAAAAAGTAGTGCCCTATTATGTCGCCAATATTTATCTGGTGCAGGGGCAAAAAGATAAAGCCATCGAGTATGCAGAGGCCCGGCTGAAGAAGGGTAATCAGTATTATGACATGGAAATGAGACAGCTGGTGGGACATGGCTATTATGAAAAGCAGGACTTTGTCAAGGCCCTTCCTTACCTGGAACAGTATGTCAATCAATCCAAGAAGGTATCGAGGACTGATCTATACGAATTGTCCTACTGTTATTACCAGACAAAGAATTGGGATAAGGCCATTGCTGGGTTCAAGCAGCTGGGCGGAAAAGAGGATTCCCTGGCCCAGAATTCCATGTATATGCTGGGGGATGCCTACTTAAAGACGGGACAAAAGGCCAATGCCCGAAACGCGTTCCTTTTCTGCTCCTCCAACAGCAGCAATCCGCAACAGAAAGAAATCTCAAAATACAATTATGCCAAGCTATCCTATGAATTAGGATACCAGGATGTCGCACTGACGGAGCTGCAGGCATTCCTGCAACAATATCCCAACTCGACCTATAACCAGGAGGCAAAGGAGCTGTTGGTCAGTGTGCTGGCCAATACCAATAACTACAGGGACGCAATGACCCTGCTGGACAGCCTGGACCATCCTTCCCAGAATGCACGCCGCCTGTATCCAAGAATATTATATGGCCGCGCTACGGAGCTGGTCAACGACGGCATGCTGCTCAATGCCAATGAACTGCTGGACAAAGCCTTAAAAGATCCTAACAATACCAGCGTCCTGCCTTACATCAATTTTTGGAAAGGAGAGATATCCTACAGGCTGAATAAGATCGACGATGCTGTCCGCTACTACCTGGAATATCTCAAGAGCAGCGTAGTGAATGGGGAAGTAAGCCCGGCCAATGCCCGTTATAACCTGGGGTATTGTTTTCTGAAAAAGGAAAATTACCGGCAGGCCCAGGGATTTTTTGAGCAGGTGGCCCGTACTCCGACCTTGAATTCTTCTCCCATGGAGCAGGATGCCTATGTAAGGGATGCTGACTGTTACTATATGAACCGGGATTTCAAGACGGCGCTTAACATGTATAATAAGGTGCTGGATCTTTCCTGGCCGGCCAGCGATTATGCAACTTTCCAGAAGGCCATGATCGCGGGGGTGAACAATGGAAAGGAGAAGATCAATCTGCTGAATTCCATCAATCGGAAATATCCGGCCTCCAACCTGGCTGCAGACGCCAATATGGAGATCGCAGGAACTTATCTGGCAGGCGAGCAGTTCCGGGAAGCTCTTCCTTATCTGAAGAATGTACTGCGGAGCCCCGGAGCCGATGCGCTGAAGCCCAGAGCCTATCTTCAATCGGGAATAGCGTGGTATAATCTGAATAATAATAAAGAAGCGCTCTCCCAGTACGACAGCTTATTACGTCAGTTCCCCAATTCTCCGGAGGCACAGGATGCCCTGGATAATGCCAAGACGATCTATGTAGAAGAAGGCAGGAGCGGAGAGTATGTGAATTTTGCCAAAACGATGGGAGTGGAAGTCAGCGCCAGCCAAGAGGATCAGCTGGCCTACGAAGAGGCGGAAGTACAGTTTAACGACGGCAACTTCCCTGGCGCTGTGCAGCGCTTTGAGGCTTACCTGGCCAAATTCCCCGATGGCAAATATTCGTTGGAGGCCAATTATTATAAGAGCGAGATCTATTTCTCTCAAAAGGACTGGGCCAAGGCTGTCACAGGATACCAGGCAGTGGCCGACCGGGCGCCTAATAAATTTGCGGAAAAATCCCTGTTGCAGGCGGCCCGTCTGAATTTCTTCGAGTTGAAGAACTACCAGCAGGCAGAAAAATACTTTGCCAGGTTGAAAGATTTCTCTTCTTCGCAGGAGAACAAAATGGAGGCTATGCGTGGATTGCTGCGCAGCCAGTACCAATTGGAACAATGGCCGGATGCTGTGGAGAATGCCAAAGACCTCCTTACTCAAAAAGGGGTGAGCACGGATGATAAGGTTCTGGCCAATATGGCCATCGCCAAATCTTACCAGGCGAACAATCAGTGTGAGACGGCGCTGCAATATTTCAGGACGGCGGCTTCACTCAGCAAGTCGGCCTATGCAGCAGAAGCCAGGTATCAGATAGCCGACTGTCTTTTCCGTCAGAACCAGCTGAAAGACGCGGAAAAGGCGGCTTTTGAAGTGGTCAATAAATCCGGAAGCTATGAGATATGGGTTACCAGGGCATATCTCTTACTGGGGGACGTTTATTTTTCGGAAAAGGATTATTTCAATGCCAAGGCGACGTTCCAAAGCATCGTAGACAATGCAAAGATCGAGGATCTGCGTCAGCAGGCACAGCAGAAGCTCGCCCAGGTGGTGGAGGAAGAAAAGAAGAACAGCAAGGTCGGGGATCAATAAATAACTTATCATCTACTTATATAGAACTGATCAATGGGTAAAAAGTCATTTTTTCTTTTAGTTGTTCTGTCGGGACTGGCGGTGTCTCTTTATGCACAGGATACGACGAAGCGCAAGACGATCGAGATCACTTCTTCTTTTAAACCTGTGCTGCGTGAGGCGGTAAAGATCAATTTCAATGCAGCGCCTCCACAGGCGGATACTGCCAGGCCCCGTCTGAACTATAATATTCCCGCTCAATTCCTTTTTCTTACTTATCAGCCAGGAGAGATGAGGCCGGTGGCCTTTCAGGGGGATACCCTGAAGCCCTGGGAGAACTACAATTATATCAAGGTCGGAGTAGGAAATATACATCTTCCTTTTATCCAGACGGGTTTTACGTTCGGGGATGAGAAGAGCAGCCAGTTCAATATTTTTGCCAATCATCTCAGTTCAAAAGGAAGTCTGCCATCTCAGAAGAACAGCCTTACGGATGTAAAGATCATGGGGACGGTGAAGACGGCCAACAAACTGGAATGGAGCGGAAGTCTTGGATTCAAGAACGATGCTTATTATCTGTATGGGTACAGGCCGGATACGCTGAAGTTCAATGCCAGCGATCTGAAGCAATTCTTCCAGACCTATGAAGGTAAGCTCAGCCTTCGCAATACGGAGCCTACGGAGTTTGGGCTGACCTACCATCCTAATATCAAAGTCTCTGTTTTTACGGATAACCACAGCTCCAAGGCTTCGGAAGCCAATACCGTGCTGAATCTTCCTTTGGAGAAAACCATCGGGAAGCAGTTTGGATTTAATCTGGCCTTTACAGCTGATCTTACTAACTATAGGGCGGTGGCTCCTTTCCCCAACCAGAACAACAATGTCTTTTTTGTAACACCGGCGTTTATGGTAAAGACGCCCAATATCAACTTACAGGCTTCGGTGATGCCATCATGGGATAATTCACAGTTTCATCTGCTGCCTAATTTTACGGCGGACATCTCTACTTCGGATCAGCGTTTTGGTCTCCAACTGGGCTGGATCGGCTATTATGACAAGGGGTCGTATCAGCGGTATGAATCCATCAATCCCTGGCTGGCGCAACCGGGTTTTCTGCTGAACACGCGCGTGGAAGAGCGTTACGCAGGATTTAAAGGTTCCCTTGACAAGCATTTCAGCTACTCGGCCAAAATTGCCTTTAACGAATACAAGAATATGCCTTTGTTCGTCAATGATACGCTCGCTGCATCCGGCAGCGGCGGCAAGCAATTCGATGTCCTGTATGAATCCCAAATGGAGACCCTGCAGGTGCATGGGGAACTGAGCTATATACAGGGCGAGGATTTTACTGCCACGGCCAGCCTGAATTACAATCAATTCCATAAACTACACACGGAGCCAAAGGCCTGGGGCCTTCTGCCGCTGGAGTTCAATACCAACCTGAAGTGGCGGCCTATAAAGGACTTTTGGGTAAAGGCCGATCTGTTTGCTTTTGACGGTGCGCAATACCGCGCATCCGACGGGACTGCCTTTAAGGGCGATGGGGCTTTTGATCTCAATGCGGGTGTTGAATACCGCATAACCCGTCAGCTGAATCTCTGGGTACAGATGAACGATCTTTTTAATAAAAAATACGAAAGATGGCACCAGTACCCTGTGTATGGGTTCAATATCCTGGGCGGTATCGTATTTTCTTTCAGCGGTAAATAAATAGGAGGAAACCCATTTTTCGTTAGATTCGCAGCCTCAAAAGGAGATGATGTCAAATTTCCAGGTATTGAACGCCTATCTTTTCCAGCATAGAAGTATCAGCATTCCGGGGCTGGGTACTATCTACCTCGAGACCTTCCCTGCCAATGTGGATGTGGCTGACCGTACTATTTTACCCCCTTTGTACCGGTTCCGGTTTGACAAATATTTCGACAGCCCCGACAGGGAGTTTTTCGCCTATATTGCCAATCAGCGTAATGTTCTTGATTACGAGGCTATTAGGTGGTACAACGAGTTCTCTACGGAACTTCGCAACCGGATACGTACGGAAGAGGAAGTGGAATGGGAAGGGGTAGGAACGCTTAGGAAGGATGAGGGAGGAAATGTCCTGTTTGAGCCGGCCTCCATAAATAGGCTGTTCATGAAACCGACCCCGGCCATTCGAGTCAATCGACAGAATGCACAACATACATTATTGGTAGGCGACCAGGAGAGGACCAATATAGAAATGAATGAATTGCTGCAAGATGAAGAGGTTGCCGGCAGGAAAAAAAGAACATGGTGGATCATTGCGCTGGTGCTGGCCATTCTTGCTCTTGCGGCTCTTGGATGGCATTTTTATGTAAATGGCTGGTCTATTGGAAACCAACGTACGCTGTGAAATGCAACAAGAGAAATTGATACATTACCAAGTTTGCCCTTCCTGTAATTCCACTGAAATAGCCGAAGCATTGACTGCCCGTGATCATACGGTGTCGCAAAAAACATTCTCCATCTGGGAATGCGGCGATTGCACCTTGCGATTTACGCAGGATGTACCGGATGCCGCCTCTATCGGTGTGTATTACCAAAGTGAAGATTATATTTCCCATACGAATACCCGCAAAGGGCTGGTGAATTCGCTGTATCATATGGTACGGAAACAGACCTTATCGGACAAGCACCGTCTGCTTTGTTCCGCCACCAGGATGAAGCATGGTAATCTGTTGGATATCGGGGCGGGTACAGGCGCTTTTGTCGCTTATATGAGTCAGAATGACTGGGATGTCGCAGGACTGGAGCCCGATGAAAAAGCAAGAGAGGTAGCCCTGACCCAAAATAATGTACAGCTATTGCCTGTATCCGATTTTTATTCCCTGCCACCCGAGAGTTTTGATGCTATCACGTTATGGCATGTATTGGAGCATGTGCATGATCTGCATGCTTATGTCGGTCAGTTAGCACGGTTATTAAAAAAGGAGGGACGTATCTTTATAGCTGTACCAAATTACACTTCTCATGATGCGGCGGTCTATCGTGGCGCCTGGGCGGCTTATGATGTGCCACGGCATCTCTACCATTTTTCTCCCGATGCCATGGAGAGTCTCCTTGCCCGGCATGGTCTTCAACTACAGGTGACCCGTCCAATGTGGTACGACAGCTTTTATATCAGCATGCTGAGCGAAAAATACCGAAACGGCAAAGGGAATATTGTAAGAGCCGTCTGGACCGGGTTTATTTCCGATGTAAAGGCTTTTGTCGATAAGTCCAGGTGCAGCAGCCTGATCTATGTGATAGGGAAGTAGGGTTAGAAATTAAATTTTATCTCATAGATGTCCGGCCACAGTTTACCTGTGATATATATCTTACCGGTAGTGGAATCATAAGCAATGCCATTCATCGTATCGGCATGGGCATATTTATTCTGTTCGGCATTGAACAGGGTTTCCAGGTCCAGTTTGCCGACCACCTTGCCGCTGGAGGGGTCGATCTTCAGTATATAATTGGTTTGCCATTGATTGGCGTAAATAAAGCCATTGATGAGCTCCAGCTCGTTGATATTGCTTACGGGACCATTATTGTCCGTCACACCTACCACTTTCAACAGGCGGAAAGTAGCGGGGTCCACATAGCTGATGTTGCTGGTGCCGTCGCTCATGATAAGATGTGCGCCATCCGTGGTCATTCCCCAGCCTTCCTTGACGGGGATGGTAAACTCTCCCAGTTTTTTAAAGGTTTTGGCATCGTAGATAAAGCCTATTTTGGTCTGCCATGTGAGCTGGTATACCTTGTCATTCAAAAAGGTAATGCCTTCTCCGAAATACTTGTTCCTGTCCAGCTCCACTTTGATAGCGACTTTTCCTGTTTTAGGGTCTACCACGCCGAACATGGACTTCCTGCTCTCGGGCATGGAGGGTTCTGTTCCCGTGCTTTCGTAAAGCTCTCCGTTGTGAAAAAGGAGTCCTTCCGTGAAGGAGGTTGTATCATGGGGGAGGGTCCTTACCACACTGTAATTGATCAAAGGTGGGGAGTTATCTGCCGTCTTGTCGATGGTGACGTCGGGATTGGAATTATTACAGGAGGCTAAAAGGCTTAGGGCAATGATGAAAAACGGAATGGACTTCTTCATAATGAGACTGGTAAGGGGCAAATTTAGGGCTGTTTGAGGCTAATTGTAAAATTTTAGCACAAAAGCTTGCATTTATGCGGAAAAATGTGTTGTTTTACAATAGCTTATCATCTGTATACCACCCATTTAGCTCCTGCTAGTTTCCTTTCACGGGGTGATATTCTGCAGATCTCCCCAATATCCATTTACGATCGAGAGTTCATAAAATCCATTACTTATGGAAGCCTTTGAAAAAAAGGTACCATGAGACATTTTTTACGTCTGTCCGTATTCATATGGTTGTTGTTCCGACTGCCCGCCGTAGCCCAGCAGGGTTGCCGTACCGTCGACTATAAACAGGATCTTTTGCGTAAAGACCCGGAGCTGGCCGCGAGAATGATGGATATTGAACGTTTTACACGGCAACAACAAAAAAACGCCTCTACCATTGCTACCGGCATAGAAAATGCCAGCCACAATGATAAAAGTTTCACTACCATTACCATCCCGGTAGTCGTACATATCGTCTACAATAACTCTTCCGGGAATATCAGCGATGCGCAGGTGCAATCCCAGATTGCTGTATTGAACAGGGATTATGGCAAGCAAAACCCCGATACCTCCAGGATACCTTCTTATTACAGAGACCTGGCGGCCGACTGTGGTATACGGTTCGCGCTTGCCAATGTAGATACCAATGGCGGCACAACCTCAGGTATCGTTCGCCGGCAGACCAGTCAGCGGGAATTCACGTATGACGACGCGGTCAAGTTCACGTCGAGAGGGGGAGATGATGGATGGGACAGAGATCGTTATTTAAATATATGGGTAACCAACCTGTCCAGCGGGGTCCTTGGTTATTCCAGTGTATTGGGCTGTGCGAAACCCAACGACGGGGTCGTGATCAGCTATACTGCTTTTGGGACAATGGGAACGGCCACGGCGCCTTTTAATCTCGGCAGGACTGCCACGCATGAGATCGGGCACTGGCTGAATCTGATCCATATATGGGGCGATACGGACTGTGGAGATGACTATGTGGATGATACTCCTCAGCAGAGCGCCGCTACGCATGGCAACCCCAGCGGCATGATATTCTCCTGCGGCAATACTCCTTACGGCAATCTGTATATGAATTATATGGACTTTACGGATGACGTCGGGATGCATCTCTTCACTTTTGGCCAGCGGGATAGAATGAGGGCCTTGTTCGCCCCCGGCGGTTTCAGATATGCGTTGTTGTCGTCCACCGGCATTGCGCCAGGGACTGCTATCGGGCCGTTACCCAGTGCACCGTCCGGCATTAGTGCGTCTATCAGCCTGCAACCTAATCCCGTCATGGGGCCCGTATGGATCACTTCTTCGGATGCGTCGAATACCGGAGCTGTGCTGGATATCTTTAACATGATGGGACAAAAGGTAATGACCACCCGTATCACGGGTATTACTTTCCAATTGGATCTTTCATCCCTGCCCAGGGGGATTTATTTTGTCCACGTCAACGGAGACGGCAAGAACAGCCTGAAGCTGATGAAGTTGTGATTATTTTCTCAATACCTGTACGGGACCTCCATAGGAGGCGGCTACGAGGAACCTGTATTTCTTTCCCCTGACATCTATAAGACTACGGGTGTCGCCCGGGATACACAGTCCTGTTGTAGTGTATGGCTGCGGCTTAAAATTCCCTTTACCATCTCCTTCCAGCATGAGACCAATACCGGCATCCAGCGGTCCCAATTGAGCGCGGAATGGGTATAAATTACCAGCAAGGATCAGGCTGGAGCTGTCTTCAGAGACCATGCCATTGATCACGCTGATCTGCGCCCTGGTGGGCAGGGGACTTATTGTCCAATGATGATTGCCATCATTGCGGAAAAAGCTGCTGGAAAGCATACGAATGCTGCTGACGTGCGCTGCCGCCAACTGTTCCGGTGTAAAGATATCCTGCATCTGCGCATCGGCGTAATCCGTATAGCGGGAGAATTTTTTCTGTTGCGCGGGGATCTCCCGCAGCAGCTCGTCCCTGGATGCATAGGGATAGCTCCTGCCTTGAATATAGTACGTAAGGAAGGGATCGAAAGTGCCGTTGCCGCTGAAGTCGCCGTAATAAATTTCCAATGGCTGCTGATCCGAAGCTTTAAACTGGGTGTTTGTACCCAGATTGCCTGCGATGAGATCTGTGTCGCCGTCGTGGTCGAAGTCTCCTGGCAGCAGGGAGGTCCACCAGCCCTGGCTGCGTTCGAGCCCATAGGCTGCCGTCTTGTCTGTCAAGTGCCCGTGCTCATTCTGGAATATCGAAAGGGGCATGAACAATCCGGCAACGACGAGGTCCGGCCAGCCGTCCTTATTAAGATCTATCCAGCAGGCGTCAGAGACCATACCAGGATGATGTAAGGTACTGTCGCGCTGGGAAGCATCCTTTTCAAAAAAGATATGACCCCGTGTGCTTTTATTCTTTAGTATCAGACTTTCGGGGCTGGCGGGGAAGAGGTTGGGCATCAGTTTGCCGCCTACAAAGAGGTCCGGCAGGCCGTCCTTGTCATAATCGGCTGCTTTTACACATCCGCCGCTGATGGTCTCTGCGGGGAGGGCGTCGGGGAGGAAGCGGAAATTTCCTTTCCCGTCATTTTCGAATAACCTGTCCTGGTAGTTGCGGCTGCCCGGAGTATAATCAGCTCCTCCGCTGACAAGGTACAGATCCAGATCACCATCCCCGTCGGCGTCGAAGAAAAGGGCGGCTGTATTGGTATGATCCAGGTCGAGATTCCAGGGTTGTGACGGGGCTGCCTTGAAATGGCCATCGGGTGTTTGCAGGTAGAGCATACTGGGCTGGCCGGCGCTGCCGCCGATGAAAAGGTCTTCAAGGCCGTCTCCATCGATGTCGCCTTTGGCGAGGCAGGGTCCTGCGTGAGAGACCTGGTAGGGTAGAAGGGGGGAGACCTTGAAGTCCACGAAAGTGGAGCCTTTATGAATATAGTTGATACCGGAGGTGGTGGTGATATCGGTATAGAGCGGGGAAGGGGATGGCGGTCTGGCTATATCGATGTCTTCGGCATTTTTTTGTTGAAGGATCAGCAAAGTGTCGGCGGAGACGCCTTGTAGTCTGGTGATCTTGCCTGTAGGCCATGTGATGGTGACATCTGCAATAGAGTCCTTGCCCAATCCAAAGTGCATGATTGGGTCGATGGAGGATTGAAACCCTCTTGTAAGATATTGTTCCTGGTATTGCGTACCGTTGGCGGCGTCGACCTTTACTTTGGCGCCGATGCCGTCCGTGTTGAGACCTTCTCCTTTTAGTCGGATACGCAGATAATGTCCCTGGTGTGTATTGTTCCTGTAAATGATGGGTGCGTCATTCAGGGTATTGACGACCAGGTCGAGGTCGCCATCGTTGTCCAGGTCCACATAGGCCGCGCCGTTGCTGATCGCGTGCCGCGTGAGCCCCCAGTCTTCGCTGACATTGGTGAAGGTAAGGTCATGGTTGTTATGAAAAAGATAGTTTGTCTTTTTTGTGGAGGGCATATCCTGTACCAGCTTCCACATCTCAAATTTATTTCCCATTTTCTCTGCCTGTCCCGCGGTGTAGCCCGATGTATATTTTACAAAGTCCAGATTAGTCATGTCCCGCAGAATACCGTTGGAGATAAAGAGGTCCTTCCAGCCGTCGTTGTCAAAGTCGGCAAAGAGCGGAGCCCAGCTCCAATCCGTATTGGACACGCCGGCCATCTGGCCTACTTCACTGAATATGGGGATGCCTGCGGAGTCGAGGCCATTGTTCAGCTGGAGGGTATTACGCATCTGCTGGTAATGGAAGCCATGTTCAGCCCGCATGGTGTATTTATCGTAGGTGTCGGGTCCGCGCAGTAGCTTTTGCCGGTGGTTGTCTTCCGGCAACATGTCCAATACAGCGATATCGGGCAGTCCGTCATTGTTGTAGTCGGCGATGTCTGAGCCCATGGCGAATTCGGAGATATGGCGGGTCGCTTTTGTGAGAACTTCCCTGAATGTGCCATCGTGATTGTTGAGGTACATGAAATCCCGCTCGTCGTAATCGTTGGTGACATAAATGTCGGGCCAGCCGTCGTTATTTATATCGCTGATGGAGACGCTGAGTCCGAAGTTGAGGCCGCTGCCGTCGATGTGGGCCTGTTCGCTGATGTCGGTGAAATGCCCGTTGTCGTTGCGATAGAGCCGGTTGCCAAATTTAGGGTGTCGCTTGGCCCGCAGCTTCTCCGTATTAAAGAAGGGGTTGAAGAACATGTCGGCATGATCCACCATGAACATATCCAGATCGCCGTCATGATCCATGTCGAAAAAGGCGACTGTCGTAGTGTAGGTGCCGGGTGCGTCCAGCCCGAATTCTTTGGCCTCTTCCCTGAAGGTGGGAATGCCGTCTTTTACACCCTGGTTGATATACAATTCCTTTCGCCTGTCTTCGTCCGTGCCTGGTCCCGAATAACATACATAGATGTCGGGAAGCCCGTCCCCATTGACGTCTGCGATGACGGCGCCCGTTTTCCATTTCGGACGGCCCTGCACACCGGCCTGCGCAGCCACCTCCTCGAATTGAAAACCGCCCCGGTTGAGATATAGTTTATCGGGGCCCATGTTGCAGGTGAAATAAAGATCGGGAAGACCATCTCCATTGACGTCTCCGACAGCGACCCCGGCTCCGTTGTAAAGGTATTCGTAGGTAAGTATATTATAGTCGGCATCCTCGTGAATTTCATTACGGAAATCAATATGCGTAATGGAAGAGGACATTTCAGTAAAAAGGGTGTTCTTCTTTTCTAATTGATTACAGGAAGTGAAGGAGATTATTATAAAAGAACAGAACCTTAATATCTTCATAAAATGAAATTATAATATTATTTAGAAAATTCTCCTAACTTTATTTGGTAATGCAAGGCTATGGGCTCCGATTGTAAACTACTATTTGAGAAAATTGGTAAAGGAGATGAAGCTGCCTTCAGGGAATTCTTTGAGCTATACAGGGCCAGGGTTTATAACACCGCCTTTAAACTGACAAAATCGGCTTTCGCGGCGGAAGAGATCACACAAGACACTTTTATCAGCATCTGGACGGGACGGGTGCATCTTGTTCATGTACATGATCCCCTGGGATATCTTCATACTGCCCTTTACAATAAGATAAGCCGCCACCTGAAGAAAGAAGCCAACAAGGCACGTATTCTCCGGCTGTCCGGATGGCATGCGCGGGAATGGGTGAATGAAACGGAGGAAAGAATATATGCTAATGAAGGTCAGCGGTTTGTCAATAATGCCCTCGCTCAGCTGTCACCCCAGAAAAAGCTTATTTATGAACTCAGCAGAAAGGAAGGCAAGAGCTATGATGAGATAGCCGAGACTCTGCATCTTTCGCCGCATACTGTCAAGAGTCATTTGGTAAAGGCTTTGAAGTTCATCCGGAACTACATGAAAAATAATGCTTTAACGATCATCGGTCTTCTTACTGCCTGGCTGTCGTGAACGTCCGGGGCATGTTGTAAAAAAAATTTCTCCAGACTATCATCCTTTTTCTTCTCTGCTGACTCTATACCTGGTATGGGACAAGAGCGAATTCATTATTTGTTAAAACGATATGCCGACAACAGCGCTTCCGCTGAAGAAGTGGAAGAGATGATGGCATTATTGCGAACGTCAGGAGGTGAAGAGGCGCTGAAGGACCTGGTGGCGGAGATATGGAATGAAGAGGAGGAGTCGCCCCTGTCGGAGAAGGATTGGGGAAGGATGTGGGCTGCCATTCATCAGGAGATGGAACCCGGGCCTGTGCGCATATTGAAGGTGTGGGGGCGTGTAGCCGCTGCGCTGCTGTTGATGCTGGGAGCGGGTGCGGCGTACTGGAAGCTGGCGGGTAGGGAAAAGAAGGCGGCGCCGGTGGCGGCACAGGGAGTTAAGAAAGATATCGCCCCCGGCGGGAACAAGGCGTTGCTGACCCTTGCCAATGGATCCACCATTGTGCTGGACAATGCCCACGATGGTGTGCTGGCGCAGCAGGGAAGTACGAACGTATTAAAACTGGATGCGGGTTCGCTGGCATATAATACTGGGGGAAAGGGTAACGAGGAAGTGATGTATAATACAATTGCTACGCCGAATGGGGGACAGTACCAGGTGATCCTGCCGGATGGGAGCAAGGTATGGCTCAATGCTGCCAGCTCTTTGCGATTTCCGACCCGATTTGAAGGGAAGGAGCGGTCGGTAGAGCTGACGGGAGAAGCCTATTTCGAGGTGGCGAAGCATAACAACATGCCTTTCCGGGTGAAGTTGCCGGGCAATGGAATGGATGTGCAGGTGTTGGGGACGGAGTTCGATGTGATGGCTTATGCCAACGAGCAAACCAGCAATACCACCCTGGTGAGCGGGAAAGTGAATGTGGTCAGCAAGGGCGCTGTCCGTGTGCTGGAGCCGGGGAAGCAGACGATACTGGATAATGAGACAAAGGCTATGCGGGTAGCGGATGCCAATGTGGAGCAGGTGGTGGCCTGGAAGAACGGGCTCTTCAGATTCAGGGAGACAGGTATCCGGGAGCTGATGCGACAGGTGGAAAGGTGGTATAATGTGCAGGTGGTTTATGAGGCAGAGGGAAAGGACCAGGATTTTACGGGAGTGGTATCACGAAGTCAGCCTGTTTCAGCGCTGTTGCAGATGCTGGAGCTGACGGGTACCGTGCACTTCCGGATAGAGGATAAAAAGATCATCGTATTACCTTAAAAACGAGCCATATGTAAGAAAATCATCCGTATGATCTGATAAAAACCGAGGGCGATTGGAGCCGCCCCCGGCGAATAGTCAGGTGATACCTGAACAGACCCGAGAAGGACTGAATTGTATAACCTAAACTTTTCAAAAGTATGAATCTAACTGCAGATGGCAAAGCTATCCCTGTACAAAAGCTTTTGCCTGTCAAAACCGCTTCCGCTGGGTGGCCGGGACGTTGGAAAAGAAGTGGAAGCACAATGTTTTTGAT
>Ga0105237_10004333_pt1 | contig 16450 bp, 16 predicted proteins | sample KBSC24metaG_FD_81520 | JGI IMG/M metagenome (GOLD analysis project Ga0105237, IMG submission 81520) | Corn rhizosphere microbial communities from Kellogg Biological Station, Michigan, USA - KBS C2-4 metaG | ecosystem: Host-associated > Plants > Roots > Rhizosphere > Soil | place: Michigan, USA... | reverse complement strand
GATCTGGCCGCCGTACTTGGCCTGATCCTGATCGGCCTGGACGACTTTGACGTCCTTCCAATCGACATCGAGCTCTTCGGCGATCATCATCGGCAACAACGAGCGAACGCCCTGGCCTACTTCGGGGTTCTTCGCGATGATCGTGACGCTGTTGTCCGAATTCACGGTAATGAAGTCGGCGGGCTTCAACGGAGCAGCTGCGAAGCCGCCCGGCCCACCACGGCCACCGGCCGGAGCAGGAGTAGGTCCGCCCTTGGCAGCGCCCTGCTGGGCATCAGCCTTGAATACGAGTCCGAACAGCACGCCGCCGGTTCCGGTGGCTGCGACGGTCAAGAAGGAACGGCGATCGATATTTTTCACGGTATTTTTCTTTTTCATGATCGTTCTCCGTTACTCCCTGGCCCTTCCAGCGCCGCCGCCGGATGTCGCGCCCGGTCGAGCCGATGCGAGCTGCGCCGCGCGGTGGATCGCCTGGCGAATTCTGAGATACGTTCCGCAGCGGCAGAGGTTGCCGTACATAGCGGAGTCAATGTCTTTGTCGGTGGGTTGAGGCTTGGTCGCGAGGAGCGCGGATGCCGACATCATCTGGCCGGCCTGGCAATATCCGCACTGTGGTACGTCCACTTCCATCCAGGCCTTCTGGACCGGGTGTGTGCCATCGGTGGATAGCCCTTCGATCGTCGTCACTGGATCCTTCACAGTCCCGACCTGTGTCTGGCAAGAGCGGACTGCTTTGCCGTTCAAGTGGACCGTGCAGGCGCCGCAAAGCCCGGCTCCGCAGCCGAACTTGGTGCCTTTCATGTCAAGAACGTCTCGGAGCACCCACAATAAGGGCGTATCCGCGGGCACGTCTACAGTCTTGGACTGCCCGTTTACTTTGAGCGTGTATGCCATGTCATTGACTCCAGATCTGCCGGACTCTCCAGGGCAGAGTTCGGTCGCGAATACATCCGTTGAGATAATCGGTCTGATTCGCGTATCTCTTGTAGAACGTACCACTTGCCAGATAGGGTGTCAAGGACCGGCCGCCACCAGTTCAATTGCCACGGTGGCGTCCAGAGAGGGCAGCCCTTCCACGATTTGGTTCGAACTGCCGGGTCGCGCGCGGCCAAGGAATTCGGGCGCTAGCGCCAACGCTTTGTCCGCCGCCGGCCGGCTCAAGGAATAAATCCGCATCGTCAGGGCATCGGCGTATGAGACTTTCATCGATTCGAGCGCCCTGCCCAGCCGCCCATAGGCCAGGCGAAGGGCCGACTCTTGATCCCCAAACGCCATCTGTATGCCTGTGAACACCAGCTTGGCCGGACTTTTTCCCGGCTTCTGAAGCCGTCCAACACCTTCGCAAGAGGTCCCAGGCTCGACGGCCAGCCGCGTAAGTTGAATGAAGTTTGCGGCGGCGCCTGGGAACGCTGAAGTAGCCGCCGCCCGAGCGCTGTCTACCTGAGTAAGATCCCCAAGGAAGCAGGTGACCTGCACAATGACGGTTTCTTGCGCTTTAGCTGCGGCAGCTAACTCCGGGATTCGCTGAGCCGGAAAGAACGCGAGCCCGCTGGGATTCAACGTTTTTTTCTGGCTGCTGATACTCTCGATGACAACCTGCGCGCCTTCCAGGGGCAGCGCGCCAACCTGGATCGTCGTCACTGCAGGCAGCGGCATCTTTTTATCCGAAAGATCCTCGGCCACGATGGTCGCCACACGGCGCATATCTCCGGTACCCGCGACGAACGCCCGCAGTTTCACAAAGGTCGCGCCGCCGCTGGCTCGATCCAGCGCCTTAAGCGCGTCGTGCACCTGCTGGGTCAGCAGGCCTTTGGCTGATAGTGGTGAGACGTGAAAAGCCAGTTTGCCGGTCTCCGCAATCACCGCATTCGGAGGCTCAGGTGGAAGCGGCAACGTCTGGGTCTCAGGCTCTTTTTCCTTCTTGGGCGGTTTGATGCGCGGGGGCGCCGGCGTTTGCGCCGCAACGATCAGGGAAACAGCGAGCAATACGGCAATCTTCGAGCGCATGATCAGGGTGTCGCCGACGAGATTTTATCACCATTAATGACTCGTCCCCGGATTGCCGATCTATCCCCTGTAAATCCTAAGGATGGATGCCCTTGACACGGATCTTCGAGGATCGACATACTAAAGCACAGTATCTTTAAGGAACAGTTAAAAAAGATGGCGATTCGCCTGTCGGAGGCGATTGCAAGGTGTGAGTTCCCGTTCTTTAGGTTGGAGGGATTCTAGATGAAACTCAAATCGTTCACGTTCAGCTTCGTGTTCGGCATTGTGACATTGGCCAGCTTTGTGGTCGGGATTGGCCTGGGACAAACCGCGGCCCCAAAAGCGGCGCCCAAAGCTGCACCAGCGAAGGCCGCCACGAAAGCAGCCCCATCACGGGTCGATTCGGTGATCGAGTCGGTGAAAGCCGGACTGTCAGAGAGCTTGATCATCCGAAGTCTCCAGCGGGAGAACAAGCCCGTCGATCTGACCACCGCCGACATGGTCAAGCTGAAAAACGCTGGCGTGTCGGAAAACATCATCAGCGTCATGCTCGATCCAACCAGCGCTCCGGCCGCAGCCGCGGCTCCGGCAGCACCCGCGCCGGCTCCCGCAGCAGCGGCTGCTCCGGCACCTGCCCCGGCGCCAGTTCCTGAGCCGGTGGCCGCTGCCGCCCCCGCCCCGGTGGCTTCAGGACCCGTTTCGCAAGCGCAGAAGAAGCGCGTCATTGTCGACGAGTTTGACTACTCCACGGTGAAGACCTCGGTGCAAGCGGTCTTCAACACGCAACAGGACATCGGCAAGGGCATCCGCGCCATGCTGGTCACGAGACTGGCCCAGGCGAACAAAGTTGTAGTCGTCGAGCGCGCCAAGATGGCGACGCTGACCAAGGAGCAGGACTTTAACGCCAGCAATCGGGTCAAGCAAGGGTCGGGCGCACGAGTCGGCCAGATCTCCGGCGCCGATGCCCTTCTTTCGGGCGACATCGTGGTCTTCGGCCGCGACGATAAGAAAAAGAGCGTCAAGGGCGGCGGCATCATTGGCGGCGTGATCGGCGGGATCGCCTCCAGCAAGAACGAAGACAAGGCCGTGGTGGTGATCGACTACCGGCTGATCGACGCTGAGACTTCCGAGATCATCGCGACGGGCGAGGCCAAGGGCGAATCCGTCCGCAAGGGCAACGCTCTCGGAGCCATCGGCGGAGCGCTGGGCAAGGGTGTCGCCGGCGTTCAGATAGATATGACCAGCTCCAATTTCGCGCAGACGATCATCGGCGAAGCCACACAGGATTGCGTCAACAAGCTGGCGGACATTCTGCTTGAGCAGACTAGCAATATGAAGAAGACGGTCCGCGAAGTGGAAGGCCGCGTGGCCGATGTTTCTGGAAAGACTCTAGTCATTAACGTCGGATCGAACGACGGGGTCAATGTCGGGGAAGTCTTCGAGGTTCTCAACATCGTCCGCGAAGTGAAGGATCCGGTGTCCAAGTAAACCCTCGCTGTAGCCACCGAGAAAACCGGCGAGATGACAATCACCAGCGTACGTGATAAAGTCGCGACCGGAACTTATACAGGATCGCCCGCCAAAGTCGGTTTCATGGCGCGCAAGAAGATATAAGGAGGCTAGGATGGTGAACAAGAGACTTCTGGTAAGCTTGCTTGCCGCATCGGCGAGCCTGGTATCGGCGCAAACCAAGAAGGCGCTTATGATTGAGCCCTTCGATTACTCGACCGTGATGACCGGTGTTCAGGCGATCTTCGGCACGCAGCAGAACATCGGGACCGGCATCGCCGCCATGCTGACCACACGAGTCACGCAGGATGGCAAGTTCACGGTGGTTGAGCGCCGCAAAGTTGCGAACCTCACCAAGGAGCAGGATTTCGCCGCCAGCAATCGCGTGAAGCAAGGGACCGGCGCACGCGTCGGCCAGATTCGCGGCGCGGATCTGACCCTGATGGGCGATATTGTCGTCTTCGGCCGCGATGACCGCAAGACCAGCGCCGGAGTTGGCGCGATCGTCGGAGGCGCAGGTGGCGCCATCGGCGGATCTAAGGGCGAGGCTAAGGCCGTCGTTGTCATCGACTATCGCCTGGTGGACGCGGAGACCAGCGAAGTCGTCGGCAGCGGTGAGGCGCGCGGCGAATCCAAACGCACCAGCAAGGGCTTCGGCGCGGCGATGTTCGCCGGCGGCGTGGGCGCGGGCGGCGGCTTCAACATGACCAGTTCGAACTTCGCTGAAACGATTATCGGCGAGGCTACTATGGACGCGGTCAACAAACTCTCGCAGCAAATCGCCGCGGGTCCAACTACCGGCAGCGCCGGCAGCCGCGAAGACGATCTGGACGCCATCGTGGCGGACGTGGACGGCGTCAACCTTACGATCAACGCCGGAAGCGCGGCGGGTCTCGCCAAAGGCCAGACCTTCACCATCTATCACAAGGGCAAAGAAATCAAGGATCCCAAGACTGGCGAAGTGCTGGACGTGCAGACTACGCCGATTGGTAAGCTCACCATCACCAACGTTCGCGATCGCATCTCCACCGGTACGTTCGCCGCTGCTGGCGGTCCCGCTCCCGTGGTCGGCGACGTCGTCAGGAAGTAGATCGGGAGTAGCGATGCGTCTCGCGTCTTCGCTGATTCTCGTCACTCTTTGCGCACAGGCGCAAGTCGTCCCGCGCGTGGGCGTGCCCGGCGTCGGCGTTGGCGCGGGCTCTTTGTGGCGAGGCAATCTCGGTGGCATCCTGGGCCAGCAGCCTTCCAAAGTAACGATGGACGACCTGGGCCGCTTCGATCAGTATCTGGCAGGAGCGGGCGCGTACTGCGCGGCGCTTACGTCCGCCGATTATGCAGCCAATCGCCTGATGATGCGGAGCATGGCCGCATACGTCCGAACGATGAACGCGTACTCGATCAATCCGGGGATGCGCTCGTATCTGGGCCGCCTTTCGACCCGGATTTCGGCGTTCCCTTGCGCCTGGGTCGGCGGTCAGCCCGAGCCTCTGGGCTTTGAACCGATTCCTCCACCGGTGGCTGCGGAGCCGCCGTTCGCACTGACGCCGCCGGACGTCCCGAATGTGGCCGCCGCGGATAAAGAAACCTTCAGCGACCTGCAAGCCCGCTACACAGCGGACGCAAAACGCGCGGCTTCCGCCTGGAAAAGCGCAGCCGAAATGAATGCCAGACTGGCGGCGCAGGGCGCGTCCTTGAACGCCGACACAGCCGCGACCGTCAGCCGCTTCCAGCTTCTCTTGGGCCTGGCCGCGGGCTCCATGCTCGACCATCGCTGGGAGGAAGTCACCGAGCACCTCCAAGCTGTCGAGCAAGAGACGGCGAAAGTTGCGAAAGTCGTCGGACGCTAAGTAGCCTGGTGCGATACCTCACGGCCCTACTCATCGTAACCGTCGGAGTGGCCCTTTATCGAAGCGCTACGGGTCCAATCATTCCCTATCGGAGACGAAAAACTAAGACCCCGGAGGAGTTCGCGTCTGGTCTCAAGATCGCTATGGCAGTTCGTCGGGCCACGGGAATCGTCGGGATCATTCTGGGCCTCCCCGCGCTGACCGGCTGGGGACACACCATTAGCGCACCACCCGAAGTAGGATAGGCGATCTCGTCGCCTGTCGCCTCCTATAATTGAAGTTCCCAATGTCCGCCGACGCCTCCACGCCGCTGATGCGGCAATACCATGGCATCAAGCAACAGGTGCCGAACACGCTACTGATGTTCCGGCTCGGTGATTTCTACGAGCTATTCTATGACGACGCCGTCACCGCCGCGAGCGAGCTCGAGATCACCCTCACGGCGCGCAACAAGGAAAAGGGCCAGCCGATTCCCATGTGCGGTGTTCCCTATCACGCCGCGGAAAACTACATCGCGCGCCTGATCCAGAAGGGTTACCGCGTCGCCATTTGCGATCAGATGGAAGTCCCCAGCGCTGCCACTAAGTTAGTCAAGCGCGAGGTCACTCGCATCGTCACACCGGGCACCGCGATGAATGCGCAGGTCTTGCGCTCACATGAGAACAATTACCTCGCGGCAGTGATGCCATCTAACAACGGCCGCGCGGGGATCGCCCACGTCGACATCTCTACTGGTGAGTTTCGCGCCACTGAAATCGATGCCGCCGAGATCCGCATGGCGCTGGAGACGTTAAACGCTCGCGAAGCTCTCATGCCCGAAGGCGCGCCTGATTCCCTCCCCTGCCTAAAAACGAATGTTGACGCGTGGGTCTTCGCGCCCGATTACGCCGCGCGTAGCCTGTGCGATCACTTCCACTTGTTGGCGCTCGACGGTTGCGGGCTGGAATCGCGGCCTTTGGCCACCGGCGCGGCCGCTGCAATCCTGCACTATCTCCGCGATACCCAGCGCACGGCGCTCCACCACTTGGAGCGGCCTTCTTTTTATAATCGCGCTGATGCGCTCATTCTCGATGCCACGACCGTCCGCAATCTGGAGCTGGTCGAGCCGCTGTTTGCCGGCGAATCCAAGGAATCGACGCTTCTCCACGTGCTCGACCGCACTCGCACGGGCATGGGCGGCCGACTGTTGCGCCGCCGGCTGCTCGCTCCCTCGATCGACGTTGGCGAGATTGAAGGACGACTCGACTCCGTTCAGGAGCTGTGCGCCGCTCCAATCTTGCGCGCGGACATAAGCAAGCATCTCGAATCGATACTTGACCTCGAACGGCTGTTGGCGAAGATATCGCTCTCGTCTGCCGGACCACGCGATCTGCTGGCGCTCGCCCGTTCTCTGGCCGTGATCCCGTCGCTATCAGCCTTGCCCGTGAGAGCCGGGCTACTTCTCGACATCCAATCCCGCCTCGATCCAATTCCGGAAGTCCGCGACCGCGTCCTCGCCGCCATCGCCGAAGAGCCACCGGCAAATCTATCCGATGGAGGGACGATTCGTACCGGTTTCGATACCGCCCTCGACGAGTTGCGCGACATCTCGCGAAACAGCCGGACCTATCTGGTGCAAATCGAGCAGCGTGAGCGCACGCGCACCAGTATTGCATCGCTCAAGATTCGTTTCAACAACGTCTTCGGCTACTACATCGAAATTTCCAAATCGAATCTGCACCTCGCACCAGGGGATTACCAGCGCAAGCAGACCCTAGTCAATGCCGAGCGCTTCACTACGCCCGAGCTCAAGGAACTCGAAGTCAAGATTCTCGAAGCGGAAGAACGGTCCCTCGCAATCGAGCGCGATCTCTTCGAAAAGCTCCGCTTGCTGGCGTCATCACATGCGGCACGAATCAAAGCCACGGCCGCCGCGGTCGCCGAGATGGATGTAGCTGTTGCTCTCGCCGAAGTCGCAGCGGAGAGCCGTTACGCTCGTCCTCGATTTTCTATATCAGGAGAGGTGCCGGGCGAGATGCGAGTAGTCGCCGGCCGTCATCCGGTCATCGAGAAGCTGGCTGAAAAAGACGCCCAGCGATTCATTCCCAACGATCTCTACTTCCATCCCGACACGGAATTTATCGCCGTCATCACCGGCCCGAACATGGGTGGCAAATCGACCTACCTGCGCCAGGCTGCCCTCCTCGCGATTCTCGCCCAGATGGGGTCCTTCATTCCTGCCGATTCCGCCCTGATGCCGCTGGTCGATCGCGTGTTCACGCGCATCGGAGCGGCGGACAATCTCGCGCGCGGCCGCTCTACGTTCATGGTCGAAATGACGGAGACCGCAGTGATCCTCAATACCGCCACGGCTCGCAGCCTCATCGTGCTGGACGAAATCGGCCGCGGCACTTCGACCTATGACGGACTGGCTCTGGCGTGGGCCGTGGTCGAACACATTCACCGCCACATCCGCGCGAAGACGTTGTTTGCCACGCACTACCACGAGCTGACCGAGCTGGCGGGGCAGCTCGATGGCGTCCGCAATCTGCATGTGTCGGTTAAGGAATCCGGCGACCAGATACTGTTCTTGCGCCGCGTGGAACCGGGCGCGGCCGATCGCAGCTACGGCATCGAGGTCGCTCGACTGGCTGCCCTGCCGATGAGCGTTATCGAGCGCGCCCGTGAAATCCTGGTCCACCATGAGTCAGCGGTTACGGAAGAATTAGCGCCACCCTCCACGCAGATGCAGATCCAGTTGTTCGAGCCCGTCAATCATCAGCTCGCCGCCCGCATCCGGAATCTGAATCTCGATAATCTGCGCCCGATCGAAGCGCTGCAACTATTAGCGGAACTCCAAAAGGAACTAAAGAACTGATGCGTGTAGCCGGGATCATGAGCGGCACCTCGCTCGACGGGATTGACGTCGCCATCGTCGACATCACCCGGGGTAAGAAAATCGAGCCGGTCGCTTTCCACACAGTTCCCTACCCCAAAGGCGTGCGCGAGGCGATCCTGGGCGTCTCCAACACGATGACGCATACTTCCGCCATCGCGCGACTGCACTTTCTCCTCGGCGATTTGTACGCCGAAGCCGTTCGTGAAACCTGCCGCCGCCGTCGCGTTCCCCTGCATTCGATTTCGCTGTGCGGCCTGCACGGCCAGACGATTTTTCATGAAGGCGCGCCGGTAAACTACCTCGGTCGCCGGGTCGCCAGCACGATGCAGATCGGCGATGCATCGATCGTCGCCGAGCGTACCGGCCTCTGGACCATTTCGAATTTTCGCGAGCGCGATATCGCTGCCGGCGGCCGCGGCGCTCCGCTCGTTCCTCTGGCCGACTTCCTGCTGTTTCGACATCGGCGTATTGGACGCATCGCGCTGAACCTCGGCGGCATCGCCAACATCACCGTGATTCCGGGCGGTGCCGCGCGCGAAGACGTCCTGGCGTTCGACACGGGACCTGGCAACATGGTCATCGATGCTCTGGTTTCTCGCATGACCGCAGGCCGCCAGACTTATGACCGTGATGGCCGCATCGCAAGACGTGCCCAGGTCCACGATCGTATGCTGGCGTCAATGATGGCCGATCCCTATTTCAAACTTCGCCCGCCCAAGACCACCGGGCGCGAGCAGTTCGGCCAGGAATTCGCCAGCGGACTTGCCGCGACCGGCCTTCCGCTAGAAACACTAATCGCCACGGCCACCGAGTTCACGGCGCGCTCCGTCGTGTCCGCGATTGCGGCCTACGGAGGCGAAGCGCGTGAAATAATCGCTTCCGGCGGCGGCATCCACAATCGCTGGCTCATGCGCCGCCTGCGCGAACTTCTGCCCGGTTTCAACGTGTCGACTAGCGCCGATCACGGTGTCGACCCGGATGCTAAGGAAGCCATCGCCTTCGCTCTGCTCGCCCACGAGTTCGTCATGAGCCGCCCCGGCAACCTGCCATCCGCGACTGGGGCCCACCGATCCGTGCTGCTCGGTCGTAGCTCGCCCGTGGTTTAGGACAGCCTTTCTTCGTCTTTTTGCGCCTGATGGTCGAGCTGCCGAACTCTTTGCTTCGGATCTTTGGATAAAGTCTGGTTGTCCAGATCCTGCGGCGCCACGGAGTTTCGCTTTTTCCCGGCTTTCGATTTCAGATCATCCAGAACCGCGCGAACGTATTTCTTCATGCCTCGTTTCTGCCATACTTATTTGCATGGGGTCATGGTCTAAACGCCATTCTCAAGAGAATCCATGAGATCCTCCCGCTCCGGCGCAGTGATCGCTTTCCTCCTATCAGGATTCGCCGCGACCGTCGCGGCCCAGACCGCTCAGTACGTCGGATCGGCCGCCTGCAAAACGTGCCACGCTTCGACTTATGAGCGTTGGAGCAAGACCCGCATGGCCAACGTCGTGCGCGATCCCAAGCAGCATCCAGAGGCGATCATTCCCGATCTCAGCAAGGCGGATCCGGCTATCGTCACTTTCCCCAAAGACGCCATCGCTTTCGTCTACGGCAGCAAGTGGAAGCAGCGTTACTTCACCAAGGTCGGTAACGATTATTTTCCGCTGCCCGCACAGTGGGACGTGGCCAATCAACGCTGGAGCCGATATCTAGTCGCCAACGGCACCGATTGGTGGACAGCTCACTATCCTCCCGACAACATGCAGCGGCCCACCGGCCCTTTGTGCGACGGCTGCCACTCGGTGAATTACAACATCCAGACCAAGACGGTCACAGAATGGAACGTGGGTTGCGAAAAATGCCACGGCCCGGGTAGCCTTCATGTCGCCCGTCCGTCCCAGGCCAATATTGTCAATCCGGCACGCCTGGGTGCCCGCGGAGTCGACGTCTGCATTCAGTGCCACTCCCAGGGCCAGCCCCTGGCGAATCCGATCCAGGGTAAATACTACGATTGGCCCGTAGGATTTGACGTGACCAAGAACTTAAGCAACTTCTGGCAGCTCGAAGACCACAAGCTCGGCGAAACGACGTTCACTCACTTCCCCGACGGCACGGCGCACAAGAATCGCATGCAGGGCAATGACTTCGTTCAGAGCGTGATGTACACGCGCGGCATCACATGTTTTACGTGCCACGATGTGCACGGCACCGCGAACAACGCCGATCTAATTCGTCCAGCCAACGAGCTGTGCCTGCAATGCCACGGTCCCAATTCTCCCAACGGTCCACACACCGGTACCATTGAGCAGCACACTCACCATCCCGCCGGATCCGCCGGCAACGAGTGCGTGAATTGCCACATGCCGAAGATCGAGCAGGAATTTACAACCACTAACGTCCGCAGCCATACCTTCAAGTTCATCGCTCCGCTGGAAGCTGATCGCCTGAAGATGCCCAATTCGTGCACATCCTGTCACACCGATAAGACTTCGGCGTGGGCCAACGATGCGCTCAAATCGTGGCCCGAGTTTTCACCCTGGCGCGTCGCCAACTGATTTTGTGAGCGGGGCAGGCAAGACTAATTTATCCGGGTAATATTGACAATGTATTTATATCCGGGTATATTATTCGAATGAGCTATACAGCATTCCAAGGACACACTAAGATCGCGGCAGGAAATCTAGTGGAAGTATCTTCTTTCCTAAAAGATAGGCCACAGGGAGGCTTCCTGCTGTTTGACAACGCGGGACGCCAGGTCGATTTGGATCTCCGCGGGATCCCGTCTGAGCCCCTCGCCGATCCGGCGCGAGGCCGCGGACGGCCGCGCCTGGGAGTCGTGGCCCGGGAGGTCACTCTTCTGCCCCGCCATTGGGATTGGCTCAATTCGCAACCCGGAGGCGCTTCAGTGGCCTTACGGAAGCTGGTGGAGGAGGCTCGCCGAACCCATGGAGACAACGACCGTGTTCGCGCAGCGCAGGAGGCGGCATATCGATTCCTCAGCGCCATCGCCGGCAACTTGCCGGGATTCGAGGAAGCTCTCCGCGCGTTGTTTGCCTATGATCGCCGCCGCTTTGCGGACTTAATTGCGGGATGGCCGCAGGACATCCGCGATCATGCGATCCAGCTCGCTTTCGCGGATCAGGAACGCGCTTAGCGAGCGGCGAGCAGCGCCCGCAGGTGCCGGGCCCGCTCTGGCGACCGCAGTTGCCGCAGAGCTTTGGCTTCGATCTGCCGGATACGTTCGCGCGTGACGTCGAACTCCTGGCCGATCTCTTCGAGCGTATGCTCGCGCTCGCAGCCGATGCCGAAGCGCAGGCGGATCACCTTCTCCTCCTTGGGAGAAAGCGTCTTGAGGATGTTGGCGGTCTCGTCTCGAACGTTGGTGTCGATGACCGCGTCGACCGGCGACCCCACCCAGCGGTCTTCGATCAGATCGCCCAGCGCGGATTCCCCGTCGCGGCCGACAGGAGTTTCAAGCGACACCGGATCGCGTGAGATAGTCTTCAGCTTCTGGACCTTCTCCACCGGAATGTCCATGCGCCGGCTGATTTCGTCGTTCGAGGGCGCGCGGCCCATTTCTTTTTCGAGCTCGCGCGTGGCGCGCAGGAACTTGTTCATGCTCTCGTTCATGTGAACGGGAATACGAATGGTGCGCGACTGGTCGGCGATGGCGCGCGTAATGGCCTGCCGGATCCACCAGGTGGCGTAAGTCGAAAATTTGTAGCCGCGCCGGTATTCGAACTTGTCGGCGGCGCGCATCAGGCCGATGTTGCCTTCCTGGATCAGATCCAGTAGGTGCAGACCGCGGTTGACGTACTTCTTGGCGACCGAGACCACCAGGCGGAGGTTGGCTTCGACCAGATCCTTCTTGGCCCGTTCGGCTTCGACTTCACCGTGACGGATCACCGACAGCGTGTGCTTGAGATCGGTCAGGTTCGCCCCGGCCACTTCCTCGCGTTTGCGGACTTCGCGCCGGATTTCCCGCGCCTTGGCCTGGGCGGTCTGGCTCGAACGTCCCTCGATCTTGCGCAGATCGGCTTCCAGGCGCGACAGCTCTTCCGCGACCTTCTCGATTTCCTTGGTAAATTCCTTCCACTGCGACAAGTAATAAGGCAGGTGGCGAATCGCCTGGGAAACCTGCACCCGGGCGCGCTTCATCTTGCCGATCCACTTGCGGCGCAGCTTCTTGTTGCTGAGCGGGACGGAATCCAGTTTGTCGGATACCTGACCCAGCTTCTTATGCAAAGCCACTAACTCGGCCAAGTCGCCACGCACTTCATTGCGACGCTTGTTATAGGCAGGGCTTTCGCTTTCCAGGTCGCCCAGGTCGATGAAGGTGTCCAACTCCTCGGTTTCGTGCTTGATTTGCTCGGCGATCTCAACGGCTCGCAACTGTACCAGCGCGGAGCGGCTGATGGCCTTCTGCATCCGCAGCTTGCCGCGCTCCATGCGGCGGGCCAGATTCACCTCGCCCTCGCGAGTCAGCAATGGTACGGCGCCCATTTCGCGCAGATATACGCGAACGGGGTCGTCAGTATAAATCGATTCCTCAACCGGATGCGCATGGGCGAAATCTTCGCCGTCGTGCACCTCCTCAGGGTGGAAAAAGCCGCCTTCCTCGTCAAAAGGAAGTCCGAGCGGCTCATGACCCTCGCCCAGGAATTGATCTTCGAAATGATCCACGTGGTTCACCCGCGCCAAATTACAAACCTTTATTATTCAGTAACTTATCTACGTCAAGCGACAGTGTATGCAATTCCCGCTCTGGCGTCGAAGCCGCATACAGTATAACAGTGTTCCGAAATTATGTTAAGCCTCTATTTCAAAGATGCTTGAAAACCCTTTTGGTTACGGCCTTCCATTGACTCCCCAAGGATGGGTCCCCAAGGACTTACTTACTATCCTTGAACAGGTCCTTTAATTCCACCAGGAAGGATTCAGGGTCTTGGAAGTCCTTGTAAACGGAAGCAAACCGCACGTAGGCGATCTTGTCCAGTTTCTTGAGCCGTTCCAGTACCGACTCGCCTATCGCCGTGGTGGAAACTTCCCGCTCCGGGTTTTCGGCTAGCGAGGACTCAACGGCATCCACCACTTCCGCGAGCTTGGCGATCGGAACCGGCCTTTTCTCGCATGCCCTTAGCAAGCCTTCCAGTACCTTTTGCCGGTCGAATCTTTCGCGCCGACCGTCCCGCTTCACAACCATGTACGGGATCTCGTCGCTGCGCTCGTAGGTGGTAAACCGCCGCAGGCACTTCAGGCATTCCCGGCGGCGGCGAATCAGGTCGCCTTCTTTACTCTCTCGTGAGTCGATTACCCGGTCCTGGCGATGCCGGCAGAATGGACAGGTCACAAGTCGTACTCCGAAGAAGACGAATCTATGTGCCTTAAACTACGCCACTTGATCCCCTCATGGAACGCCAACACCAATCCCAGAGGAACAATGACTACAAATGTGATGATCCAAAGTACCAAAGCGATTCCACTAGCTGCTTCCAGACTGACCCCGTACAGCTCGGTCAGCACCAGGACGGTCGCGATCTGCATCCCCCCGCCGACCCCCGGTATCTGCAGCACGCTCCCAAAAGCAACGAATCCCAAGGCGATGATTACATCCGTAATACGCATTCCGGATGTGGCAGGAAATGCCCGGAAGACGCAGAAGAACGATCCGGCAACCACCAGCCACTCGATCACCGTGTAGGTCACCAGGAGCCAGATGTAGGATTGGCGCTGGGTGGATTGCATCCCTTCCTCAAAGGCGTGCAGGAATCGAGACACTCGCTGGTGCACCACATCCGGCAGAAACGATAGGGAATCCATCAACCGCGTCCGGATGCTTCCCCGAAAGTGGCGCAGTCCCAACAGAAGTGCCAGGGAGAGCGCTCCGGTGATCCCGGCCAGCAAGCCGGCCGCCTGGAGCGCCGACTGAATATGCGGGCCAGGCTGGATTCCGCTGCGCGATATCTGGGTTAAGGCGATGCCGAAGATCAGCAGCACCATCAGCAAGTCCAGGATCCGCTCCACCAGCCAGGCGGCGACCTGGCTCGAGAAAGAAACGCCCTCCTGGCGGGCGATCAGGTAGGGCCGAACCGGCTCGCCGGCGCGGCCGAACAGCACGACCGCCGTAAACCCGATGATGGTGACAACCACCAGCCGCCACAGGCGGACGTGCTTGCTCAAGGGCCGCAGCATGACCTCCCAGCGCAGGGCCCGTCCCACGTAGGTGGCCAGGATCAAGGTCATCGCTAACGTGAGCCAACTCCAGTCGACGTCGCTGAAAACGGCCGCGAACTTGGCCCAGACGAAACCCGAATGGCGCCAGCGGTAGACCACGAACAGCACGGCAGCGAGGATCGCGAGGATTCCCAGTCCAGCACCCATGTGTTGCTTTTTCAAGCGATTACAGCTGCTCCCTTCGGCCTTCCGGGATCACTGGTCTATCCTGACGTGCGGCCGATCGGTCCTGCCGTACCCCGCCATACGGATAGAATGTAGAACGAACTTTCCATGCGGGGATTTCGTTCTCATATTCGGAGCCTTAATAACGGGTACGGTGTCCGGGAAGCTATCCGGACACAAGGTTTCGTTCGCAAGACGCAATGCCATGGTGGCCATCGCTACAGTCCGACAGGTTACCACGCCCAGCCGCTTGGCCGCCGGAGAGGGCTCCTGGTGGAGACAAGTGCCGAGCCGGATTTCCGGGGATCAGATTTTAAAGTCTCGTGAGATTCTGAGACCTCTCTTGGACGCGGACAATCAACTGGTCGAGCGCTGTCTGGGCGGCGAAGAAGCCGCTTGGGAGGACCTGGTCAAGGTCCATACCCGGCGTGTGTATGGGATCTGTTACCGCTTCACGGGCTCCGATCAGGAGGCTCAGGATCTCACCCAGGATGTTTTCCTGCGGGTGTTCCGGTCTCTCAAAAGCTTCCGGGCCGGCGAAGGTTCGTTCGCGGTGTGGCTTTCGCGGCTGGCGCGAAATTTGTTGATCGATCATTACCGCCGCACTAAACTGGCGCGCGCGAGCAGTTCGATCGAAGAGCAGCTTCCCATGCTGGAAGAAAAAACCCCGGCCTTGGGCCGGACCGAGGGATTGCTGGCCGGAAGAGAAACAAGCGAGATGCTCCAGGTCGCGCTGCAGAAGCTTTCGCCGGATCTGCGCGAAACCGTGATCCTGCGCGATCTGGAAGAGCTAGAATACCGGGAAATTGCCCAGGTGTTGCATGTGCCGGAAGGCACGGTGAAGTCGAGACTGAATCGGGGCCGCGCCGAACTGGGGCGGATCCTCCGTAAACATAAGGGCCTCGGTGCCTATTAAAGGAATGCTGTGAACTGCGCGGATGTAGAAATTCTGCTGGCGGACTACGTGGACGGAACCTTGCGCGGCGACGCGCTATCCGCGCTCGAAGCCCACCTGGCAGAATGCGCAGCCTGCGCCGAACTGGCCCGCGATTCCGCCGGGGCGGTGGAGTTCATGGAGCGCGCCGCAGTAGTGGAGGCTCCCCCCGAGCTGGTCACCCGCATCCTGTTCGAGCTGACCGCGGGACCTAGCCACGCGGTCATCAAGCCGTCGCTCGGCCGGCGCCTGTTCGGCCGGTGGCTCGATCAGCTGCTGCAGCCGCGCTTCGCCATGGGCATGGCGATGACGGTTTTGTCCTTCGCCATGATCGGACAGTTTACGCATGTGCGCCAACTGACGCCCGCCGATCTGGATCCGGTGAAAGTCTGGACCTCGGCTGAAAATCGCGTGGTCCGCTGGTATAACCGGGGCGTGAAATATTACGACAGCCTGCGGGTGGTCTACGAAATCCAAACCCGGCTCAAAGAGTGGGCTGAAGAACAACCAGCGGCGCAAACGGCTGCACCGTCAGCCGGCCGTTCGGGAGGAGAAACCAAATGAATCCGGAAACCCACTCGATTCCTCCTGAAACGCCCATCGTCGGCTATTGCCGCGCCTGCGGAAAGGCGCTCGATGCCTCCCATGTCCGCACGGCTCACGGCACCATCTACTGCACCGAGCACGTACCGGCCGAGCCTCCACCGGTTTCCGAATCGCCTTACTCCAGCCCTTACACGGCCAACACGCCGCCGCCGGTCCCCCGCTCCGATGTATCGCCCGGAGTGGCTTTTGTTCTGGGACTGATCCCGGGCGTGGGCGCGATTTATAACGGCCAGTACGCCAAGGGTCTGATCCATGTTTTTGTGCTGGGCATGCTGTTCACCATCGTCGGCAGCAACGACG
>Ga0105237_10004330_pt1 | contig 16455 bp, 5 predicted proteins | sample KBSC24metaG_FD_81520 | JGI IMG/M metagenome (GOLD analysis project Ga0105237, IMG submission 81520) | Corn rhizosphere microbial communities from Kellogg Biological Station, Michigan, USA - KBS C2-4 metaG | ecosystem: Host-associated > Plants > Roots > Rhizosphere > Soil | place: Michigan, USA... | reverse complement strand
ATTTCCTTTCACCTTTTTTTTGTTCTAAAGAGCTTACTGATATTTTTACTTTAATGGCATGTGTGCCATTTTTTATTTTTATACCGTTGATGTGCCCTCCTTTATTGGTCTTCAATGTATTGTTACTTAATATATTAAAGGCTACAGCAAGTGGCTTGGGTAACAGCTCCGGAAGATTTGACGTGAAATATTTTTGAAGAAGATATTTTGTCGGATCGCCATATGGCTTTATAACCTGATTGTGTTCATCAATACAAACGGTAAGATAGTCCTGTTCACTTGCCAAATTTGCAAGCATCGCATCTGCTACGGTTTGATTGATGTTTTTTGACGACTCATCAAGGGATGAGAGCGGAGCGGCATGTCTAACACCCTGCAGATCAGGCATCGAAAATGCATCAAAAGTTACCGTTTGTTTTGCTTTAATATTTTTATAGACCTTCCATTTTTTATCCACTACTTCCAGGTTATTCATAATAGGCATAGGGCTTTCACTGGTACCCAAAAATAGGTATCCATCCATTTTAAGCCCGAACAAAAGGAGGGTAAATATTTTTTTCTGCAGGATGGGTGTCATATAGATCAGCAGGTTTCTGCAGCTGATAAAATGCATATTACAATAAGGTGGATTTTTTACAAGATCATGCTGCGCAAATATGACCATTTTGCGTATTTCTGGTTTTACCCTGTAATTATTCCCTTCTTTGATGAAAAAATTATTAACCTGTTCCCGGGGGATATTTTTAATGGCCGCTTTGGGATATATAGCTTTGCCTGCGTACGCGAGCGCGGCGTTATCAATATCAGTAGCAAAAATTTTAACTACGTTATTTTGTGAATTGGCATTGAGCTGTTCGGTAATTAGTATGGCCAAAGAGTATACTTCTTCGCCTGTTGCGCACCCGGCTACCCATATTTTTAGTTCTTCGTCAGGAGTGATCCTGGATAATAGGTCAGGAAATACGGTATCCTTAATAACATCAAATGCCTCCTTATCCCTGAAAAAAGCTGTAACACTTATCAGAAAATTTCTTGCCAGGACCTCAACTTCTTCGGGTGTCGATTTCAAGAATTCCAAATAATCTGACAGTTTGATAAAGTTTTTGTGAGCCGCTCTTCTTTTAGTTCTTCTGAGTATGGTGGTTTGTTTATAATCGGAAAAATCAAGCGGCGACTTTTCTTTTATTAATGCGATGATGGCTGTGATATATTTTTCATCGCTGTTAACATCGGCTATTAATTCTCCTTTATGTTTTATATCACCTTGATTTTTTACATAATCTTCAATAACTCCCGGCATGAATTCTGGTTCTAAAATAAAATCTACCATTCCCGTGGCTATAGCATGAGAAGGCATGCTGCTGTATTCGGTTGTTTCCGGGTTACGGACTAACACCATCCCCCCAGCTGTTTTTATAGAGCTAACACCCTCGGTTCCATCGGAGCCTAAGCCGGATAAAATGATCCCAATGGCCTTTGGACCGGCATCGGTGGCAAGTGAAGTGAATAAGGTATTGATAGTTAAATGCGGACCTTTTGCAGTTTTTTTCTCTGTTAATTGAAGTCTGTTGTTATTTATGGTCATAAATTTATCGTTAGGAATCAGGTAAACCTGATTCCTTTTAACTTCCATATTATGCTCAGCCACTTCAACTTTAAGCTTACTATGTCTGGCGAGCAATTCAACCATTCTGCTTTTAAAGTCAACTGATAAATGTTGCACAATTATATATGAAACATCATCTAAAGGTGTGTGATCGAAAAAGGCGTTAATTTCTTCAGTACTACCTGCTGATGCGCCAATTGCAATAATATAATGGGGTTGAGAAGCTGGCATGAGTATGTATCAAAGCGTAAAATAACGTCAATACTCTAAAATGGGAAGGGGAGATAAACCTCTCATAACTTCATGAGGTTGGTAGCTTATAAGCCAACTTTTTATGGTCCGACATAACAATGTACCAAATAAATATCAAATAACAAACATTCTTGAACATATTGTACTGAGATTGGTTTCCCATTGAAAAATGTTAAAGAAAAATGAGATAAATCTATTTGAGTATTTCACGATGGGGCAGGAGTGCCGGGTTTTTAATGAGGTTAATACTGTAAATGTCTGATCAGTAGTGCTGGAAGTGGCATTGCTAGTCTTAAGAAAAACAGATCAGCTCAGCCAACTGTGTCATTTATGTGGATAAGCGCACCTAATACGATGCAAACTTTTTCATATTATGCTATTACCTGGAAAACGTGAGAGAAAAAAAGCCTCGTGATTTTAACGAGGCCTTTTTTTGATTTTTAGTAGAACTTACGACCGCAGTTTTCGAACTCTTTTATGGAAGATTTGAAGAAATTAGCCTCAATAATTTGAAGATCGGATTAATGTATAATAACGTGCAAAAGAATTAAATCCTAATTAGAATCAATGATTTGAGTTTGCTCTGGAGAAAACCGGTTTGCTTAAGCAGTACTTATTTTTTCCCGGAAATAAGGTTGTTTACTTGCAAAATATAATTGGAATAAGTAAGACAATGCCTGCGATATTTGGAAAACATATTTTTTAACTTTGTTCGATCTCTTTTAAACTGTCCATCTTTTTGTAGGCTAAAAATCCTTTAATATCCTCAAAGTGCTCGCGTACCCGTTTATTACCAAATTCAAATACTTTTTTCACCAGTCCGTCCAGGAAATCCCTATCATGAGATACCAGGATCAAAGTGCCATCAAAATCCCTAAGCGCATCTTTGATAATGTCTTTGGTTTTCATGTCCAAATGGTTGGTGGGCTCATCCAGTATTAACAAATTCACAGGTTCTAACAACAACTTGATCATGGCTAAACGGGTTTTCTCTCCTCCAGAAAGAACCTTAACCTTTTTTGTGGTATCATCACCGCTGAACATAAACGCACCTAAAAGATCCTTGATCTTAACCGTGCCATCACTTAACGGAATCTGGTCAATGGTTTCAAATACGGTTAAATTCCCATCCAGCAATGCGGCCTGGTTCTGGGCAAAATACCCGATCTTAGAATTGTGACCTACTTTCAAACTCCCTTCAAAATCGATCTCGTTCATAATGGCTTTGATCATGGTAGACTTACCTTCACCATTTTTACCCACAAAAGCTACCTTTTCTCCCCGTTCGATCACCATGGATGCGTTTTTGAATACGACGTGATCGCCGTATGTTTTGGTTAGGTCTTCTACCATTACCGGATATTGACCCGAACGTGGTGAAGGCGGGAATTTTAACCGTAATGCCGAAGTATCCACTTCATCTATCTCGATAACTTCAAGCTTCTCCAACATTTTTACACGCGATTGTACCTGCAAAGTTTTGGAGTAAGTTCCCCTGAAACGATCTATAAACTCCTGATTATCTGCAATGAAGCGTTGCTGCTCCTCGTAAGCTTTCAATTGATGCACGCGGCGGTCGGCACGCAGCTGAAGATAATGAGTGTATTTGGCTTTATAATCGTATATCCTGCCCATGGTAACTTCTATGGTACGATTGGTGATGTTATCTACAAAAGCACGATCGTGCGAGATCACCATCACAGCCTTCGCTGAGTTGATCAGGAAATCTTCTAACCACTGTATACTCTCGATATCCATGTGATTGGTGGGCTCATCAAGTAAAATAAGATCTGGCTTTTTTAACAAAATTTTGGCCAGCTCAATACGCATGCGCCAACCTCCCGAAAATTCAGAAGTTTGCCGGCCAAAGTCTTTACGATCAAAACCCAGCCCTTTCAGGACTTTTTCTACTTCAGCATCATAGTTGGTAACTTCCACCGTATAAACTTTTTCGCTTAGTTCTGATACCCGCTCGATCAGCTTCATGTAATCATCGGTTTCGTAATCGGTACGAATGTTGAGCTGTTCATTTAGCTCATCAAGCTCCTTTTGCATTTGGTTCGCTTCTTCAAATGCTTTCATCGTTTCTTCAAAAACGGTAACCTTGTCCTGGGTGAGTAAATGCTGTGGCAAATAGGCTATTACCGCGTCCTTAGGACCGGTTACGCTACCGGTAGTTGGCTTGGCTACATCGGCAATTATCTTGAGGATGGTAGATTTACCGGCACCATTCTTGCCCATCAGGGCTATTTTGTCGTTCTCGTTTATAGAGAAGGTTACATCACTAAAGAGCGTGGTTCCGCCAAATGAAACGGAAATGTTATTTACATTTATCACAGTATGGGAATATTGAATTATGTGCAAAGATGGTAAACCTTAACGAGAAATCGAACTACAAAAGAATAGGTTAATTGCATTTCTGGTGCACTTTTAAACCATTGCCCTTAACAGTTCAGGAATTTCTTTGATAAAATCGAACTACAAAAGTCCTTATTGTAACTATTTGATTAATAAATTTTTATTGGCATAAAAAGGACCTACATGTTGTCTCCTTAAGTGACCTAAAGTACAGATGTCGAACACTTTTATGGAGGATTTGAAGAAATTGGCTTCCATAAATCGGCAATTATAAAAGCCTTGGTGCGGAGCTTTTGGCTGAAAGTAATTATATTTTTCTATCCAAAAGCTTGACGGTTCTTTTGCAGTCGATAGTCAAATCCATCGGAATGGATTTCCGAATTTATTTTTCATAGTATAGTTAGTTTCAGGTTAATATGGAGTTACAAAATCGAACCATAACGTCCCACTGATTGGTTCGCCAGAATTATGATTTTTTTGCCCTTGCGGCCCCATTACACTTGCAGGTTGAAATTTGGTGCCGATAGGGCTTATACCATTTAAAAAACCAATGCTACCTGATGGAAAGGCTGGTTCAACGTTATGATTAGACAACGCTGCCTGCTCTAATGCCGGATGAAGCATTTGAAGGTAAAGGTTTTTATTATCCGTATATACGGCAAATGCGGATTCTTTATTTTGAATTACCACCCAGTTCATTTCGGCATGGTAACCCTTAAATTCAGGATAACCCCACGTTTCTCCGGTAATTGTATTGTTATAAGATTTTTGCCATACACCAAATTGTTGACCACGTAACCTGTTTTTCCAAACCCGGTATGGGCCACGCCCCAACCATTTCATACCTGTAATCTTTTCTTCGGGATAATCAAATGTGATACCCATAAAATCGGCATCCTGTGTCTGCGAATAAGTATAGTCCAGTTTTACAGGGTGGCCAGACACGAAAGTCCATTTTACATGTAATGAGCCCGCTCCCTGGTAGTCAGCTTCCACCACATATTTGTTATTGAAACCTTGGTAGGTAAATGTGTTTAGCGTAGAATTTATTCCAGCCAATAGAGGTCCGCCGGACAGCGATATATCTGTTTTCGGTTTTGATACCTTTTCTATAAAACCGGTTGCTCTATTAAAATAGTATTTGATGTGATCGCACGTAACGATGAGCTTTTTATCTGTTACATTGCTGGCAATCGCAGAATTTGAACCTGATATAAGAGCTTTAGGAATAGTCGAGGGAGATTTAATAGCCCAGCTCCAGGTAAACAGTTCTTCATGATGCGGACCGTAAGCCTTCAGATATAGCGCATCGTTTTTTGACCATGTTTTTGGCAAATTCAAGCTAAGGATGCCCTTTTTTCCTGGTGCCAGCTCAAGTGGCAATGGTTTTCCGGTAGCTATTATAAACGTTTTGGTTGATTTACTTTGTGCGGATGGAAATTTAACCAGTTGCCATTCAAACCTACACTGGCTTAATTTGGTGAAGGCATACCTGTTTTCAATGGCTATCTTTCCATCAAAAGTTTTGTCGATAGGATGGGGGTTAATGTAAACAGGCGACCATATTTCCTTAATCGTATAAAAACTGGCTTCTTTTTCGCGGTGCGGACCAACAATCCCGTCCGGGGCATGATTACCATCGCTATCATAGATGTTATTTTTATCGGTCCGGATAACAGCTTCATCCAAAAATGACCATATAAAGCCACCTGCTTCATGCGGATGTGTTTGCATCAGGCTCCAAAAATCATCTAGCCCGGCCCCTGCGCCGCCATCATACAAGCCATGCATAAATTCTGTTGGGAAAAATATGTCCTGATCAGTAGCTACTGATTTTAGGACATAATTATAATCGGGATAATGTTTGGTGTTTGTGCCCCTAAATCTTTCCCATGGGTGTATCACGTTTCGTTTTTGCGGGTCATAAAGGTCATAATCATTATCCAGTAAAGTGTTCCAACCGCCTTCATTGCCATTATCCCAAAATATGATAGCCGGGTGATTCACATCCCGTACAACCAATTCCTTCACCAGTTTGTGTCCAACTAAAGTATCATATTTGGCTTGCCAACCGGTTAGCTCATCGAGTACATATAATCCCAATGAATCACATACATGCAGAAAATCCTGATCCGGCGGATAATGTGACATCCGCACTGCATTCATGTTCATTTGCTTCATGAGCTTTACATCCATTACCTGTATAGCATGACTCAAGGTACGACCGGTTTCCGGCCAAAAACTATGACGATTACTTCCTTTAAGGACTATTTTTGCGTTATTGATATATAAACCATCATTTATACGGACATCTATCGTTCGGAACCCAAATTTTTCTTTGATCTGGTGAACCGAGCCTTGTTTATTTTTCAAGGATACGACCACTTGATATAAATTAGGGAATTCAGCGCTCCATAATTGAATATGATTAAAATTACTTTTCAATTCAAGATGCTCCTTATTAACATTTGCAGTAACGGAAAAGGGTTTACCCACGTTTTCACCAGTCAGCTTTTTTACCTGAGCTTGGATGATCTCATCACCATGCAGTCCCAGGGCATAAACATCCATCTGGAATGACCCGTCAGCTTTTGCGTTTATAGCCGTATGGTCTATAAATGTTTCCGGAACAATCTCCAGGTAAACCGGACGATATATCCCTCCAAATATCCAGAAATCACTATTTCCGCGCTCGGCGTCATTTACAGAGGCATTGGCCGAAGTTTTGTCTACGATAACCTCAAGTAAATTTTGAGCATCAGGAATAAGTAAATCGGTGATCTCATATTTAAAACGGTAAAAACTTCCCTGGTGTATCGCACCAGCCTGTTTCCCGTTAATCATCACTTTGGTATCGGTCATGGAACCCTCAAACACAATAAAAACTCGTTTTCCATGCCAATTTTCTGCATAAAACTGGTGTTTATAATGCCCTTGCTCATTAGTTTTCACCTTATCATGTCCGTAATTATAAGTGCCAAAGCCCTGCAATTCCCAATTAGAAGGTACTGCTATTCTTGTCCAGGAGCCGCTCCTGCGGCCTCCTGAGCAATAAAAATCCCATTGAACACTATGATCTTTATCCGTACCCGAGAGATACTTGATAATAGTTTCCTGTGAAAACGAATTTAGGCAGATGCAAGTGAATAATATTTGAAAGAATATTTTTTTCATTAATGCTTTTATGAAAAAGTTGTCATCAATTAATGATTCTGGAAGGACAATGGTTTATAATGTTCAACAAGAATAATCACTTCTAAGCGAGTAAAAAAGGATATACCCAACTAAAACTGCGCAAACGATACCGGAATACTTTTAATATGTTATATAAAGCAGGATAAACAGCGGTATCAGTATATGGCGTTCTATTTCTTCAAATTGAAGCCTGCGGCTGTAGTTACGTCATATAAGCAACTGGCTGTTATGGGTTTCAAATGCTTCCCAGACTGCTGTATTCTTTTACTAAACAACCAGCGTTGCCTGACATCCGGGAGATTTCAAGTCATCCAAATTCCTGATTTTTATTTTACCCCCTATGATTGCTCCCCGATCCCCCCTTGAGTTATCATTTTTGAAGCGATATTTGGTTAGTGATTTACAAATCAATAACCAATAAACCTTACAGTTTCATCAAAGTTAGCGGATAAACAACAACTGTAATTTTTACGATCAATCGAGAGAAACCGTAATGGTTGATGATCACCTTATTGGTGATTGCCAACTGAAACAGGTAATGGTGGGCTATGATTAGAAAAAATAAGGAAATGAAGGTTGATATTCAACTGTCACATTTAGTAGGTCAGGAGTATGGCCATACACCTAACCTAATGCAAATAACCAATGCTTAAACCAGCATTAATATAAAAATATGAGAAAAAAATTAACTTATTTTTTTGCGGCAATTCTTGTTGTATTACTTGTAAATACGGGCCTGGTGTACCGGGCACATGCTCAAACCTTTGTGCATCCGGGAGTTCCTTTTACCCGGGCAGACCTGGATCAGCTTAAGGCCAATATTACCAAAGAACCATGGCTTACAGGATATAACGCGTTGAAAGGTGACTCGCATTCACAACTTGGTTATGCTATGAAAGGACCTTTTGCTACGGTAACCCGGGCACCTAATTTAAATAATCCGGCGTGGCTGGATGATATGATCGCTATTCATAACTTGGCGTTTATGTATGTTTTTACAGGCGACTCTACATACGCCCGAAAAGCTACGAATATGCTGGATGCCTGGGCGGTTACCAATACCAGCTGGGGAGGCGGAGAAAATATGCTTGATATTGGCGATCGGGTAGCTTATTTTGTTGTCGGGGCCGATATATTGAGAAGCACTTTTCCGGGATGGACAGCCACTAATGATACGCATGTTAACAATTATTTCAGGAATGTTTTATACCCGTCCTCATGGATGCCCAGCCCTTTAAGGGATGCAAATAAAGGCGCCCTGCAGTGCCAAATAGCAATAGGTATTGCTGCCTATTTAAAAGACCCGGTTCTGTGGCAGCAGGCCATTGAAGTATATCGTATGGATGCAGGCGGAGGATTACGCAATAGCTTACCTAACGGAGAAGTGGGCGATTCGGGGCGTGATGACCATTGGTTTGAACAAATTCAAGCGCTTGGATGGAGCGCAGAGGTAGCCTGGAAACAAGGAGTTGATCTGTTTGCAGAATTTGATAATCGTTTGCTTAAAATCGGCGAATTATATAGCCAGTATAGTCAGTCGCCTGCTGGTACCTTATCTTTTATACCATACGGGGCTTATGCCAGCTATTGGACCAATTGGGGAATACCTCCCGGATATGTTCATAGACATCCATTTAACAATATCATTAAAGGGGCTTATGCTCTGCGTAAGGGTATTCCTACACCATATACCGAACAAATACGGACCTTAGCAGGCGAAGATGGTTTCTCCTTTTTGTATTTAAAATCGGCAGACAGTTCGCATGCCACCCCATTAACACCTGTTGTTTATCCTGCCAATCTTGCTCAGCCTGTAAGCCATCTTAGTAACATTGATATTGGCAGTACTGGTTTAACCGGTGTCGCTGCTTATAATAATGGAACGTGGACGGTGAAGGCAGCAGGAAATTCAGAATACAATGCATGCAATTTTACTTTTCAACAGGCTAAAGGCGATGTTGGTATGATTATGAAGGTTGAAAGTAATTCAAGCAACACAGCTGTCACGGGTTTAATGATCCGGTCGTCGTTATCACCAACAGCCAATTATGTAGCCGTAGATCTGGGCGGAAATGGCAGTGTTTGGGCTACCGCAAATGGCTCCGGCGCGCAAATGTCCCGTTCTCATTATCAGCCCATAGCGCCGTGGTGGTTGAAAATAGAACGAGTAGGCGATAGGGTATTTGCTTATCATTCGCAGGATGGCATAAACTGGACAAATCATGCTTTATACATTATTACGCTTCCAGCCAGCACCTATGTTGGTTTTTATACCATCTCTAATAATACTTCGGCTTTAAACACAGCTACGTTAACCCATGTATCTGTTAACAGCACATCCCCCGCAGGCTCGCCGCTTATAACTAGCGCAACCTCGGCAAGCGGTGTAGTTGGTAATACATTTAATTATACTATTGTAGCAACCGGCAATGCAACAAAATACAATGCCAGTGGTTTACCCACCGGTTTAAGTATTGATACAGTTGCAGGTGTTATTACAGGCACCCCAACAACTATCGGGCAAAGTGTAGTAGGTTTACAGGCTACTAATGCTAATGGTACAGGAACAGCTAACTTGGTTATTAACGTAACCAGTAACACAGCCCCAACAGCACCGGCAGGTGTTACCGCCGCGGTAACCAATGTTTCAAACATCACCATTGCATGGCCTGCAATAACAAATACAAGCAGCTATAGCGTGAAGCGTTCGCTCTCGGCAAATGGCCCCTTTACTACCATTCAAGATAGTATAACCAATACCTCTTATATTGATGCATCGCCAGTGCCCGAGGTTAATAATTATTATGCTGTTACGGCCCTGGCCGGAACACTGGAAAGCGGAAACTCCAATGTGGTTTTTGCGTCGGTTCCGCCTTCGGCGCCTAATCAGCCTTCAGTTATTAATAAAAACAAAGAAATTGACTTAAGCTGGACCACTGCCTTGGGGGCAGCAACCTATAATGTAAAAAGAAGCACCGTTAGTGGGGGCCCTTATACAACCATAGCCAATGTACCGGGTACCAGCTACGCCGATGTGAATGTAAGCAACGGAAGCCCTTATTATTATGTGGTTTCATCAGTGGGGCAAACCAAAGAAAGCGCGAATTCGATCGAGGCATTCGGGGTTCCCGGGTCTGGTTCTTATACCTGGAAACCGGCGACCGAAACCGATTCATTAAAATGGGCTTCCAACTGGCTGGAAAATGCAATTCCGGCAAGTCCGGCCATTATTACGTTCAATGCATCGGCCGATACTATTTTGACTAATGATATTAAAGAGTTGGCAGTTTCGCGGATGCAATTCAACGCAGGCGCGAACAGTTATACCATATCCGGCGATACGCTTCATTTAAAGAATGACCTGGTAAACAATGCCACAACCTCACATACCCTGAGCATGCCTGTTGTGCTGGATACTTTGCTCAATGTAAATACGGTAAGCAGCGGTACAGTATCTCTCACAGGAGGGATAAGTGGAAACGGAAGTTTGCTTAAAAATGGTATAGGATATCTTTATATATCAGGAAACAATACTTACACCGGTACCACCACCCTAAACGGCAACGGACAAAGCTGGCCTCCTATATATGGCATGGAGGTATCGGGCATTGGTACCGGAACGCCTTCTGCGCCAACGTCAGGCCCGCTTGGCGTGGGTAAGATCATTATGAACGGAGGAGCATTGTTCTCTGTAAATGGCGATGCAACCTTTTATAATGATTTTGAAATAGCCGCCGGTAAAACCAGTTATTTTTATCAAACCAGTAATGCAATAAACCTGCGGGGCAAACTTTTGGGTAGCGGCACCATTATACAGGATGGAAACGTTTATGCGGGCTTACACCTTTTTGGTGATAACAGCAATTTTACCGGCACATTCGTTTCTAAACTCAGGAGCGGCAACTCACGCACCCGCTTTGAAGTACCCGAATCGGGTAGTGCTAAGGCCTACTGGAACTTGGATGCCAATGGAAATGACTGCCAGGGCATACTATTCGCTACGGGAACCATCAGTTTTGGCGCACTTACCGGGAGAGGGGCGATCCGGACAGATGCCGGGGGCAGTCCTATAATCAGCATTGGGGCACTAAACCTTAGCACAACCTTTGGCGGAATCATGTCCGGTACTATGAATGTAGAAAAAGTAGGTAACGGTGTACTTATTTTTACCGGAAATAACTCATACAGTGGCACAACCACAATCAAGGGCGGAAAACTCCTGTTAAATAATGATCCAGCATCGGGAGTTTTTAACAGCCCTCTTACTGCAGAGGCTGGTGCGTTCGGTGGAACAGGTAAAGGCTCAATGGCAGTCACGATTGGAACCGGGAGCGGCGCGGGCGCAATACTTGAGCCTGGCAATCAGGCTATTGGTTCTTTGATAGTTGGACCTTTAACCCTAAAATCTGATGCTACTTACAATGCTGAGATTGATATGGGCAGTGCCACCGGTGATAAAATAACGGTTACCAGTGTTAACCTGGTTAATAATCCTAAACTATCGGTGACTGGCATTGCAGGCGCATTACCATCCGGTACGTCTTATACTATTATTGATAATACAGGCAGCGCGGTTATTACCGGAACCTTCAAGGATCTGCCAGAAATGGCATTAATTACGGTGGGCAATTACAGTTTTCGTATAACCTATAAAGGCGGAACGGGTAATGATATTCAGTTACTGGATGACCGTACCGTGCCTGTTACCATTACCAGTGCATTGGCCGATACAGTTGTTGTTGGAAAATCTTTTACCTATACCATTGGCGCAATCAAATCGCCCAATAATTTTTCGGCAAGCGGGCTTCCTGATGGGTTGAGTGTTAATACAGGTACAGGAGTTATTTCAGGCACCCCAGCGCAAACCGGTGTTTTCCCGGTTACCCTAACAGCATCAAACGGAAGCACCACGAGTACTGTGACCCTGGTTTTAACCATTCAAAGCAATATTGTGAGCGGGTTACTGGTTGCGGCGGGAGATGCTAAAAATATAATAGAGTGGGGGCCAATATCAAATTTTACCTATAATGTTAAACGTTCAACTACTTCGGGCGGGCCTTATACTACAATTGGGAATGTTACTGCTAGTCAATATACGGATGTAAATGTGACTAACGGAACCACCTATTTTTATGTAGTCACTTCGGTTGATGGTACTGTTGAAAGCTCAAATAGTGCAGAAATAATTGCAAAACCCAATATTGGTCAAAAAGACTATTATAAATTTGATGAAACAGGCGGAACAAAAGGGATTGACTCATGGGGGGCAAATCACGCCACGCTAGCGGCCACAGGCAGCCGAAGTACCGGTAAGTATGGGCAGGCGCTGCTGCTGGATGGTACAGCCAACGCCTATGCCACGCTTCCATCGGGTATTATGAGCACGCTGAATGATTTCACTATTTCTGCCTGGGTGCGGATGGATGCTATTACTACCTGGATGCGTGTATTTGATTTCGGGTCAAGTGCTACCCAGTATATGTTCTTATCGGTTCAGGCAGGTGTAACAAGCGGGAAATCCATTGTACGTTACGCGATAAAAAACGGGTCGGCAGCTGAACAAAACTTTAACTTTAATTATACCTTCCCGCTCAATACCTGGACTAACTTGGCAATAACCAGAGCGGGCAGCACCTGCACTATGTATATTAACGGTGCCGCTGTAGCATCTACTACAGGTATCAGCATCAAACCTTCGGCGCTGGGTGCCACAAGTTTTAATTACTTAGGCAAATCGCAATTTTCTGCTGATCCTATGTTCAAAGGCTCAATTGACGCATTTAAGATCTACAGCCGGGCTCTCAGTGCATCCGAAATTGCTGATGGTCTTTTAGGAGATCAAATGATCGCCTTTAATCCGATGACTCAGAAAGTAATAGGAGATGCGGATTTTGCTATCAATGCTGTGGCAAGTTCTAATTTGCCGGTAAGCTACACGAGTTCAGATACTACAGTGGCTACGGTACTTAATGGTAAGATACATATTAAAGGTCCCGGAACAAGTATGGTAATAGCATCCCAAACCGGTAATGAGCAGTATACAGCGGCAACTCCCATAAGCCGGACATTGAAGGTTGTACCGCTTAACCTGCAGGTTCAATACCAGGATGGTGATAACGGCCAACTGACAAACAACATCATTCGCCCTTATGTAAACATCATGAATGCCGATTCTGTTGGTGTTGCCTATAGTGAATTAACCATGCGTTACTGGTTTACCGCTGATAATTATGCAGGCATCAACACATGGGTTGATTATGCTCAGTTAGGGAATAATAATGTAAGCCTGAAATATGTTCCCTTAGTGCAGCCCCGGAATGGTGCATTGGGCTATATTGAATACAGTTTTTCTGCAGCAGGCAATCTTGCAGGTAACAGCAGTACCGGCCAAATACAAACCAGGTTTGCTAATCAGGACTGGGCAAATCTGAACGAGGCTGATGATTATTCATATCAGAATAATACCGGCAGTTACGACAACAATAATCACATCACGCTTTACCGGAATGGTGTGCTGGTTTGGGGAACTGAACCCACCGTTGTGCCAGCTCTTATCAGCCTGAATGTTTCTTACCAGAATCAAAATCAGAACACTGGTAGTAATACTATCAGCACCTACCTTGCTATTAATAATGTTGGTAACGCACCGGTAGCCTTTGGAGATATTACCGCGCGTTACTGGTTTACCGAGGATGGGTCACAAAGCCTGAATTACTGGGTAGATTTTGCCAAACAAGGCAACGCTAACATAAACGGCAACTTTGTAAAAGTTAACCCTATACTTAATGGCGCCGATACTTATTTCGAGTTAGCAGTAAATGCTTCAGCGGGGACTCTTTATCCCTTGAGTACATCGGGTAACATTCAATATCGTATTTCCAAGTTAGATTGGTCGAACTTTAATGAATTGAATGATTATTCCTACCTGCCGAAAGACATTATGAAGGAGAATAGTCACATTACTGTTTATTACAAAGGGCAGTTAATTTATGGGACAGAACCTTCGTTAGGAACAATTGCATTAAAGAATTCGGCGGTGGCCGCTGCTGCCCCCTCAAATGTAAGTAATGACGGTATCGTGGTACACCAGGGGCTTTCACCGAATGGTGATGGTATCAATGATTATTTGATCATTGATGGATTAACAGCGTATCCCAATAATAAATTAACGATAATGAACCGTAACGGCGTTAAAGTATTTGAAACAAAAGGATATGATAATGCCTCAAAAGTGTTTGACGGACATTCCAATATCAACGACACTATGCAGCAAGCAGGCACCTATTTTTACTCGCTGGAGTATCAGACAAAAGAAGGAAATAAGTACAAAACAGGTTACATCATACTAAAATACTAATTGAGTGATATGGTTTTGAGTAGATGTATGATGAAGAAATTTAAGTCGCTGATGGTTGTAAGCTTGTTCCTGTTACTCCTGGTAATAGGAACAAGCGCTGTTGCCCAGCAACAGGCTTTTAGTTATACGCAGTATATGGATAATCTGACACCGTTTAACCCTGCTTATTCATTGCTGGATAAGGCCGGGTCAATTAATACCCTGGTACGCAGGCAATGGGTAGGAGTAGACGGAGCGCCGGTAACCTATCTGATCACCGGCAACCTGCCCATCGAATCGATCAATGGTTCAGCTGGGTTAATCGTATTTAATGACCAGATTGCCATAGAACGCCAAACCGAAGCAAATGTTTACTTTGCTAAAGGGATACAATTAGATTCAAGAAGTGTTTTAGCGGTATCAATAAATGCAGGCTTACGTAATTATACAGCCAATTACTCCTCTCTGGATGCCACCGACCCAACCTTCAGGAATGATGTCAGGGGCACTAAACCCAATATGGGCTTTGGTGTAATGTATTACACCGACTGGTATTACCTTGGCTTATCAGTACCCGAACTAATTATAACCAGTCTGGGGACGGCGTCTGTACAGGATAATACCAATTTCAGAAACCATTATTATTTTTCAGGCGCGCTGATAACCAATATAAATGAAGATATAAAATTTAAACCGGCTACCCTGATTTCCTATGCAAAGGGGGTACCGATTACTGCTGACGTATCCGGTATATTTTATATGAAAGGTACATTAGGGCTTGGTTTAAACTATCGTACCAATAAAGAAATGTCGGGAATACTTACGTTAAACATTAATGCATTTCATGTGGGCTATGGCTATCAGTTCGGTACATCATCAACCAATTTAGGAGCCTTTAATAATGCCACCCATGAAATATCCCTGAGTTATCGCTTTGGCAAGGGGGCATCTGATCCAAAATTGTTATAATATATCCGGTTAATAATAGCGTGGTTAAATAGACAATGTAAATTGTTTACCTATAAAACAATCAAATATTATTAATTATTACCCCCTTAAATGGTCTATTAGCCCCTCATGACTATTTACGATTTGCCCTATGTTTGACTTACAATTATTACCTAATAGTCAACACAAAAACCACCTCTGTTATTTTTGTTGCATTTTGTTTAATTATTAATTAACTCCTTGTGAGGTAATTAGGGTTTGGTTTTGCGTTTTGATAAGTATTTTATATTGTAACCAATTAACCAATTTATATTTTAACCTAAATTTTAAAAGAAATGAAGTCAAAAATTCTAATTTTTCTTAGTTGTTTATCATTGATCTTTACATTGGGGTGTAAAAAGTCGTCTTCGCTTGTAACAGCGAATGGTTCGTCTGCGCCCGCTTCCAAATTGTCAGTAAATGCAACTACAGGATTTATCCACCCCGGCATGCTGCACAGCCAGGCAGATTTTATCAGGATGCAAACCATGGTTAGCGCACATGCAGATCCCTGGCTTTCCGGATGGGACAAACTGACAGCGAACACACACTCCGCACCAACTTATAACATGCAAGGGCCGGTAGATACCGTTTACAGAGGTACTGGTTCGCCGCAAAACTATTCAAAGCTGTATAACGATATCGCTGCCGCCTACCAAAATGCTTTACGTTGGAAAATTAATGGTGATGTTGCCTGCGGAAATAAGGCGGTGACCATCAT